>Ga0181538_10000801_pt1 | contig 37291 bp, 28 predicted proteins | sample PEATcosm2014_Bin_40_FD_119773 | JGI IMG/M metagenome (GOLD analysis project Ga0181538, IMG submission 119773) | Peatland microbial communities from MTU Mesocosm Facility, Houghton, MI, USA - PEATcosm2014_Bin23_30_metaG | ecosystem: Environmental > Terrestrial > Soil > Wetlands > Peat | place... | reverse complement strand
GCCCACAATCACAAGCGTGGCGCCCTCCTTCATCACCAATCCCAGCACGTCCCGCTTCTGCGCGCCCAGCGCCAGACGAATGCCGATCTCGTGCCCGCGCTGTGTCACCGAGTAAGCCGTGACGCCAACCAATCCCACTGCTGCCAGGATCAGCCCAAACACGCCAATCAGGCCATAGGTCCAAGAGGCTGCTCTCAGAGTAGACATGAACTGCGCAATCTGTTCGATCATGCTGCGCGCATTGAACGGCGTAATGCCGGAGTCCATGGCGGATATCTCGCGCCGCACCGCGCTGATCGCATCCGCGCCGGCTGCCCCCCGCACCATCAGCGTCACGCCCCGCAAGGAAGGTTGCCCGTAATCCGCAGAGTGCAGCGGGAAGTAAACCACCGGATGCTTCTTGCTCACCACCACGTCTTCCGTCACGTCCCCAACCACCCCTACGACTTCGTACAGCCGCCGCCCCTTTCCAATCGCCCCTGCGCGAAAGTCGATGGTGCCCGGCCACGCTCCTAACCCGCCGGACACCTCATCGTTGCCGATGTCGATGCGCCGTCCCAGGGGGTCTTCACCCTTCCAGTACGCGCGCACCAGTTCCTGGCTGACGATGACCGCCGTCGCGCCGTCCGCCTCGTCTTCCTTCCGGAAGCCCCGCCCGGCCAGTATCCGGATGCCGGCCGTCTCGAAATAGTCCCGGCCCACCATGTGCTTGCGTGCCCAGTGCATCTCCTGCGAGCCGCTGGCAGCCGTACCCGGGGTCGAAAACGTCACACCCGCGCTGCCGTCCAGCGCCACCGGTACCGTATCGGTAAGGCACGCCGCGGTCACCGAAGGCAAACTCTTCACGCGGTCCAGGAGCTTCTGCAAAAACGCCGCCGCGCGCTCCGCGGAATAACCGTCGCGTACAGGATCCACGGAGATCAGGAAGAGGTTCCTGGCGTTAAACCCTTCTTGAATTCCAAGCGTGCTCTGAATGCCGAGCCCCATATATCCCGTGAGCAGCAGCAGTGTCAGCGACGCAGCCATTTGGCAGAGCACCAGCGCGTTGCGCAGGCTCAGACGCCGGTATTTGCGGAACTGTATATTGCCGCCTTCCTTCAGCGCGGGAGTAATGTCCGCGCGCGTTGCCTGCAGCGCGGGAGCTAGTCCGAACGCCAGCCCGGTCAGCGCAGTCACCACCAGCGTGAATAGCAGCGCCCGCCAGTCGGGGTTCAAGTCGAGGCTGACCGGAATCGGGAATGGCATGCGCAACTGTGACATCAAATGCATCAGCCACACGCACAGCACGAAGCCCGGCACGGCCGCGCCCGCGGCCACCAGCAGGCTTTCGCTCAGCAATTGGCGTATCAGCCGTGCGCGGCTCGCGCCGAGCGCCAGGCGAACCGCTATCTCCTTCCGCCGGTCCGCCGCCCGCGCCAGCATCATGTTCGCGACATTGAAACAGGCGATCAACAGCGTCAGCCCGCCCATCACCAGCAAGAACTCTTTGAAGAACGGCATATCCTGCTTGCGTACCGGCAGAACCTTGCCTCCGCTAAGCAGCAGCACCCGGCGGCCCTTATGATCCTTATCCGCCTCGCCATAAGATTCCGCCAGTTGTTGCGCCACGGCATCCAGTTCCGCCTCCGCGGCGGCTTCCGTAACGCCCGGCCGCAAACGCCCGACGACTTGAAACATCGTCAGGTCGCGGCGTTCCAGCGCGTTGTCCGCCAGCTCCGGCGCCAGCCGCGCGTCCACCGAAAGGGGCAGCCAAAGATCCGCAACGAAGAGCGATGGCGACGCACCCAGAAACTCCTTCGGACCGACGCCGATTACCGTGCACGGATACCCGTTCACGCGCAACGATTTTCCAATAATCGATGGATCGCCGCCCAGGTGTTCCTGCCAGAACCGGTAGCTGATCGCAACCGCCGGCGCCTGGCCCGGCTGGTCGGCGGCCGTATCGAAGAAGCGCCCCAACTGCGGATGCACGCCCAGCGTCGAGAAGTACGAAGGCGCGACCAGGTGTCCCCAGGTTCGCTCCGTGCGTCCGCCGGACGAAACTCCGAACGGCACCGGCGCCACATATGCGAACGTGCTGTCAAACAGATCGCCCAGCTCGCGGTAGCGCTTGTACTGCGGATACGATGCCGGCGTCTGCAGCGCCACCAGCTCCCCGGGATTCCGAACTGCGGGCAGATCTCGCAATAGCCCGTTCATCTCACTGTAAGCGCAGGTGGCGATGCAAATCCCCATGCTGAGCGAAACCAGCGCGACCGCCGTGAATCCCGGAGAGCCGGCCAGCATGCGCAGTCCGTAGCGTATATCGTGCCGCAGTTCGGCCAGGTGCTCGGCCGGAACGCGTATGGCAATGTCCAGCAGCAGGCGCATCAGCCCGGCCACGCCGTGACGCCGCCAGATGGGCTCTATGGCATCTTCAGTGACGTGCAGCAGCCCGTCTCCATAGGCGTTCTTAAATTCGTCTGGGAACGCGTTGGCCAGCGCGCGGTACAGCCGCAAGCCGATCTCGACGGGCCGTTTGGATGAGTGACTCATGACTCCGCCTTCCTCGCGGGAATGCCGCGCTTGGCATGCACGATGCGCACCAGGTCTTCCAGCCTCGCGCTCTCGGCCGCCAGTACGCGCCGGCCCAACCGCGTAAGCCGGTAATAGCGCCGCCGCGCATCGTCCAGTTCCGGTCCCGGACGCTCGTCGGATTCTTCGATCAGATCCGCATCGATCAGCCGCTTGAGCGCGCCGTAGAGCGTGGCCGGCCAGAGCCGCACTTTACCGCCGGTGCGCTCCAACACTTCCTGCATGATGCCGTAGCCGTGCTGCTCCTGGTCCGCCAGCGACAGCAGGATATGAAACCAGTGCGGCTTCAGCGGGAGAAAGTTGTCGGGCTGTTTCATGGCAACTATATATCAATCAGTATATACCGCGTGGCGCACGCTTCAGCGCGGGCGGCGCTCTGGGCAGGGCGAACTTCAGTGCGCTGAACGGACCCTTCACCTATCCACAGTTTGAGCTAATAGTCGCGAGTGTCCTCCGATGGCAGGCCGGCTCGAACTCATTTTCCCTACCGACTGAGTTTAAGACGTTGCGTGATGCTACAGACGCGTGGCTATACGAGTTGCTCAAGAAGCGTAGGCCGATTGTGATTAAGCTGTAAGGCCGGGCATAGCGGGATAGATCCTCCCTGACGCCGTAGCGTTTATCCACCGCACCACACGCACGGATAACCAGCCCCGCACAAACCCAAACACCGGTCACACCCCCCGCAAAAATTCCCGCCCCCTTGTTTTCAGCCACTTATACCAAATCTAGCCCAGGTCCCCCAAACCTCCCTCCTAACATGAAGATGGAAGTCCGGCCAAACGCGGCCGCAACCCACCAATATGAAAAATACCAATGAACCGCGCACCCCCACCGAGGCCCAGATCGACGCTAACCGCCTCAATGCCCAGAAATCCACGGGCCCGCGCACCGACGATGGAAAAGCCGCATCCAGCCGCAATCACCTCATCCACGGCCTGCGCGCCAACAAACACATCCTGCTCGATGAGGACCCCGCCGAATTCCTCATCCTCGTCCACGACCACTTCAACCGCTTCCAGCCCGTCGGCCCCGCCGAAGAAAAACTGGTCCTCCGCATCGCCGCCGATCAATGGCGTCTCGACCGCACCATCCCCATGGAAGCCGGCATCTACCGCGAACGCATCTGCACCCTCGCTAAATACGACGAGATCCGTCAGGAACAGTACGCCATCAAGAAACGTTACGCCGAAGCGGAAGGCAGGCCTGTGCCGCCTCCGCCCACCCCGCCAGACGAAGGCGACCTCCTCGCCCGTGCCTTCAACAAGGATTGCGACCGCGTCAACTCTTTCGCTAAGCTGTCTCGCTACGAAGGCAGCACCGAACGCTCCATCGACCGCTGCCTTCGCCAGTTGCAGAAGTTTCAGGCCGCGCGCAAGGCTTCCCCTCCCAACCCGCCAACTGCTTTAGAAAGCGAGAATTACCATTCGAACCCAAAAAATGGGGGTAGTGAGGCAGGCGCTTCCGCCTGCCAACCCTCGAAAACTTCTGTTCCTGTTGTGCCGTGTACAAAGAGCCGCGTGAGGGCCGGCGACCTTCTGCTCGTCGAACCTCGACCACGGGACGCGCAGTTGGTGGGGCAGGCGCTTCCGCCTGCCAATTCCCTCGCCGTGTCGCCGTGTCGCCGTGTCGCCGCGTCGCCCCTCCCCCCCGGCGCGCGAAGCGCGCCTGTATACTCTCCTTATGAATCGCCGCCAGTTCCTCTACGCCAGCGCCGCCAGCTTGGCCCTTTCCACCGCCGGACGGGCAGCACCCAAGCCCCGGCGTGTGGGAATCATCGGCCCCGGCTGGTATGGCAAGACCGATCTGTTCCGGCTGATTCAAGTCGAGCCCGTCGAAGTCGTCGCGCTCTGCGATGTCGACAAACAAATGCTCGCGACCGCCGCCGAAATCACCGCCACACGCCAGGCATCCGGCAAGAAACCACGCACCTACACCGACTATCGCGAGATGCTCAAAGAGAAAGACCTCGACATCGTGCTGGTCGCAACGCCGGATCACTGGCACGCCCTGGCCATGATCGCGGCGGTCGAATCTGGCGCCGACGTCTACGTGCAGAAGCCTATCAGCGTCGACATTACCGAGGGCCAAGCCATGCTGGCGGCGGCCCGCAAGCACAAGCGTGTGGTGCAAGTGGGCACGCAGCGCCGCAGCACGCCGCACATCATCGAGGCGCGCGACCGTTTCATCAAGGAAGGCAAACTGGGCAAAATCGGCTTGGTCGATATCTGCTGCTACTATCACATGCGCGCGACCGAAAATCCTCCGGATACCGACCCGCCGCCGTATCTCGATTACGACATGTGGACCGGTCCCGCGCCCATGCGTCCCTACAACAAGCTGGTGCATCCCCGCGGCTGGCGCGCATTCATGGAATATGGCAACGGCATCGTGGGCGACATGTGCATCCACATGTTCGACATGGTTCGCTGGATGATGGATCTCGGTTGGCCGAAGCGCGTCTCTTCTGAGGGCGGCATCCTGGTCGACAAAAACTCCAAGGCGAACATCTCCGACACACAGGCCGCCACTTTCGACTATGACGACTTGAAGATCGTCTGGCAGCATCGCACCTGGGGTGCGGCCCCCGATCCCGATCCGAGTTATTCCTGGGGCGCGACTTTTTACGGCGACAAGGGCACGCTCAAAGTAAGCGTGTACAGTTACGATTTTGTGCCCGAGGGAGGCAAAGGCGCAGTCCATCGCGATGTCACTTATGAGTTCGACCAATACCCGGTGGATAAGACCGAGCCAGACCTGGAAAGGCATGTGGCGCCGGCCATCCGATATCACATGAAAGACTTCCTGGCCGCCATCGATGCGCGATCGAAGCCCGTGGCCGACATCGAAGAAGGCTACATCTCGACCACAAGCTGCATCCTCGCCAATATGTCTATGAAGCTCGGCCGCACCTTGGCATGGGACGTGGAGAAGCAGCGCATCGCGGGCGACGATGAGGCCAATCGCCTGCTCGCGCGGCCCTATCGCCATCCCTGGGTGCATCCGGATCCGGAGCGAGTGTGACGCGGCCCGCTGCGATCCTGTGTCTTCTAGCCGGCGCAGCGTGTGCGCAGGAACCCTGCACAGTCGCGCGGCCCACCGCTACGTACGAAACTCCACACGTGGCAGGCGACCCGCCGCTGGATACGAATGCTGCCGGGCCGGTCTGGCGCAACGCAGGCGTTACGTATTTTTCTGAGGACTGCAGCAAGCAGATCGACTACCCGTCGCTCCGCACCGAAGTGCGCTCCTTCTGGACGGACACGCATCTCTACCTGCTCTTCATTTGTCCCTACAAGGAGCTGAACCTTTTCCTGCCGAAGCTCGCCGGCGGGCCGCGCGACAAGCTCTGGGATCGCGATGTAGTCGAGATGTTCCTGGGCGACGATTGGAAAAACATCCGGCATTATAGCGAGTTTGAGATCGCGCCCACCGGCGATTGGATCGATCTGGCCATCGACCTCGATCGCCAGAATTACGACCAAGGCTGGCGATCCGGATGGAACACCGCGGCGCGCATCGATGAAGGGGCGCATGTCTGGTACGCGGCCGCGCGCATCCCGCTCAGCGCGGTGAGCAGCTCGCCTGTGAAAGCTGGCACAAAATGGCGCGCCACCCTGTATCGCATCGACGGTCTCGGCCCGGATTCGGCGCGCCACTTTCTCTGCTGGCAGCCCACCTGTGTGGTGAACCGCGATCCCAATCACGTGCCGGAGAGTTTCGGCACCCTGGTTTTCACCACAGGCGATGCGGTGCGCGCCGGCCGTCTCCAGTTTGAAACCCGCTGCGGCGGCTGCCATGGCGCGGACGGCATGGGCGGCGAGCGTGCGCCCGCCATCGGCAGCGGCGATCGTGCCCGGCTCCGCTCCGAAGATGCCGTCCGCGAATTGATCCGCAACGGCATCCCCGACGCAGGCATGCCGGCTTTTCATTTGCCCGACCAGGACCTTTCGGAATTGGTCGCGTTCGTCCGCTCGCGCGTCACGCCTGCGCGCGAGAACATGCCGGCGGGCGATGCCGGCGCAGGCGCAGCGTTCTTCTTCGGAAAGGGCCGCTGCGCGGAATGTCACATGATCGGCGGCCACGGAGGCGTAACCGGTCCCGACCTCAGCAATGCCGGCGCGGATCTGACGCTGGCCGAAATGGAGCAATCGCTGCTGAACCCAGCGGCACGGCGCAAGCGTGGCTATGAAGTCGCTACCGTGCGCACGCGCTCCGGCGAGACCATCCGCGGCATGCTGCGCAACGAGAGCCTTTACGATCTCCAGTTGCAAGCGTTCGACGGACGTCTCCACCTGCTCCGCAGCGCGGAAATCGCAGGGATCGACCGTGAGGCCGCATCGCATATGCCCGCCCTCAAACCCGACGAAACCGAACTGCAGAACCTCTTGGCATACCTGGCGGATCCGCGCGTAGAGCCGCCGGCGCGCGATGCCGCGGACCTGCCGGGCGCGATCCCGTGGGACCGCATCGCTCATCCGCAACCCGGCGACTGGCCCACCTATCATGGGCAACTGGGCGGCAATCGCTACAGCACGCTCGATCAAATCAATCCAGGTAACATAGGCCGCCTCGCGCCTCGCTGGATCTTCCCGATTCCCAATGCGCGCCATCTGGAAGTGACCCCCGTCGTGGTGGACGGCATCATGTATGTCACCAACGTGAATGCCGCCTGGGCGCTCGACGCCGCCTCGGGCCGCGAGATCTGGCATTTCGAACGGCCCCGCAGCCAGGGCCTTTCCGGCGATGCGTCCGGCGGCATCAACCGCGGCGTGGCTCTGCTCGGCGATCGCGTGTTCATGGTTACAGACAACGCGCACCTGATCGCCTTGCATCGCCTCACCGGCGCGCTCCTGTGGGATACCCAGATGGCCGACTCGGATGAGAATTACGGCGCAACCTCGGCCCCGCTGGTGGTGAAAGACCTGGTGATTTCCGGAACCTCGGGCGGCGATGAAGGCATTCGCGGATTCGTGGCCGCCTACAACGCCGCCACTGGCGAGCGCATCTGGCGCTTCTGGATCGTCCCGGCGCCCGGAGAGCCTGCCGCCGCTACCTGGATGGGCCATGCCATCGAACATGGCTGCGCCTCCGCCTGGCTCACCGGCACATACGATCTCGAAACCGACACCCTCTTCTGGACCACCGGCAACCCCTGCCCGGATTTTAACGGCGACGAACGCCAGGGCGACAACCTGTACTCCGATTCGGTCGTGGCGCTCAATCCTCAGACCGGCGCGTTGAAGTGGCACTTCCAATTCACGCCGCACGACCTGCACGACTGGGACGCCGCCGAGACTCCCATGGTGGTCGACGCAACTTACGGCGGCCGCGATCGGAAGCTGTTGTTGCAAGGAAATCGCAACGGCTTCTTCTACGTTCTCGACCGCACCAATGGCCAGTTCCTCGCCGCGTCGCCCTTTGTACACTCACTCACCTGGGCTAGCGGCATAGCGAAGGACGGCCGCCCCGTGCTTCTGCCGGGCAGCGAGCCGACGCTGGCCGGCGTACGCGCCTGCCCTTCCATGGATGGCGCCACTAACTGGATGTCCACCGCGTTCCATCCGGGCCATCGCCTGTTCTATCTGCTGGCACTCGAGAAATGCAGCGTTTTCTCGAAGTCTTCGGCGGTGTGGAAAGCCGGCGAATCGTATTATGGCGGCGGCGCTCGCGAAGTTCACGGCGAAACGCCCCGCCAATACCTGCGCGCCCTCGATCTGGAAACCGGCAAGATCGTTTGGGAGGTTCCGCAATCGGGCGAAGCGGAAAGCTGGGGCGGCATTCTGGCAACCTCCGACGGCCTGGTGTTCTACTGCGACGATTCAGGCGCCTTCGCGGCGGTAGACGCAGCCACCGGCACACCCCTCTGGCACCTGCAGCTCAATACGTCCTGGAAGGCATCCCCGATGACCTACCTCGCCCAGGGCAGACAATACGTTGCGGTGGCCTCCGGAGGAAACGTAATCGCCTTCGGGTTGCCGGAATGACGTGGCGCACGCTTCAGCGCGGGTGCCCTTTGGGCCGCGGTGAACTTCAGTTTGCCGGGCTGCCCCACGTCAGTAAATCGACCAACACCCCGGCGTGATCAGCTCCAACAAGTGCTGGTCCGGATCCCGAAAATACAAGCTGCGTCCGCCGCGCGGCCAGTCCACCGTGCTTTCAATCGCGATGCCGCGCTCCTCCAGACACCGCTGCCACCGGGCTTCGGCCGAGGCCGGGATGGCAAACGCCACGTGCAAGGGTCCCGCGCCGTCGTGCGGCGGAATCGCACCGCCCGGAGTTGGGATAGCCTCCAGCGTCGCCCCCTTGCGAAACAGCAGCAGGACGTTTCGGTCCGCCACGCTGAGCGCGCAAAAACGCTCGTCTCCGATCAGCCTCTTGAACTCGCAAACGTCTTCGTAGAAGCGCGTGGCGCGCTCCAGGTCGTCCACGTACAAGCAGGTTTCGACGACTCCGGTTACTTCGGGCATTGACTCCATTTTAGCCCCTTGCGACCTTTTGGTCGTCTGGCGCATCATTGTTACCTATGGCAAAGGCCGTCCTGTTGGCCATCGACGACGACCGCGAAGTGCTCAAAGCCATCGCGCGCGACCTTCGCAACCATTACGCCGAGAACTACCGCGTGCTCTCCGCCGACTCCGGCGAAGGCGCACTCGATCTGCTCGGCAAACTGCGGCAGCGCGGCGAGCCCGTAGCCCTTTTCCTGGCCGACCACCGCATGCCGCAGATGAACGGCATCGAGTTTCTTTCGCGCACAATGACAGCTTTTCCGGATGCGAAGCGCGTTCTGCTCACGGCTTATGCGGATACCGAGGCCGCCATACGCGCCATCAATGAGGTCAAGCTCAATCATTACCTGTTGAAGCCCTGGGATCCACCGGAACAGAACCTCTATCCCGTTCTGGACGATCTGCTCGAAGACTGGCAGGCATCCTACCGGCCGCCCTTCGAAGGACTGCGCGTGCTCGGCACGCGTTGGTCTCCGCGCTCCTACCAGCTCCGCGAGTTCCTGGCGCGCAACCAGGTGCCCTACCAATGGCTGGATGTGGAGGCTGCCGACCGCGATCCGGAAGTGCGCCGCGCACTCGACATGCTGGCCCCCGCTGAGCAGCAATTCCCCGTGGTTCTGTTCCCCGATGGCGCGCGCCTGCCCGATCCCAGTCACGCGCAAGTGGCCGGCCATATCGGGTTGCAGACCCGCGCCGGTGCCGAATCCTACGATCTGGTCATCGTGGGAGCCGGCCCGGCCGGTTTGGCAGCGGCCGTCTATGGCGCATCCGAGGGTCTGCGCACCGTGCTCGTCGAGCGCGAGGCGCCCGGTGGCCAGGCCGGCCTGAGCGCTCGAATCGAAAACTACCTGGGCTTTCCCTCCGGCCTCAGCGGCGCCGACCTGGCGCGCAGGTCCGTCGCCCAGGCCAAGCGCTTCGGCGTCGAGATCCTCTCGCCGCAGGACGCCATAGCTTTGCGCATCAAGGATCCGTACCGCATCGTACGGCTGGGCGACGATAGCGAAATCTCCGCCGAGGTTCTTGTGATCTCCACCGGAGTTCAATGGCGCAAATTGGACGTGCCTGGCATGAAGCACTTGACCGGGGCCGGCGTCTACTACGGCGCGGGGTCTACGGAAGCCGCATCCTGCCGGGACAACGATGTGTATGTGGTCGGAGGTGCGAATTCAGCCGGCCAGGCTGCCATGAACTTGTCGCGGTTCGCGCGGCGGGTCGTCATGCTGGTGCGCGCCGAGTCGCTGGCGGCATCCATGTCCAAATACTTGATCGACGAAATCGGCCGCACGGCCAACATCGAGGTTCAGTATCAGTCGCATGTCGTGGAGGTGCACGGACACGACCACCTGGAAGCCATCTCCATCGAACGCCAGCAAACCGGCGCGCGCGAAAGGGTGGATGCCATCGCGCTGTTCGTCTTCATTGGCGCCCAGCCCCGCACCGATTGGCTGGAAGGCATCCTGCTGCGTGACAAGCATGGCTTCATCCTGACGGGCCCCGATCTCATGCGCGATGGCAAACCGCCGCAGAGCTGGCCCCTCGAACGCGACCCTGGCTTGCTGGAAACCAGTGTGCCCGGCATCTTCGCGGTCGGCGATGTACGCCACGGCTCGGTGAAGCGCGTAGCCTCCGGCGTGGGCGAAGGCTCCGTCGCGATTCAATTCGTGCATCAGTACCTGAGCAAGATGTGATATGACACTGGCCGAAGAGTTGCGCGCGGTTCCCGTTTTCGCCGATCTGCCGTTGGACGGCTTGGAATGGCTGGCCTCGCAGATGACCGAAGTCCGGTTCGCGTCCGGCGAGGTCATCGTTCGCGAAGGCAGCCCCGCGGACCGTATGCTGATTCTGCTGGAAGGCGAGATACGCTCGCAAGCCAGTAATCCCGGGTACCCGGCGTGGAGCTTCCGGGCGCCTAGCATCACGGGCATGCTGCCGTTTTCGCGCATGACAAGCTTCCCCGCTACGTCGCGCGCCTTGTTCCCTACGCGCGCGGCCATTCTACCGGCGGAGCGCTTCCCCGAGATGCTCGAGCGGTTGCCCATGCTGCAATCGCGCCTGGTGGGCGTCCTGGCCGACCGCGTGCGCAGGGCCACGCACTTGCAGGATCAAACCGAAAAGCTGGCGGCGCTGGGCAAGATCTCGGCGGGGCTGGCGCACGAGCTCAATAACCCGGCAGCCGCCGCGCGTCGCGCCGTAGGCAGCTTGCGCGAGATGTTTCAAACGTTCCGCGCGGCGGCCGCCAGGCTGGACGCGCATGTGTTGTCCGCTGAGCAGCGGGCGGCGGTGCCGCGATGGGAGCGCGAACTGGCGGAACGCGCGGCCACTGCCGAGCAGCAGGATTCGCTCGAGCGCAGCGATTGCGAGGATGCCATCGCCCAATGCCTGGAACGCCATGGGGTGGCGCGCGCCTGGGAACTGGCGCCCGCCCTGGCGGATGCGGGCTGTGATGCTGCCTGGTTCGAAGGTGTCTCCGCCCAATTTCCCGCGGAGGCCTTGGGCGATCTGCTCGCGCGCATGGCCGCATCGCTCGCCATCGGCGGTCTGTTGAATGAAATCGAAAACTCCAGCAGCCGCATCTCCGACCTGGTCCGCGCGATCAAAGAGTACACCTACATGGACCAGGGGCCCGAACAGGAGGTGGACGTCCATCAGGGTCTGGAAGGCACCCTGCTGCTGCTGCGCCACCGCCTGAAACACGGCATCACGGTGAAGCTCGATTTCGACCGCACCCTGCCGAAGATCTGCGCACGCGGCAGCGAGCTGAACCAGGTCTGGACCAATCTCATCGACAACGCCATTGACGCGATGCAGGGCTCGGGTGAGTTGCGCATTCGCACGGCGCGCGAGTTGGATCGCCTGCTGGTCGAAATCGGCGACAACGGGCCCGGCATTCCGCCGGAAATTCGCGACCGCATCTTCGAGCCGTTCTTCACCACCAAGGGCGTGGGGCAAGGCACCGGGCTGGGGCTCGAAACAGCAATGCGAATCGTGCGCGAGCACGGCGGCGAGATCACGGTTGAATCCGTCCCCGGAGATACGCGCTTTCAAATTCGTCTGCCGCTCCCGCGGCATTCAGGAGCAACATCATGACACCCTGCACTCACACGGACCAGATACGCACCGTCACGCCGCACACGCGCGGCTGCGAGGAATGCCTCAAGATGGGCGATACCTGGGTCCATCTGCGTCTGTGCCTCAGTTGCGGCCACGTAGGCTGCTGCGATTCGTCAAAGAACAAGCACGCCACCAAGCACTTTCACCAGACCAAACACCCCATCATGCGCTCTCTGGAACGCGGCGAGAATTGGGGATGGTGCTATATCGACGAGGTGGAACTGGATTTCTAGGCGATCGACTGCTACTCATTCGTGCCGCAGAAACATCAACGCGTTACCTTCCACGCACGAAGTCAAATCCCCGCCAACAGCGACTCCAGCTGCGCGCTGAAGCCTCCCACGAGCTCGGTGAGAAGGTCCTTGTCCAGAGCCACGATTGAGATACGTTCGCCACGGAATCCTTCGGCAGTCCCGTAACACGTGCCGGATGAGCAACGTTGCCCAGTACTTCTGCCCATTTAGAGCATCTCCCTGCACGACCACGACGGGCCTTCGAAACCCAGGTCCAGACCCTGCGGGAGCAGGCAGATCAGCCCACCAGATCTCACCTTGCGCGATCACCACTCGCTTCTCTCCAGGACGCGGTGGCCGGCCGCGGATGTGAATCCGCCCGCCGATCGTCCCAACCCGGCGCAAACCCGATCCATGGTCTCTGTGACCTCGTGGGCCGCGCGCCCGCGCCAAATGCTCTCTGACGGCATCGCTGAACAACTGGCTACGCGACTTCCCTATGCCTCCCGCAAAAACATCATCCGGAATAGAAACCACCGTCTTCGTCTACGCTTTGCGTAACCTCGCGGGGAGACTTCGCGGCCCTACAGCTTGAACTCCCGCACCATCTCCACGCAGGCCTTCACATTCTCCACCGGCGTCTCCGGCAGAATCCCGTGGCCTACGTTGAAGATGTGGCCCGGCCGCGCGCCGGTGCGCTTCAGCAGTTCCGCGATCTTCATCTTCAGCTCCGGCAACGGCGCGAACAGCGCCGCCGGATCCAGATTGCCCTGCACCGCGGAGCGATAGCTGATATCCATCCAGGCCTGGTCGATATTGATGCGCCAGTCGACGCCCATCACGTCGCCCCCAGCCGCATGCAACTCGCGGAAGAACCCCGAAACGCCCGTGCCGAAGTGGATCACCGGCACGCCGGTGGAGCGGATGCGCTCGATCAGCGCGCGGGAATAGGGCTGCACGAAGCGCACGTAGTCGTCCGGCCCCAGCGTGCCCACCCAACTGTCGAAGACTTGGATGCAACGCGCGCCGGCGGCCACCTGCAGGCTGGCGAAAGGCGCCTGCACATCCACGATCTTGCCCATCAGCCGGCGCCAGAGCGTCTCGTCGGAGTACATCATGCGCTTCGTCTGGAGGTAATTGCGCGACGCTCCGCCCTCGATCATATAACTGGCCAGCGTGAAGGGCGCGCCCACGAAGCCGATCACCGGGACCTTGCCAGCCAGCGCGCGCACTACGTTCTGAATGGCTTCGCCGACATACCCCAGATCGTCGGTATTGGCTGTGGAGAGGCTGTCCACATCCGAGTTGGTGTGAACGGGGTTGTCGATGTGGGGACCTTCGCCGGTGGCAAAGCGCAGCTTGAGCCCCATAGGCTCGACTGGCAGCAGCAGATCGGCAAAGATGATGGCGGCATCCACGTCCAGCAGCTCGACCGGCTGCAGAGTGACAGTGGCGGCCAGATCCGGCCGCTTACAGATCTCCAGGATGCCGTGCTTGGCCCGGATCTCTCGGTATTGCCGCAAATACCGGCCCGCCTGCCGCATGAACCACACTGGGCGGAAGTCGGTGGGTCTGCGCCGGCACGCATCCAGAAACCGGCTTGTCATTGGAGCCACGCGCATGGCTGTTCCGTCCTGTCTTCGCAAAAGAAAGCGCGAAATCCTTGGGGATTGTGTTGCGCCGCCCAACGGCGGCCGTTGATGAAAAATGGCTTTGCCCATGCCTCGCTATCGATGGTGCGCGGGGTGATGAGCGAAACCGATAACATGCCCGGCGCCGGATAGCCGGTGCGCGGGTCCATGATATGGCTGTAAACATGGCCTTCGGCGCGGAAAAACTTCTCGTAGCTGCCGGACGTGGACATAGACTCGTTCTTCAAAAAGACCTCCGCGACGCTCTTGCGCTCGCTCTTGGGGTCGCGGATCTGAACGCGCCAGCCGCGCGGCTCGGTAGGCGGCGCGCCCAGCCCGTAGATGCTGCTGCCCGAGGCCGAAACCAGGGCGATGGTGATGCCCTTCTGCTTGAGCACGTCGATCATGCGGTCCACGGCGTAGCCTTTGCCGATGCCGCCGGGATCAAGTTCCACACCCGGACGGTCGAAGCTTACGGCAAGGTTGGCGGCGTCGAGGTGCACGTGCTGGTAGCCCACGTGCTGAATGGCGGCCATGACCTCCGCCCGGTGCGGCAAGTGGCCGGTCCCTTTATAGAAGCCCCAGACCTTCATGAGCGGGCCGACCGAGATGTCGAAGGCCCCCTCGCTGAGCCGGCTGTATTCCTGGCAGGCCTCCAGCAAATGGAACAGCTCCGCCGAGACGCGCACCGGATGTTGGGCAGCTTCCCGGTTCACCTCGCTCCATTCGCTGTCCGGCTTGTAGTTCGAAAGCATATCGTCCAATTGGCGCGCCACATCGAAGGCCGCCTCCACGGCCGCCGACATTTTGTCCCGATCGTAACCGTAGACGGCAATCGAATAGGCGGAGCCCATGGCCTCTTCGCTCTGTTCCAGGCGGAGCATCTCCCGCTGGTCCGCCGGTAGACGGAGCTCACGCTGGGGGGGGCTCTGAGGCTGCGCCGCCAAAGCCGTCAACAAAAACAAAACTAGCACAGTTTGTTTGACTTTAGGGCTGATTTTCGGTCGAGACACGCTTTTTTTTCGCTCGTTTGAGCAGAAGCTCTACCCGCGACTCGGCGTCGGGCCAGTGATCCGGCTCAAAATGCAACTCGGGAACTTTCCGGAGATTCAGACGGCGGGCCAGTTCATGCCGCAGGTAGTGCCGGGCATGCTCTAGAGCTGCCTCCGCCTGGCGCTGCTCGTGCCCCTCGCCACCCAGGCTGACCTTGACGATGGCGTGGCGCGAATCCGGGCTGACTGTAACGTCCGTAACGTCCACGGAGGCCAGGCGAGGGTCGGAGAGTTCAAACCCGATGATCTCGGAAAGCTCCTCACGAACCGCTTGGGAGACGCGCTGGGAACGATGCTGATCCATAAAGAGGGTTCTGGGTTCTGGGTTTTGGGTTCTGGCCTACTCACCGCAAACGGTTGAGAAGTTTGCCAGCACCCAGCACCTAGAACCCAACACCCCTTCCTTTCAAAGCCATTCCACCACCGTAGCCACCAACTCGCCGCCCAGCAGCGCGGCTGCTTCTTCTTCCACCGACTGCAATACTTTTTCGGCGTGGACGTGCTCGGAAGCCACGGTCACCGCCGCCACCACCGCGCGCTGCCACAATTCCTGACAATCGATCTCGGCCACCGCCACGTTGAACTTGCTCCGCAGGCGGTCCTTCAGGCTCTTCACCACCTGGCGCTTGTCCTTCAGGGAGTGCGCATCCTGCAGCCGGATTTCGAGCGTCAGCACTCCAATCGCAGGCACGGCGCCTCAGGCGAAAACTTCGGTGGCGACGCGCTCGGTGACGAAAGCCTCAATGACATCGTTCTGCTTGATATCCCCGAAGTTCTCCAGCGTGATGCCGCATTCCATGCCGCTCTTCACTTCGCTGACGTCGTCTTTGAAGCGCCGCAGCGAGCTGACCTTGCCCGTATAGACCACCACATTGTCGCGCAGCAGGCGCACTTCGCTGTCGCGCGTGATGGTGCCATCCTGCACAAGGCATCCGGCCACGTTCCCGACCTTGGTGATGCGGAACGTCTCGCGCACCTCGGCCTTGCCGCGGTAGACCTCCTTGTACACCGGCTCCAGCAGGCCGGTCATGGCGCGTTTGATCTCATCGGTCAGGTTATAGATGATGGTGTGCAGCCGGACATCCACCTTTTCCTGTTCCGCCAGCGCCGCCGCATTGCGTTCCGGACGCACGTTGAAACCGATAATGATGGCGTCCGACGCCGACGCCAGCAGCACGTCGGATTCGTTGATGGCCCCCACGCCGGAGTGCAGCACCCGAATCTTGACTTTGTCGTTGGATAGCTTCTGCAGCGTATCGGTGAGCACCTCGGCCGATCCGCCCACGTCGGTCTTGAGAATGATGGGCAGCTCCTTGACCTCGCCCGCCGCCAGCTTCTTGTGCAACTGTTCCAGCGTGAGCCGGCTGCTCTTGGCCATGGTCGCTTCGCGCACTTTGGCTTCGCGGAACAGCACGATCTGCTTGGCCTTGGCCGTATCCGTCACCACCTGGAAATCGTCTCCGGCTTCGGGCAGCGACTCCAGTCCCAGCACTTCCACGGGCGTGGAGGGCTCGGCGTCCCGTATGGGCTCGCCGCGGTCGTTGAGCATGGCGCGCACTTTACCGAACACCGCGCCGCAAATGAAATAATCGCCGACGTGCAATGTGCCGTTGCGCACCAGCACGGTGGCCACGGGACCGCGGCCGCGATCGAGCTTGGCTTCCAGCACGCTGCCCATGGCGGGACGGCCGGGATTGGCCTTGAGCTCTTGCAGATCGGCCACCAACAGGATCATCTCGAGCAACAGATCCAGGTTGGTTTTCATCTTCGCCGAGACCGGTACCATCACCGTGTCGCCGCCCCAATCTTCGGCCAGCAGGCCGCGGTCGGCGAGCTGCTGCTTGATGCGCTCGGGCTGCGCGTCGGCCTTGTCGATCTTGTTAATCGCGACGATGATGGGAACCTTGGCGGCGCGCGCGTGGTCGATGGCTTCCAGCGTCTGGGGCATCACGCCGTCGTCGGCCGCCACCACCAGCACCACGATGTCGGTCACCTTGGCGCCGCGGGCGCGCATGCGCGTGAACGCCTCGTGGCCGGGCGTATCGATGAAGACCACCTTGCGGCCGTCCTTCTCGACATAGTACGCGCCGATATGTTGGGTAATACCGCCAGCCTCGTGGCCGGCCACGTTCGCTTGGCGGATGGCATCCAACAGCGAAGTCTTGCCGTGGTCCACGTGGCCCATGATGGTCACCACGGGGGCACGCTTCAGCAGGTCCTTTTGCTCCTCGGCAACCTCGACCTTCTGCTGGGTTTCCGCTTCGTAGCTGATGGTGCTGGTGGAGGCGCCGAAGTCCCGCGCGATCTCCCCTGCCAGCTTGGAATCCAGCGTCTGATTAATAGTGGCCGGAATATTACGGTCGAGAAGCCTTTTGATCACCACGCTGGCCTTGACATCCAGCTTCTCGGAGAGTTCTTTAACAGTGATGCCTTCCGAGATGGTGATGTCGCGGCTGACCGGGGGCGGTCCGGTGTGGGTCTGGCGCTTAGAGGTAGGCCGCAGGATTTTTTCTTCGGCTTCCTGGGCACGATCCCGCTGCGGGCGGCCGCGCTTATCGCCGGGCCGGCGCTGCTGATCCGGCGGCGGCGGTGCGACGGCCGGTTCCATCCCGGGACGGCGCGAAGTGGGATGCATGGGGCGCGGTCCGCCGGGCCGTACCGGAACGCCGGCACGCGCGGCTGGGCCTTGCCTGGCGACCATGGGCTGGCCGGGGCGGAGCGGTCCACGATAAATGGGCTGCCCGGGCGCGGGAGCGCTTTGGGGCCGGGCCGGAATGCCTGGGCCGGCAGGTCGCGCCGGCGGTGGAGCGGGCATGCCGGGGGTGGCGGCGCGGGGCTGGTTCAGCCTGGCAGCTAGATCTGGACGAGGGGGTACTACCGGACGGGCGGCAGGCTGCCCGGCGAGCGGCCGGGCCGGCGGCCTCGGCACCGCGGGCACGTGAGTCGCGGTTCCCGGCGCGGAAACAACCGGAGCAGCCGGACCCACAGGGCTTCCTGGAAGCGCCGTGCTACGAGCAACCATCCCCGGTCTCGCCAGACTCGGCGACGCGGGGCGCACGACGTCAGCCGTGCCCGCGGGCATCGGTTGCCGCGGACCCGACAGCACCTGGCCCGGCCTCAGCGTCGGAACCGGCTTGGCCGCGGGCGGAATCGGACGCCCTGGCGCTATCACCGCTACCGGCGGCGTATGCGGCGCCGGATGCGCGGGGGCAGTCGGCGAATGCGTCCCCGCCAGCGGCGGGCGGATGGGGTGCGATGGACGGCCCGCCGGCCGTTCCAGAATCGGCGTTTCGGTAACCGGTTCCGGAGCTTGTTCCTCGAGGACAGCGGAAGTCTGCACGCCGCCCTGTGCGGTTTCCGGAGGCGCCAAGATCTCCACCATCACGGATGCCGGCTCTTCGGATACTTCGCTGTGTGTTTCGGGTTCATACGCCGTCTCGGGACCTTCGTGACCGAATAGCCGCCGCAGCTTGATAGCGACATCTTCATCGATCGAGCTGGAGTGGGTCTTCTTTTCGGTGACGCCCAGTTCGGTGAGCTTGTCGAGGATCTCGTGCGCCTTGACTTCCAGCTCCCGAGCCAACTCGTTAATGCGAATCTTCTTCATATGTACAAAACTTCGGTGTCGCGCAGACGCACCTGAACCTTTTTACGAACCGCTAGTCTCCGACTCGTCGTCAGTCCCGGGGTCGTCTTATATGGTATCAGACTCGCCCGCCGGCTCGACGCCTGGCCGCTCCTCGCGCGGCGCGGTTTCTTCGGCAGCCAAGCCGGGCGCCAGGCTCTCCTCCGCCGCCGGAGGGCCGGAGGACTGGGAAGTCTCCTCCGTCGCAGACCCGCCACCCGCGGTATCCGGCGCCGCCAAACCTGGCTCGACCTCCAGATCCACGGCAGCCACTCCCTCAACCTCGACGTCGGCTTGAGCCGTGGCCTCCGCGGATACATCCATCTCTTCCGCCGCCGGCTCGGCCCCCGGCGTCTCTTCCCCGGCTTCGGCCACCGGCGCGCCTTCTTCAAACTGGCTGTAATAGCTGGTCACGGAGTCGCGAATGCTCTCCACCATCTCCGGATCGATGCCGGCGATTTCCTGCAACTGCTCCGGCGTCATGCCGCCCAGCTTTTCGATTGTGCCCACTCCGGCTTCCACCAGCTTTTGCGCCAGACTGTCGCCCAAGCCGTAGTCGATCAGCACGGAAACCGGCTCGCCGGGGCTAACCAAAGCGGCCATGGCGGATTCCACTTCCTGGCGCTTCTCCTCTTCGCTCTTGATATCCACCTTCCAGCCGAGCAGCTTGGCCGCCAGGCGGACGTTTTGCCCCTTCTTGCCGATGGCCAGGGAAAGCTGCGAATCGTCCACGATGACTTCCATATGCTTTTCGACCGGGTCGACAATGGTAACCCGGCTGATCTTAGCCGGGCTCAGCGCATGCGTGGCGAACACCACCGGATCTTCGGAGTATTCGATGATATCGATCTTTTCGCCGCGCAACTCGCGAATAATGGATTGCACGCGCATGCCCTTCATACCCACGCAGGCGCCTACGCTATCCACGTCGCGATCGCGGCTCTGCACGGCGATCTTGGTGCGCTCGCCGGCTTCCCGCGCGCAGCCCTTGATCACCACCGTGCTGTCGTAGATTTCCGGAACTTCCTGCTCGAACAGGCGCATCACCAGCTCCGGCGCGGCGCGCGACACAGCCACCCCCGGACCCTTGCTGGACTTGTCCACGATGCGAATTACGCAACGCACGCGGTCGCCCACGCTGTAGCTTTCGAGCTTGGACTGCTCTTTCTTGGACAGGCGCGCTTCGGTCTTGCCGAGATCCAAAATGTAATCCGGCCCTTCCACCCGCTTGACGGTGCAGTTCACCAGCTCGCCCGTGCGGCCCGAGTACTCGTTATAGACCGTTTCGCGCTCAGCCTCGCGCACCTTCTGGAAAATCACCTGCTTGGCGGTTTGAGCCGAGATCCGGCCCAGCAGGTCGGTCTTCTTGGGGATGCGTATCTCCGAGCCGATCTCCGCTTCCGGATTGATGCGCCGGGCCTCGCCGAGAGTCATCTCCTTGGACGGATCTTCCACCGTTTCCACCGCCTTCTTGACGGCGAAAAGCAGGATGCCCCCCTTGTCGTTCAGCTCGGCGACATAGTCCTCCGTTGTGCGGAAATGCTTGCGGGCGGCAATCAGCATGGCGTCCTTGACAGCGTCCAGGACGATCTGCGGATCGATGCCCTTTTCCTTGCTCAGTATCTCGATGGACTGAAAAATCGTTTCCAAAGTGTTCCTCTTCTATTCTGTCGCTTGGCTGTTTACCTGGTGGCGGGGAGGGAATTACCACTCAAACTTCAGATTCGCCTTTTCCACCTGTTCGAACGGAAAATGGATCTGCCTGCCGTTGGCGTCCAGGCTGATCACCCCGTCGGCGAAGCCGGCCAGGGTGCCTTCCCAATGGCGCTGGTTCTCCACCGGCGCGCGCAGCGTGACCTTGGCCTTCTTTCCTTGAAATCGTTCGTAGTCCCGCGGTTTGAGCAGCTTGCGCTCGACACCCGGCGAGCTGACTTCCAACGTGTAGTGCCCGGGCACCACGTCCTCCACATCCAGGATCGTGCCTACCTGCTGCGAGACCAGCTCGCAATCGGCATGCGAAACGCCTTCGGGCTTATCGATAGAAATGCGCACAAACTGATTCTTCCCGCCGCCTTTGACTTCCACCTCGACAACTTCGATGCCTTCGGACCGGGCCACCCGCTCGGCGATCTCCTCGATTTTGTTCGATATTACGGGCCGCATTGCTCCAAAAACGGCGAACCAACAAAAAAGTGGGCTTTCGCCCACTCGACTGGTTCGACACTCCAAGTCCCATTGTAGCGCGGCTGCGGGGAAATGCAAGCGATCAGGCCAGGACTATGGATGGCCGCCGATGAACACCGATGAACGCCGATCGGAAACGATTGGTTTATCGGCGTTCATCAGCGTTGATCGGCGGCCAAAATGATTTTTGGAAGTTTTTTCGGCTTTCAGCTTAGCGCGGCGAAGAGTGTCAAGCTCGTGCCGCCAGCGGTGGCCGCGCCCCCAGATCGCACCACCTCCATTCCGGCGGTGTAGCGCTTAATTTAGATGGCCTCTTGCAGCAAAATCGATCGTATCGCGGCGTGTCAGAAGGCGACGGCAACGGTACATCCGACACAGGGGGCAACCGGGAAACCCACGAAAGTGAGCGAAAAGATGCGGCCTGAGAATTGCTCGGGCAGTGACATGCGGTATCCGTTAGCCATCTTCTGCTATGTCCTGCTTGCTCAAGCACAAGATTTCTCTCTCTACACTTATGACATCACTCCGGCGGCCATGACGGTCGACGGTGCCGGCAATGTGTATTTAGCCGGATCCACGGAGTCCAACGTCTTCCCCGCGACCGCGGGCGCTTTCCAGCCGTCGTACAGCGGAGGTCAGTGCCTTACCCAAGGGCCTCCCCTTCCGCAGAGTCCCCACCCCTGCAACGACGTCTTCGTAATCAAGTTGGACCCTGCCGGAGCGATCATCTACGCGACCTATTTTGGGGGTAACGGCGACGATCAGGCGCGGGCCATCGCAGCCGACGCACAGGGAAACGCCTACGTGGCCGGCATCACTAGCAATAACGTCAATGGCACGAATACTTTCCCGGTGACATCGGGAGTGGCATTTCCCAAACCGAACAGTCCCAGTCAAAGCTGCTTTCTCGCGAAAATAAGTCCGGCGGGCGACAAGCTGATCTACTCAACCTTCTTGCCGTTCAGCGATTTTGTGGTCGCCCTGTCAGTCGATAACCAGGGCGAGGCTTATGTGGCCAGCGTAGTTGCGCCCGCACCTGGCAATTTTCAAACCACGCCGGGCGCCTTTCAGCCTGTGGCACCCAGGGCGTCCGCATCGGGCGCAGTGCTCAAGATCAGCGCGGACGGTTCCAAGCCGCTGTATGCGACATTTCTGAGCGGCAGCACGCCCAGTGCTGCGGAGGATATTCTGTACAGCATCGCCGTAGATTCCGCGGGAGACGCCTGCATCACGGGAAGCACCGGGTCTTCGGACTTTCCAGTCACTCCGGACGCTTATGAGAGTGCCCAGCCACAGGGTGGCACGTTCGTTGTCAAGCTCAATCCCTCGGGATCGGATCTGATCTATGGCACATATCTTGGAGGAGCCGGGGACAGCGGCACGGTGATCAAGATAGATTCGGAAGGGAACGCCTACGTCCTCGGCACACCCAATACATATTCACCGCCTCTGCAGATTACGGCAGGAGCCTTCGAATCAAGCCCGTCTGCTTCCTGGGCGCCTTCCGGAACACCTGCCTTCCTTGTAAAGGTGAATTCAACTGGGACCGCGGTGAACTATGCGACGTATGTGCCCAATGCGGTAGCCATGGACGTGGACACGACTGGCAATGCGTATGTAGTCGGCCAGGCAGCCATGGGATTCCCAGTCACGGCCGGCGCGTTCCAGCGATGTTTCAACGGGGGCGGCCAGGACGTGTACGCATTGCAGCTATCTCCGAATGGCAGCGTAACGGGAGCGAGTTACTTGGGAGGCTCTGGAACCGACACGCCGGTGGCGGTGTCAGCCCTGGGAAACGGGCGGATAGCCGCAGCCGGCACTACGAGCTCGCCGGATTTTCCGGGGATCACCAGTGCCGCTCCCGGACAGACTCTGCTGTTCGTGGAGAGCTTCGGGATCAATAACCCCCAAACGACGGATGGTCCCTGCATGTCACTGGGTATAGACAATGCGGCGAGCTTTCAGAGTGGCGCGCCCGCACCCGGTGAGATCGTCGCGATTTTTGGCGCAGGCATGGGTCCGGAGGCGCCCGCATTTGAACAGATCGGTCCGGACGGGCTGGTGTCCACCGAGCTCGCGGGCGTGAAGGTGTACTTCGACAACATACCCGCGCCGCTGCCCTACGCTCAGTCAAATCAGATCAACGCGATCGTGCCGTGGGAGATGAACACCCATGTGCTGATGCCAGGGAATCCGAACGCCCAGGTTCACGTGGAATACAACGGCGTCTCCACCAATACCGTCACTGTGCCGGTGGCGGGTGCGGCGCCCGGCATCTTTGTGGTCAACTACACTACCGGGCAGGCCGCGATTCTGAACCAGAATGGCACACTGAACTCGCCCTCGAATCCAGCCCCACCGGGCAGCGTCATTTCCATTTTTGGGACCGGCGGCGATTTCGTCCAGGCGGGGGGCGTCGACGGTGCCTTCTGGCCCTTGAATCAACTGGTTCATTTTTCGTCGCCCGCCACAGTATCGTTCGGGGCCCTGTCCACAGAGGTGCTCTATGGGGGCTCGGCGCCCACTTTGGTTTCCGGCGTGTTTCAGGTCAACGCCATGGTTCCGGCCAGCCTGGCGCCTGGTTCCGCGATGCTCACGCTGCAGATCGATGGCTTGTCGGCTAGCGCCCAGCTTACCGTTCAATGAGCCTTCAGGGCGGAATGGCATTCGATCAAACAGACTACGGCCTTCGCTGCGAATGGGGCCTGCATGGCGTTACCACGCTCGCTCCGGTCAGCGATGTCCTCATCATCGTAGATATCCTATCGTTCTCCACCGCCGTGGATATCGCGGTGGCGCGCGGGGCGTCGGTGCTGCCGTATCGTTGGCGGGATAGCTCCGCGGAGGCATTCGCCGCGTCAATAGGCGCTTTGCTGGCGGCGCCCCGCTCCACCCACGGCGCGTACTCGCTCTCGCCGGCATCTTTGCAGTCGATCCCCGCACATACCGCTTTGGTGCTGCCCTCGCCGAACGGCAGCACGCTTTGCCTGCACGCGATTGGGCCCATAGTCCTCACAGCCTGCCTGCGGAACTCCACGGCGGTGGCCGCCCGGGCACGCGCCTGCGGGCCTCGCATCGCCGTAATTCCCGCCGGAGAGCAGTGGAGCGACGGCTCCCTTCGCCCCGCCATTGAAGATTTGATCGGCGCCGGTGCCGTGCTGGCGGATCTGCTCGGCCGGCTCTCGCCCGAGGCGGAACTGGCAGTCGCTGCGTTCCAACGCTTCCGCCATAATCTACACAATGTGCTGGCCCGCTGCAGATCCGGCCAGGAACTGCTGGAACGCGGCTTCGCCCACGACATCGAGCTGGCCGCCGAGTACGCATCGAGTTCCGCGGCGCCCGTACTGCGCGGAGATCGCTTCGTGAACGAAGCGTCCACCTAGCATCAATGTACTGCAGGTGCTCCGGGGTCGATCGGTTCGCCACAGGTTTTCGGCAACCATACAATAAAGGCATGCGCACTCTTCCCCTGCTCCTGCTGTTCTTTGCGTCCGCTCCAGCGCCGCGCGAACGCTCGTTCAGTTTCGAATACGCAGTCCACGTGAAGGATCTGCCGGCCGGCGCGCACCGCGTGGATATCTGGCTGCCCGTGCCGCATGACGATGCGTTTCAGCGCATCGCAAACCTACGCGTGGAGACGCCCTACCGGTACGAGATCGCGGCCGGCGCGGAAGACAACCGCATTCTGCACCTCCAGGTGACGGAGCCAAAGGAAGTGGTTATCCCGGTGAGCGTGCGCTTCGATGCGGTGCGGAAGGAGCACATTCAGCCGCTTCCGCCAGCTTCACCCGCAAATGACGCGGAGCTGCCAGCCGGCATGGATCGTTACCTGAAGCCCGATCGCCTGGTGCCTCTGGACGACACCATCCGGCGCTGGGCGCGCGAGGTGGTCGAGGCCGCCGGCGCCAGGACCGATCTCGAAATGGCGCGCGCTATCTACAACCACATCGTTGCCACCGTGAAATACGACAAGAGCGGCAAGGGATGGGGCAACGGCGATATCTATTATGCCTGCGATGCGCGCCGCGGCAACTGCACCGACTTCCACGCCATCTTCATCGGCTATGCGCGCGCCCTCGGAATCCCCGCGCGCTTCGCCATCGGTTTTCCGTTGCCCGCAGATCGCGGCGCGGGCAAGGTCGCCGGGTATCACTGCTGGGCGGAATTCTATGCTAAGGGCATCGGCTGGGTGCCAGTGGATGCTTCCGAAGCCGCCAAGAACCCGGCCCGGCGCGAATACTTCTTCGGCGCCCACGACGAGAACCGCGTGGAGTTCAGCAAAGGCCGCGACGTGCTCCTGGCGCCGCCGCAACAGGGCGGTCCCCTGAACTATTTCGTGTATCCGTACGTCGAAGTGGATGGCGGCAAATACACGGCCATCGACACGAGTTACTCGTACAAAGATGTGCCGCTATGATAGCAGCAGGAACCATGAAAACCTTATTACGGTTCACTGGCGCGGCGGGGCTGGCGCTGGCTCTCGCGCTGTCCGGCTCGCCGCAAACCCGGCATTCCCCGCCTCGGGATGACGATTCGCAACTCCCCGACGCGAAGCACCAGCAGGAAGAAATCCTGAAAGAGAATCACCAAAAGGACCTGAAGGATGCTGCCCAACTCATCGACTTGGCGGAACAGCTAAAACAGGAGCTGGAAAAGAACGACCGGCATGTGCTCTCCATCTCCAGCCTCAAGAAGACGGAAGAAATTGAGAAACTGGCCAAACGCATCCATTCCCGTCTCGTGCGGTAACCGCCGGTGCGTGGCGCGGGCGTGGCGCAGGTACTCGGCCTGCCGGGGCACCCTCTGGGTCGGGGACGCCTGCCGGCCCAGGCGAGCTTTGCTCGCCTATCACGCGTGGGCACGCCTGCCGCTTCTCATCCTTCTTGCCGCCGCCCTCTGCCCCGCCCAAACCGCGAAATCCCCACTGCTGGTCCTCCTCGGTGGCGACACGAAAAACTGGCAAGCCTGGTGTCAGGAGCGCGGCTGGCAATTTCTGGAACCCTGGAGTGAACTCACTGAGAAGGGTATCGATCAGCGCGTCAAGGCTCTGGCCGCCAAGGTGGAGGAAGCTGAGAAGCGCCTGCCGGTGGATACCAGCCGCATCTATCTCGCCGGGCAGGGCGATTCCGTGTCCGCGCTGTTCTACGCGGTGACCCGAATTCCGGACGTGTGGGCCGCGGCTGTCGCGGCGGCAGGAAGTCCACGAACGGCCATCGATACCAATCGTCTGTTCGCCGCCAACACCACCAACGTGCCGGTGTTGTGGTTGTTTGCGAACAATGATGAGGCGCCTCTGGGGCAGAAACTGACGTCCGCCGGCTTCAACCTGGAAGCGCGCGAGGGGCAGCACGCCAAGACTTCCGAGGTGCTCGATTGGCTGGCGTCGCACCAGCGCGAACCATACCCTGCCACCGCGGATTGCGAGACGGGAAGCCCGCTTTTTCCGCGCTGCTACTGGGTGGAGATTACCAAGTTCGACCCCGCCGAGCGCAACGATGTGTTGGATTCCACGCGCGTTCCGCCGCTGGGATCGGGCGCCACCCTGGCCCTCGGTCCCTTCGGTTACGATCCCACCGAGCCCGGTCCCGGCGTGGTAGTCGCCAGGCTCCCCGAAAAATACGCGGGACCGCTCAAGCTGCACGATCGTATCATCGCCGTCGGCGGCAAAGAACTGAAAGACAGCGCTCACTACGCACAGATGCTGTACGAGACTTTCGAAGAGAAACCGGTAGTGGTGATGGTGGCACGCGGCAAGGACCACATACGCCTGGAAACCCGGATCGTGGTGCCGTCGCGAGAGGAGACCATCACCGCCCGCGTGCGAGCCCGCTATATGCCCGATTTGCAGGAAGTCGAAGTGATCAGCCGCACGGTCGCCCAAATGAAACTGACGATCCCGGATGCCTGGCTCCCGGCCAAGATCGATTGGAACGGAACCGAGGTGGCCCAAGCCGACAGCGCCGGCTGCTGGCTGCTGGATGAGCAGAGGGAATTGTTGACTGCCAAGCGGTGCCCCTAGTCCTGTCCCGCCTAACTCTTTATAATGCCCGTCTGAGCCAGTGGGGCGGACGCCCTCGTCCGCGAGCGACCACCCGGTCGCGCTCGTCCGTTCATTGTGAGCTGCGCCAAATAACTACTTCTTCAAATACCTGTCGAACCACTCGATCGCCAGTTTCTGCGCCTGCTGGTGCGCCTCAAGATAGATGCCGTAGTGCGTGATACCGGGGACCTCCACCAGGTTCTTCCGGCCCGTGAAACGCTGGTAAGCCTTGATCGCGTGATCCCGGTTATCGAACAGCTCTTCCTTCTCGGCGATGACAAACTGCATGGCGCATTGCGGCGCCTTGTTGACGTCCTCCACCGGATCGTAGGGAACGAACTTCGCCCGCATCGGCGCGCCCCGCAGGTTGCCGATCACCTTGATTCCGGGCGCCGGGTAGTCCAGCTCTCCGCGAGCCATCTTGGTGGCTTCTTCGTAGGTCTTCTTGCGTTCCGTCTCGTTGGCGATCATCGAACGGCCGTCCATGGCGCCCACCTGGCTGTGGATAGCCTTCACGCGCGGATCGTGTTCCGCCACGTACACGACCAAGCCGCCGGAAAAACTGCTGCCCCACAATCCCAGGCGGTCGGGATCGAACTGCGGCTCGGCCTGCAGCCAGTGGATCGCGTTGAACCAGTCGGTCACTTCGTCCATCGGATCGACCACCTCGCGCACCTCCCGCACTTCGGCCGTGAACCTTCCGTTGGGATGGTCGCGGGGCTCCGGCGCAGTTAGGATCACGCGCGAATCGCTGTCGCCCCATCCACGGTAATCGAAAGTCACCACCAGATAGCCGGCTCGCGCGAACGCCATGGCATCCCCGCGCAGAAGCGCCGCCGTACCGCCCCAGCCGTGCGCCATCAGGATCGCCGGCAGCTTCTTGCCAGCGGACGCTTTGAGAACGAAGACTTCCGCCGTCATGCGGGTGCCTTCGCTCATGATGTCGGCGTGGTGGAACGCTATGTCTTCCGCCGGCGTGAAGGGTGCGGTCTGCGGCCACGCCGCGAAGGCGATCAGGGCAAGCAAGGATAAGCGCATGGCACGCGAGTTTATCACATATAATAAGGGTCGCTGCTCGATTACGACCCATGAGAACCGCCTCACCCTTGGCTTTCGCGTTTCTCGCCACGGCATACGCGCAGAACTGGCCTTCCTTCCGCGGCCCCGGCGCGACCGGCGTGCTCGACACCAAACGCGGCGCACCGGTCTCCTGGGATGTGGAAACCAATCGCAACGTAAAGTGGCGCACCGCCATTCCCGGCTTGGGACATTCCAGTCCGATCGTGTGGGGAGACCGCATCTTTGTCACCAGCGCCATATCGAGCGACCCGAAGTCGGTTTTCCAATATCCGATCGCGGGCAGTTTAGACCGTCGCACGGATCTCACCAAACAGCAGTTCAAACTCTACTGCCTCGATAAGCGCACTGGCAAAATCGTCTGGGAGAGCCTGGCCGCCGAGTTGCCCCCCCGCGTGGCGCGCCATCCGCACAACAGCTACGCTTCGGCAACGCCCGCTACCGACGGCCAGCGGATCGTCGCATTTTTCGGCTCCGAAGGCCTGTTCGCTTTCGATCTGGATGGAAAGCTGCTCTGGAAGCAGGACGTGGGCCCGCTCGACCAGGGAGCCTTCGACCTGCCCGATTACCAGTGGGGCAGCGCCAGTTCGCCGATCATTTATAAGAACCTCGTCATCGTCCAGTGCGACCAGCAGAAAGGATCTTTTCTGGCCGCGTTCGAAGCAGCCACCGGCAAGCCTGTCTGGCGCGCGTCGCGTGAGGCCCTGCCTTCCTGGGCCACACCCACGGTTTATGAAGGCACGGACCGCGCCGAGCTGGTCGTGAACGGAACGGAATATTTCCGCGGCTACGACCCGGCCACCGGCAAAGAACTCTGGCGGATCAAAGGAACCTCGATGATCTCGGTGCCCACGCCCTTTGCCGCGCACGGGCTGATCTATCTCGCTAGCGGTTACTATCGCTACACCCACCCGATCGTAGCGCTCAAGCCCGGCGCCACGGGCGACGTGCAGCCTGCAGGCATGGCCTGGCGGGCGGAAAAGGGCGCGCCGTATTTGCCCACTCCCATCGTCTACGGCGATTATTTCTACGTCTTCAACGAGCGCGGCATCCTCACCGTCTATAGCGCCGCGACCGGGGAGCGCATCTATGAACAGCGGCTCGCGCCCGGCGCATTCTCGTCTTCGCCCGTCGCCACAGGCGGCCGCCTCTACGCCGCCAGCGAAGATGGCGACGTTTATGTCGTCAAAGCCGGCCCCACTTTTGAGCTCCTGGCGACGAATAAGATGGGCGAAGTCGTCATGGCTACGCCGGCGCTCGCCGATGGGATGCTGATCGTCCGCGGGCTGACTCACGTGTTTGGAATCGCGGAGTAGAAACCGGCGGACTGAGGCGTCCGGCTTCGCACTTCCGCAACCCGGTCGACGTCGCCGCAAACGAATCTCAGGTGGATTTGTCGCGGCGGCCCGTGGGCGGAGCGCCTGCGCCGTGCCTTCTTTGCGATACTTGACCATGCTCTGTCGCTCAATCGCCGCCTGCTCCTGCTTCATCGCCGCCACCCTGCACGGCCAAACTCCAACTCCGCGCATGGCCGGCTACTCTCGGGAGCGCGCCCGCGATGAGCAGGCTATCGAGCAACGTTACCGCGCCATGCCTTCGCCGGAACAGGAAAAGAAGCAACATCGCTATTTCACGGCTGAACCCCATCCCGCCGGATCGGAGCGCAATCATGAGCTGGCCCTTTACTTGGCCGACCTGTGGAAGCAGCAGGGTCTCGAGGATATCCGCATACATCGCTACGATGTGCTGACTTCCCTGCCCCGTTCCATCACCGTCGAGATGGTGGCGCCCGTGGCGTATCGCGCGTCTTTGCGCGAAGATCCTTACGACGCCGACCCGGATACCAAAAACCCAGCCATTCGCGGGGGCTATCTCTCCATGTCGGCTTCCGGCGAAGCGACTGCCCCTCTCATCTACGCGCATAGCGGCAATCCCGAGGACTACGACGAGTTGCGCCGCCACCACATCAGCGTCAAAGACAAGATCGTGCTGGTGCGCTATTCGAATCCATACAGCTATCGCGGATTCAAGGCTCTCACCGCTCAGCGCGAGGGCGCCGCGGGCCTGCTGATCTATTCCGATCCGGCCGAAGACGGCTACAAGCGCGGCAAAGTCTTTCCCGACGGCCCCTGGGGTCCGGAGAGCCACATTCAGCGCGGATCCATTACTTACGACTTTTTGGTCCCCGGCGACCCGTTGACGCCTGGCTGGGCCTCCGTGGAAGGAGCCCGCCGGATTCCGATGGAGGAAGCCGTCTCGCTGCCGAAGATCATGGCGGTGGCCATGTCCTGGCGCGATGCCAAGCCTCTGCTCGAGCGCATGGACGGCCCCGTGGCGCCAAAGGCTTGGCAGGGCGGCCTGCCCATTCGATACCGTCTCGGCGGAGGCGCCGTTCGCCTACACATGAAAGTAGACATGGACACCCGGCCCATGCCCAACTATGTGGTCGACGCGCGCATTCGCGGCAGTGAGCATCCCGACGAGTGGATTCTGCTGGGCAATCACCGGGACGCCTGGGAGTTTGGCGGGGTCGATCCATCGAGCGGTACGGCGTCGATGGTGGAAGTCACGCGCGCGTTTGGCAAGTTGCTGGCGGAAGGCTTCCGCCCGAAGCGCACGCTCATCGTCGCCAGTTGGGACGGCGAGGAAGTAGGGCTCACCGGGTCCACCGAATGGGGAGAAGAATTCGGCGACGAGCTGAAGCAGAAGTTGGTCGCTTATCTTAATGTCGACTCATCGACCTCAGGGCCCGACTTTCATCCCAGCGCCATCGGCTCGCTGGCGCCCCTGCTGGTCGAAGTGAGCCGCGATGTTCCGGCCCCCTCCGGTGGAAGCCTGTACCAGGAGTGGCGCGCATCCGCGGCGGCCGCACGCGCCGCCGAAAAGGACACGCGCCCGGTGACGGACGATAATCTCGTCGAAACCCGCATCGGCAGCGGCTCCGACTTCACGGTCTTTCTCAACCATCTGTGCCGCCCCACCGCAGAGCTGCAGTTCGATGGGCCTTACGGCGTCTATCACTCGGCTTATGACGACTTCTTCTGGATGAACCATTTCGGCGATCCGGGTTATCGCTATCACACCCTGATGACGCAGTATTGGGGTACGCTGGCGCTGCGGCTGGCCGGCGCCGAGATTCTGCCGTTCGATTTTGCAGCATACGGGCGCGACATCGCGCGGTTCGCATCCGAGCTGGCCGCGAAGCGCGAGGCGAGCGGGCAAGTCGACTTGTCTGTGCTTCAACAGCGCATCGCCGATTTCCGCGGCGCCGGTGACGAACTGAACCGCGTGGTAGCCGAGACCTTGGCGCAGGGTACGCTCGATGCGCGGCTCGCCGCGCGTGCAAATCGCAACATCATGCAAGTAGAGTCGAATTGGGCCGAGCCTGAGGGCATTCCCGGACGACCCTGGTTCAAGCACACGCTGTATGCAGCGCGCTACACTTACGGCCACCTGGAACTTCCCGGGCTTACCGAAGCCATGGAGAAGCGTGACTGGGCTGAGTCTCAACGCCAGGCAGGCATTCTGGCCGGGGCTCTGACACGCAACACCGCGCTGATCAGGGAAACTCTCGCGATGCTGCGGTAGCTGTCTATTAAGAAGCCCGCGGAGGAATTGGTTGGCAGGCGAAGGCGCCTGCCCCACCTGCCTGCAAAGCCTGCCCCAAACGGGGTGGGACAGGCGCTTTCGCCTGTCAACTCAAGTGAGCCGTGCCTCACTTGACGATGTAACTCTTATGTATCCACCCGGCGCCCGGATTAGCCCCGCGCGCTTCGAACAGTAACACTGCATCAGACTCCTTCTTCACCACCAGAAGGCGGCCGGCCACTTCCTTCGAGGATTCGCGGCCATGGTCGGCTTCAGACATGGCGCGGCGTACGGCCGAGGGATCCACGGGTGGAGACGCCTTCACCTTCGACCGCTCCGTCAGCGCTTCGACGGCGCTCGCCTTTAGCAGTTTCGGCCACATTCTCTGGAACAAGTCAGTCGAGGAATAGACGTCCGCGCTATCTACCTTTCCATTGATCGCGAAGGCAACGCCCACGACATCCTTCTTGCCTTCCACTATCTTGGATAGCTTCTGGATATAAGCATCAGTCTCTTCTACCACCTTCTTGTTTTCCAGAGACAACTGCATGCTCGTCGGAGAATCGGGCGCCAGCGCGGTGGGCCTGCCACCAGCCCCAACGCTGAGGTTGCTTGCCAAAGCTAGGCTCTGCTGCGCCTTCGCCACTTCGGCCCAAACCTGGCCTTGATCCCGCTGGTCCCGCACCGCCATTTTGAGTGACTTGCCGGCAACCGCCTGGCTCGATCCGCCGAACTGGCGGGCGTCTTCCCCACCGCGTTTGCTCCAGCGGCCGTGCTCCACGCAGAACGATGCAATGGGCAGCTTGCCGGATTTCGGAGTCAGTATGAAATCGTCTGGAAATACGCGATCCTGCTGTCCCCCTTTTACGATGTCTCCCGCCTGGATGTAGACATCCTCGGAGGATACATTCTCAATAGACAACTCATTCACATTGCCGGTTTCGTAGACAACGACTTTCTTTTGGTCCATGGCCTCCTGCAGGGTGAGAAGCTTCCTGCCCGATCCATTCCCGTTACCGTAGATCAGGAAGATCGTGAGGTTGTCGTGCGTGTAGGGTCCGGAGATGCGGAAGTCGTCCGCCGGCCTTGCAGCCAGCGAGGCGAAACCGAGCAAGAAAGCGTAGCGGAAAACCGATTTGTTCGACATTGTATTGGCCTCATCCGATTTCACTCTGTGCCGGGTTAGACAACGTTTGCCGGCACAAAGTGCACGTGTCACATCGGGAATGCCGGCGTAGCGCCAAACCTTTCAACAGAGTTCAAAGAACTTGTTGAATAAATGTCTGGCAGGCGAAACCGCCTGCCCCACCTAGCCTGCAAGTTGCTGATCTGCCGTGGTGGCGCAGGCGGTTCCGCCTGCGTTTGCAGACTAATCAAACGTTTTTCAACAAGCTCCAAAGGCGTCGGCTTTCACCTCCGCGTCTTCGCGTCCCCCGCGCCGCCTCCCTATGCTACGCTGTTCCTTACCGAACCATGCCTCAAACCCGCGTCAAAGGCCAGTTGATGAGCGCCTCGGAGATCGACCGCACGCTGGTGCGTCTGGCTCACGAAATCCTGGAAAAGAATGCCGATCTCGACCGCCTGGCGTTCATCGGCATTCGCCGCCGCGGAGTTCCGCTGGCGCAACGCCTCGCGCGCAAGATCGAGTCGCTCGAACAGCGCGGCGTTCCCGTGGGCATCCTCGATATCAATCTTTACCGCGACGATCTCACCACCGTGGACATCAAGCCTGTGGTGAGCGCCACCGAGATTCCGTTTTCCGTGCAAGGCAAAGACATCATCCTGATGGATGACGTGCTCTACACCGGCCGCACCATCCGCGCCGCGCTCGACGCCCTCTTCGACCATGGACGCCCGGCGCGCGTGCATCTGCTGGTCCTGATCGACCGGGGCCACCGTGAGCTGCCCATTGAAGCCCAATTCGTCGGGCGCGTGGTCCAGACCTCCGACGAGGAAATCATCGAAGTGAAATTCCAGGAAATCGACCAGATGGAAAAAGTGCTGCTGGTCGAAAGAGTCGCCGCGAGCGAAGCTGTGTAAACATGCCGGCGGGAATGCTGGGAATCGAAGAATTGGATCGCGCCGAGATCGAAGCCATCCTGGCGCGCGCCAAGCATTTTCAACCGATCCAGGACCAGTCGCTGAAGAAACTGGACACACTGCGCGGGAAGATGATCGTCAATCTCTTCTTCGAAGCGTCCACCCGCACGCGCACCAGCTTCGAAATCGCCGCCAAGCGGCTGGGCGCGGATGCCATCTCCATCGCGGCCTCCGGCTCCAGTGTGTCGAAAGGCGAATCGCTGGTGGATACGCTCAACACCCTGGCAGCCATGCGCCCCAACGCCATCGTGATGCGGCATTCGGCGTCCGGCGCGCCGCACTTTCTCGCGCGCCACTTGGCCATGCCCATCATCAACGCCGGCGACGGCACGCACGAGCATCCCACGCAGGCCCTGCTCGACGCGCGCACCATTCTAGACCGCCGGCCCACTCTGGAAGGCCTGCGCGTAGCCATCATCGGCGACATCGCGCACAGCCGCGTGGCGCGCTCCAATGTCTACCTGCTTTCGAAATTCGGCGCGGAGATCGTGTTGTGCGGCCCGGCGTCGCTCTTGCCGCCACAGCTTGCGCAGATGGCCCCCGGCGTAACGCTCACCAATGATATTCGCGAGGCGCTTCTCGGGACCGACGTGATCATGATGCTGCGCGTGCAGCTCGAGCGGCAGCACGAAGCGGCGTTTCCAACGGCCGAGTATTTCCAATTCTACGGATTGCGCCTGGAGCACCTGGCCCTGGCCAAGCCGGACGCTATCGTCATGCATCCCGGCCCTATCAACCGCGGGCGCGAGCTGTCGTCGGAGGTGGCCGACTCGCAACGCTCCGTGATCCTCAACCAGGTGGAAAACGGCGTCGCCGTGCGCATGGCGGTGCTCGAACGGGTGATTGGTTAGATGCCACAGCTCCTCATCAAGAACGGGCACGTCATCGACCCGGCTTCGGCCACCGACACGCAGGCCGATGTGCTGATCCAGGACGGTTACATCGCAGCAGTGGGCGCGGTGCGGGCGCCGGCCGCCGAGGTTCTGGATGCTTCCGGGCTTATCGTGGCGCCCGGATTCATCGATATGCATGTACACCTGCGGGAGCCCGGCTTCGAGCATGCCGAAACGATCGAGACGGGCGCGCGCGCGGCGGCCGCCGGCGGATTCACGTCCATTTGCTCGATGCCGAACACGCTGCCGGTGAACGACAACGCTACCGTCACCAGCTACATCATCGAGCGCGCGCGGAAGCTCGCCGCGACAAACGTCTTCCCCATCGGCGCGATTACCAAAAACAGCGCGGGCGAAGAATTGTCGGCCATCGGCTCGATGAAAGCCGCCGGCGTGGTGGCCATCTCCGACGACGGCCGCCCGGTGATGAACGCCCGCGTGATGCGCCGCGCCATGGAGTTTGCGCGTTCGTTCGACCTGCCGGTAATCGATCATTGCGAGGACCTGCACCTGAGCGCCGGCGGCGACATGCACGAAGGCTACGAATCCGTGCGGCTGGGCCTGCATGGCATCCCGGCCAGCTCGGAAGACGTGATGGTGGCGCGCGACATCCTGCTCGCCGAGACCACCGGCGCGCGCTTCCACGTGGCCCACATCTCCACGCGGAATGCCATGGCGATGGTGGCCTATGCCAAGCAGCGTGGACTGCCGATCACCTGCGAAGCCACGCCGCACCATTTCTCGCTGACCGACTCCCAGATGGTGCCCTACGACAGCAACTTCAAAATGAAGCCGCCGCTGCGCTCCGCTTGCGACACGGGTGCGGTCGTGGAGGGCATCGTTTCCGGCGCAGTGGACGCCATCGCCACCGATCACGCGCCGCACCCCGGCAGCGAAAAGATGCAGGAGTTCGAGAAGTGCCCGTTCGGCATTATCGGGCTGGAGACCGCGCTGGGGCTGGCGCTCGAGCACCTGGTCCACACCGGCAAGATCACGCTCGCGCGGCTGGTGGCGCTGTTCACCACCGGGCCGGCGCGTGTGCTGCATCTCGATCGGGGCACGCTGGCAGAAGGCGCTCCAGCGGACGTGACGATCTTTAGTACGGATCTGCGGTGGACTTACGACGTGAACCAGTCATTCTCCAAGAGCCGCAACTCGCCGTTTGACGGGCACGCCTTCCGCGGCGGGCCGGTGGCGACGATTGTGAACGGGGCAGTGGTTTGGCAGCGGGAGTGAAGGCCGGGCCGTTTACACTAAGAACTTGTTGAATAATGTCTGGCAGGCGAAACCGTCTGCCCCACCTAGCCTGCAAGTTGCTGATCTGCCATGGTGGCGCAGGCGGTTCCGCCTGCGTTGCAGACGAATCAAACGTTTTTCAACAAGCTCCTAATCTAATGGTCCTTCTCAGTAGAGAGCACCACGGTCCCCATATCCGAGGGCGATGATTCGATGCGAATCGTGCCTGGTTTCGGTGCATTGGGTTTGGCAGGCGTCAGAACGGCAGCGGGAGCCGTCAGACCGCCAGCCTTGTTCTGGCTTGCAGCCTGGGTGCGCATCTGTTCTAAGGCTGCGCGGACCTTCTCTTGCGGGACGTTGAGCGAGAGCAAAATGCGTCTTCCGTGTACCTCGAATTTCCCATTCTCCTGGCCTGCCGCGTCCTTTTTCCCAGAGCCGTTCGCAGGCGACTGCATCGCGGAGTAGAGCCAGCCCATTATCGCCGCTATTCCGCTGGCGTCTTTAACGGTGCCCGCCACGACTTCAACTGAGATCTCCAAATCCGGGTTGAAGCGCAGTCCTGCGTCGAACGACTCCAGTCGCTGGAGAGTCTCCACCATTGGGGCCCCGGCTGCGGCTGGAGGGACCTTCGCTGCGGGGACCGGGAACGGCCCGGCTGCGACCATCCAGGCGTCGTAACCGCTGAAGCGTTTCAGCTTTTCTGCCAGGGCGGCCGGCAGTCCCGAGGGATGGCCTCGCCGCCGAATGGCGGCCTTTACGTCCGCGGGCGGTCCCATCACGGCCAGAGAACTGTCCAGGAAGGCGACCACCGCGTTGCTTTTGCCGTTGTCGGACAGAATAGGCACGCCCTCGTACTCGGTTGTATCGCCGTTAAAGGACTTCAGAATCTCGCTCCGCACACGATCCATCGAGCCGCGCACAATGAGCAGCGCCTGAGCGTCTTTGTTTGGTCCACCCGCGGCGACCACCGCCTCCTGCACGTATTGGCTCCAGTCGGTGGCGGCCAGTCCCACAAGCTGAGACCATGCAGGATCGGTCTTCTGAAGTTCGCCCTGCTGAGCTTGCCTCGCCTTCAGCTCGGTTTTCATTTGGGCCGCCATGGCCTGCCCGATGGGCGAGGCGACAATACGGGCGACGTTGACCTCCATCACCACGCGCGCATCCGGCATGAGGAGATCCATCATCGAAGAATCGGCGGCGACGCCCAAACCGGGCAGCAGCGTCACAACAGCTAACAGATTACGCCTAATGGTCACACACGACTCCTTAGCTCGCCCTTTGAGCTTAGCATCCAAAATTGTTACAGGACAGTCCTAGTCTTATCTCATGCAAGATGAGCCTGGAGCGGGAGGTCGTTTCTCATACAAGATGAGCCTGGAGGGGGCGATCCGTCATGCTGGGGATTGCTGATCAGCATGCAGGCAGGGGAGAAGTTGAG
>Ga0181538_10000800_pt1 | contig 37352 bp, 31 predicted proteins | sample PEATcosm2014_Bin_40_FD_119773 | JGI IMG/M metagenome (GOLD analysis project Ga0181538, IMG submission 119773) | Peatland microbial communities from MTU Mesocosm Facility, Houghton, MI, USA - PEATcosm2014_Bin23_30_metaG | ecosystem: Environmental > Terrestrial > Soil > Wetlands > Peat | place... | reverse complement strand
GGCGGCGGTGGAACGCTCTCGAAATTCGAACTCAAGACCCGCAAGATCGAAAAACTGGCCGACGATGTCACTGGTTTTGATCTGTCGGCGAACGGGGAGAAGATGCTGTTGCGAATCGTGCGAAGTAGCGAAGGCGGGGCTCCGCGCCCTGCGGGAGTGAATGCTCCCCCGCCCGAGTACGTCATCGCATCTGCCTCGGCTCCGCTCAAATCCGGGGAAGGAGTTTTGCATCTGGCCGACGTCGAGGTGAAGGTCGATCCCGTAGCCGAGTGGAAGCAGATGTACCACGAGGTGTGGCGGATCGAGCGAAGCTACTTCTACGATCCAAATCTGCACGGAGTCAATGCCGCCGATAGCGAGAAGGAGTTCGAGAAGTATCTGGATTCGCTAGCTTCGCGCGCCGATCTGAACTACATCTTTCACGAAATGCTGGGCGAAATTACGTCCGGGCATTTGCGCGGGGGTGGCGGCAACATTCCGGAGGCAAAGCGCGTCCCCGGCGGGCTGCTGGGCGCCGACTACGAGATCGTCAAGGGCCGGTACCGCTTCAAGAAGATCTATACGGGTGAAAGCTGGAACCCGCAGTTGCGTGCGCCGCTTGAGCAGCCGGGGATCAACGTCTCGGCGGGCGACTACCTCCTGGCGGTCAACGGCCAGGATCTCCAAGCCGGCGACGACGTGTCCCGTCTGTTCGAAGGCACGGCAGATAAGCGCGTCGTGCTTCGCATTGGAGCGGACCCAACGGGTGCGAATTCGCGCGAGATCACGGTAATGCCGGTTGCCAGCGAGCAGCCATTGCGTCATCAAGCCTGGGTGGAGGAGAACCGCCGCAAGGTCGATCAGATGAGCGGCGGCAAGCTGGCGTACGTCTACATGCCGGACACCGCCATGGGCGGATTGACGAATTTTAACCGATACTATTTTGCGCAGGTGGACAAGCAGGGCGTCATCATCGACGAACGCTTCAACTCCGGTGGACAAGCGGCCGATTACGTGATCGACGTGTTGGATCGTCCGCTACAAGGCTGGTGGAGCCCGCGTTACGGCGCGATCTACCGCACGCCCGCGGCGGCGATCTTCGGCCCAAAGGTGATGATCACCAACGAAATGGCAGGCTCCGGCGGTGATCTCATGCCGTGGATGTTCCGTCATACCCACATCGGCACGCTGGTGGGTAAGCGCACCTGGGGCGGACTGATCGGCGTCTCGCAATATCCGACCCTCATGGACGGCGGCGCGGTTACGGCGCCCAACTTCGGATTCTTCAGCCCGGCTGGCGAATGGGACGTAGAGAACCATGGTGTCGCGCCTGATGTAGAAGTGGAACAAGATCCGAAAGCGGTGCAGGACGGCCACGACCCACAACTGGAGCGCGCGGTGTCGATCGCCATGGAGCAGATGGAGAAGAATTCGGCTCCGGTGCCGCATCGGCCCGGTTTTCCGAACTATCAGAATCCGAACCAGCACCCGGCGAGTGTGACCAGCGGCAGCGGGGGACGGCCGTAGGGGAACCGAGGCGCCTTCGCGCGGGCCCTAGCGATCTCAAGGAGAGGGAACGAAAGCCGCCCCGTACCACACTCGCTCACGTTGCGCCCTGCGCGTAAGCGGTGGCTAATGTGTATCAGGCACTGCGCCGCAAGGGCCTTACTCGGCGTTCCTGGAAAGTATCTTTACCAGTTCGTATAAGAATGTTTGGCCTTCATAGAAAGAGGTAACGCCCATCCGCTCGTCGCGCCCGTGAAAGCGGATGTCATCCCGGTCCATGAAGAAGCCCTGGACACCGTAAGTCGGAATTCCAGCCGCGCGAAGGTACAGGCCGTCAGTTGCTCCCATGACCATAATCGGAACCGTGGGCACACCGGGCCACAACGTGTCGGTGAGGCGGCTGACCGCTCTCAGAACATCCTCCCTCATCGGCGACGCCGGGCCCTTGCTGACCTCGCCGGTGATCGTGAGGCCCACCTGGTCATCTCCGATCACCCGATTCAGAGTGCTCTGCACGTCTTCAACGGAGTCCTCGGGGAGCACCCGGCAGTTCACATTCGCCGCCGCTAGTTGTGGCAACGCGTTCTTGGCGTGCCCTCCCTCGATTTGCGTCGCTACGCAGGTCGTACGCAGTGTCGCATTCCAGGCGGTAGTCGCTTGCGCGACCTTCTGCATCGCTTCTGTGGAGCCGCCAGCCACCGCCGCGAGACCGTCCTTCACCGGCCCCGTCTCAATCTTCGACATCGCCTCGAAGTACGCCCGAGTGACTTCATTGGTCTTCAGGGGAAAACTGAATTTTGACAGCCGGTCGAGCGCGGCTGCCAAGTGGTAAATCGCGTTGTCCGGAACTGGGAGCGAACTGTGCCCGCCCTTATTGCGGACTTCCAATCGAAAATTGATCACGTACTTTTCGCTGACTTGAATGTCATTCGATATCTTCTTGCCGCCGGCCATTTCGCCCCAGCCGCCTTCGTTCAGAGCGAACTCCGCGTCAATCAAGTCACGCTTGTTCTTGATCAGCCACTGAACGCCGTTATAGGGACCACCCCCCTCTTCGTCCGCCGTAAGCGCCACGATGATGTCCCGGTCCGGTTTGAAGCCTTCCCGCTTATAACGGATGAGGTTCGCGATCCAAACGGCTGCCTGCGCCTTATCGTCAGCGGTGCCGCGCCCATAGAAGTAGCCATCCCGCTCAATAAACTGGAATGGATCCATGCTCCAGTCCTCGCGTTTGGCTTCCACGACATCGGTATGCGCCAGCAGCAGAATTGGTTTGCGCCGCCCGCTACCTCGATATCGGACGACCAGATTTGCTTTTGTGGGAATGGCTCCGCCCACAAAAATGTCGCTTTCGGAGAAGCCGGCGGCTTTCAACCGGGCTGCCATGGCTTCCGCCACTGGAGTGGTCGTGCCGGTCGTGTAGCCAGACTTGATCTCAACCAGTTCTTTGTAGATGTCGCGAGCCAATTGCCGCTCCGACTCTGGCGGCATGGTCTGGCCGATCACGGACACCACAACCAGAGAGGACACGATGAGGAATCTGAGCATGTCATATTGTGCCATACACTCGAATGTTGCCCACATTCGCTTCCCCCTAGAGACACGGACGGGCGCGGTAGGGAGCGATGGATTGTCGGGGAGGCAGCTCGAGCGAACGGCCCGAGCGATAATTCTGGGATAAGCTGGTTTCCACGAGAAAACAACTTATGCTCACAAGATCTTTCGCTCTGCCTCTGCTGGCCGCCGTGGCCATTACCCAGACCATCGCCCAGCCCATCATCATCAAGACCACCACGCTCTTCGATGGCAATGGCCACGTGCTGCGGAACCAGCAGATCACTATTGAAAACGGCCGCATCACACGCATCGCCGCCGCCAAGGACAAGCCCGCCATCGACCTCAGTGGTCACACGGTCATGCCGGGCTGGATCGACACGCACGTCCACCCCACCTGGTTCTTCAACAAGGATGACCGTTTGGAGTTGGACGGTCCCGGAGCCAAATCGACGCCGCAACAGGCCGCGCTGCATGCAGCGGCGAATCTGTACGGCACCCTAATGGGTGGCTTCACGACTGTGCAGAGCGTCGGAGCGGCCCTGGACGGCGACCTCCGCGATCTGATTGCGCGGGATGGCATACCGGGGCCGCGTCTGCTCACGTCACTGGCGCAGATTACGGACAAGACCGGCGATCCGGAGCAGATCCGAGCGTTGGTGGACAAGTTGAAGGCGGACGGCGCGGATGTGATCAAGCTGTTCGCCACGGCCAGCATCCGGGACGGCGGCAAGATGACCATGACCAGGGATCAGATTGACGCCGCCTGCGGCGAGGCTCGGAAGGTCGGGCTGCGCGCGGTGGTTCATGCTCACGCCTCGGAAGGGGCGCGTGCAGCCATCATGGCAGGCTGCACTACGATCGAGCACGGCACCTTCCTGGACGATGCCACCCTGGAGCTGATGGCGGCGCGCGGCGTGTACTTCGATCCGAATTTTCTGGTGCTGCACAACTACCTGGACAACAAGGCGAAGTTTCTGGGCATCGGCAACTACAACGAGCAGGGGTTCGCCTATATGGAGAAGGCGCTGCCGCTGGTGGCCGATGTCCTGCGCCGCGCGCGGAGGGCGCATGTGAAGGTGGTGCTGGGCACGGATGCGGTGGCTGGCGCGCATGGCCGCAACGCTGAAGAGTTCATCTATCGGGTGCAGGACGGGGGCGACAGTCCCATGGATGCGTTGCAGAGCGGAACGTCGGTAGCCGCGGAATCGCTGCGGATGGCCGACCGGATCGGATCGCTGGCAGAGGGGAAGGAAGCCGATATCGTAGCCGTGGACGGCAATCCGCTCGACGACATCACGGCAGTCCGGCGAGTCGTATTCGTGATGAAGCACGGAAGGATATATAAGGACACACGGAGCAACTCCCTGCATGGGCCTCGTGGCGCAAAATGGTAGCAACGCCGGTTTCTACCAGCGCTCGGCTGAACTCGATGATCGACTCACCTACCCTGCTTCTCCGCTGTCCGCACAGCGCTGACCCGCCTGTCACGTCGGTCAACAAGGGCGCAGTATTTGGAAGGCGGCACCGTGCCCTGGTCTCACGCAAGGGGAACACACAAATCCTTTCAGAGGCTATGCCAGTCGCTCGCCGTGTGCCTGAGCGTCAGCGATACCGTGCTGGACGGCGAGGGTGTGTACCTTGGCCCGGACGGCAAGCCGCAGAGTGTCTCGACCACGCGTCCTGCCCTCCCTTTCCCAGGAGGTTGTGCATCTTGAAAATCTGTATTACACTTACCAGTAGGAGTATTACTATGCAAGTCACCAGCAAGGGCCAGGTCACCATCCCCCAGGAGATCCGTAACCAGCTAGGTCTTTTGCCGCATACCAAAGTCGCGTTCGAGTTGGCCGGAGATCACGCCCGGATTCGCAAGGCCGGAGCAAGCGCCAGAGGACGCCTAGCGCTCGATGCTCTCCGCAGCACTGCCGACGTGCGCATGAACACGGACCAGATCATGGCGCTGACGCGCGGCGAGTCCCGCCCTCGAAAGCGACGCAAGTGATTCCGGCCATAACCAACTTGCCGGCGCGCCTGCGCGCGTGCCGCGGCGTGCTCGTGGACAGCAACGTCCTGCTGGACATCGCCACGAACGATCCGAACTGGAGCGATTGGTCCGGCGGGGCGCTCGCAGAGTGCGCCGAGCACACCACACTGATCATCAATCCGATTATTTACGCCGAATTATCGATCGGCTACACCACAATCGAAGCGCTGGATGCCGCCTTGCCCACCGCTCTGTATCAGCGCCAACCACTGCCCTGGGAAGCCGGTTTTCTGGCCGGGAAGTGCTTCCTTTTGTATCGCCGCCGTGGAGGCCTGCGGAGCTCGCCTCTGCCAGATTTCTACATTGGCGCGCACGCCGCCATCGGACACCTTGCCTTGCTTACGCGTGATGTGGCGCGCTATCGCAGCTATTTTCCGACAATCGAGATGCTCGCTCCTGCGAAAAGCCAGACGTGATGCGATGGCGAGGGCCCTGGTGCCGCACACACCTCCGTTTAGCGTCTAATAACGATCCTGCCTCAGTGCGGTCCCACATGAATGTGTAGCTGGTTGCGAATGCGCGTGCCCCACCGGGCATTACAATGCCGGTTGGAGGAACTCATGTTCACCGCGACCGCCGACCTGATTCTCCCCAGTACCGTCACCGGATCTTTCCCCCGTCCGCGCTGGTTCGACGTCAGTATGTGGGGCCGCCCGCTCGATACCTGCATGCTCGACGTCCGATTCCGCGAAAAGTTCCAGGATGCCATGGCTGTGATCATCAACGACCAGGAGCGCGCCGGACTGGATATTCTGACGCACGGCGATTTGCACGTCGATGAAGACCTGGCAGGCCGCGCGTGGCACCACTACCCGCTCCAGCGCTGGGCCGGCTTCAAGGGCGACTACCTGCAGCCGGAAGAGACCACCGCACCATGGCTCCACTATCCGCCCGGAACGCTGTTGAACGAAATCTACACGGGATGGCGCTGGCCGCATATCACCGGCAAAATCGAGCATCGGCCGCTAGACTATCCCAAGCTATGGCGCCTGGCGCAAGCCAAGACGCGCAAGCCGGTGAAGTTCGGCACCTGCTGCTCGCAGGTGATGGCGCTTTTCCTGGATATCCACACGCCCCAGTACAAGGACAAACACCAGGTGATCTGGGATATGGCGGAGGCCATGAACAAGGAGTTGCTGGCGCTGCGGCACGCCGGCTGCCGCTGCATCCAGATCGAGGAGCCTACCTTCCACTTCATGGCGAACACCTACGGCAAAGACCACGATGAAGTGACCTTTATGGTCGACGCCTTCAATCGCGAGGTCCAGGGGCTCGACGACGTGGAACTGTGGATCCACACCTGCTGGGGCAACCCGAACATGCAGCGCGTGATGGACGACACCGGCTACGCCAACTCGTTAGAAATCTATCTGGAGCGTTGCCGCGGCGACGTCTGGACACTCGAGATGAAGGATCGCTGCCAGCAGGATCTGGAATTGTTCGAGCCGTTCAAGAACGATCTCAAGAAGAAGATCTGCATCGGCGTGGTCAGCCATCGCGGCTTGCAGGCTGATCGGCCGGCAGATGTGGCGGTTGAGATCCGCAAGGCGCTGCGGTACATCCCACCCGAGCGCTTGATCGTATCGAGCGACTGCGGCTTTGGCCGGCAAGGCTGCAACCGCGAGATCGCTTTCTACAAGTCGAGCGCCATCGCCCAGGGAGCCAACATCGTGCGGCGTGAGTTGGGTCTGCCCGCAACCTACGTGGCCGCCGCCGATCCTAGGTTGCAGATCGACGTAGTGCCCGGCCGATGAAATCGCGTCAGGACGTCCCCAGGAACCTCTCGCACGAAGCACGCCGGCTCGCGCGCGTGCCGCCGAAGCGCTCGCGGAGGTTCCGCCGGTGTGGAACGGGCGCGGCGGCGAGTTCCCGGTGCCGTAGCTTGTCCTTGTTCGATCGCGCCATCGCCGAAGCGACTGCGACGCTGAGCGCACAGGCAGCTTGCCTGAACTGCTGCTAGATGGCATCCGGACAGAAACTCGCGGGTCCTGCGAGTGGGACTTCCGGCTAGCGCCAGCGTCCTTCCTGGAGTACCCAGCCGCCATTCCGGCGGACCCATTTGTGCGCGACCCATCTTGCGCCTGGCCGAGGCGGGCGCTCCCACCTGCCTGGCACCCACGCGTAAGCGCTGCCGTTCCAACTGTGATAACCGGCGATCCATACAAAACGCGGACCGGGGCGCGCCGGGTGTGTTTCGACGACGGCCGCAGGGGGACGGACGCGGACAATAACCTCCTCCGCAAGAACCGCTCCCACACTCAAAAGAACTCCGAACGCAGAACCCATCAAGATTTTCTTCAACATTGCCTTATCTCCGTATTCGCCAGGATTTCCATTTTGGTTTCCTGGAGTTGTCTGGAGTTTACATCCAAACCGGTCGTTCGGAGCTCTTCATTAAAGCAATTTAATTCTAGTCAAGCGCTGTGCCGCCCGAAGCGCCGCAGGATTTCCGCCGGCGCGGATCGAGCGCGTGCGCCGCGCGTCAGGACGCCCCCAGGGGCGCCGCCGGAAAAAGTTACCTCCGCCGCTTGAGTGTCGCGGTCATGCAGCTTGGAAAAAGTAGGGGACGGATGCGCCGTGACACAGGACCGATCCATCCTATGATGGGTTAAACTTAGCTGATCCATCCACATGCCGCTCGCTCCAGGCACAAAACTCGGCCCGTACGAAATCGTCGCGCCGATTGGCGCAGGAGGCATGGGCGAGGTCTACCGCGCCAAGGACGCCAAGCTAGATCGCGAAGTAGCCATCAAAGTCTTGCCCGAGTCTCTCGCTCACGACCCGGACCGGCTGGCGAGATTCGAGCGCGAAGCCAAGGTTCTCGCGTCGCTCAACCACCCCAACATCGCGCAGATTTACGGCATCGAAGAATGTGCGCTGGTGATGGAACTGGTTCCGGGAGAAACGCTCAAAGGGCCGCTGTTGCTGGCCATCGCCCTGGATTACGCGAAGCAGATTGTGGAAGCGCTTGAAGCCGCGCACGAAAGAGGGATCGTACATCGCGATCTGAAGCCGGGAAACATCATGGTGACCGCGGCGGGCGTGGTGAAGCTGCTCGATTTCGGGCTGGCGAAGGCTGCGGAAGAGCCGGTGAGTGATATGCCGAACTCGCCAACAATCACCATATCGCCGACGCGGGCGGGAGTGATCCTCGGCACAGCGCCGTATATGGCTCCTGAACAGGCACGCGGGAAGCCTGTTGATAAACGCGCAGACATTTGGGCGTTCGGATGCGTGCTGTACGAAATGCTGACCGGGAAGCAGGCGTTTACAGGCGAGACGACAACCGACATTCTCGCCGCGGTGGTCACGAAAGAGCCGGATCTTTCGCGGGTTCCGGCGAAAGCGCGGCGGCTGATCGAATCGTGCCTCAAGAAAGATCCGAAGCAGCGGCTGCAAGCAATCGGGGATTGGCGATTGTTGCTGGAGAATGGAGAACCCGCGGCGGCGCAAGTGCACGCGACGCCGTGGATCGCGACGGCCGCCGTGGCGATACTCATCGCGGTCGCTGGATGGTGGGTCGCCTGGCAAGCGACGCGGCCCGTCGATCGTCCGCTGACGCGCTTGAGCGTCGACCTCGGTCCGAATGCGATGACGGGCGTCAGCACCACCGTGGCGATCTCGCCAGATGGCCGGCGCATCGTGTATCCGGCGCGTGGGCCGGAGGGGAAGCAGCAGCTCGCCACACGGCTGCTCGATCAATCCGAAGCCACGCTGCTGCCGGGAACCGAAGATGGCCGCGATCCATTCTTCTCGCCCGACGGCCAATGGATCGGATTCTATACGCGGGATCAGCTCAAGAAAATCTCGGTCGAGGGAGGCGCGCCGGTTACGCTGGCCGCTGTTCCGAGCGTGACATCAGGAGGCGCGAGTTGGAGCGCGGACGGTACGATCATCGAGGCCCACGGATTAAGTCTCCCTCTGTCGCGGATACCAGCGGCAGGAGGCGCGCCTCAGGTTGTGACGAAGCTGGGGAACGATGAGTTCACCCATCGCTGGCCGCAGGTCCTGCCAGGCGTGGACGCGGTCCTGTTCACGGCCTCTTCGTCCAACTCCGCGTGGGAAAACGCCAGCATCGAAGCGATTTCGCTCAAAACCGGCCAAGTCAAGATCCTAGAGCGCGGCGGATATTATGGCCGGTATCTGCCCAGCGGGCACCTGGTGTATGTACACCATGGGGTCTTGTTTGGCGTCAGGTTCGATCCCGTAAAGCTGGAGGTGAGCGGTACGCCCGTGCCGATCCTGGAAGATGTGGCCGCCAATCCGGCCACCGGGGGCGGGGGCCAGTTCGATTTCTCGTGGGGGCCCTCCGGGCATGGAACGTTCGTGTACTTGGCGGGGAAGAGCACGGCCCAGGCATGGCAGGTGGATTGGCTGGACAGCTCCGGCAAGATGCAGCCGCTGATTGCTCAGCCAGGCGCATACGCGCAACCCCGCCTCTCGCCGGACGAGCGGAAACTGGCGTTCGTTGGTGACGGCTCCGATATTTATATTCACGATCTGGCGCGGGGCACGACCAGCCGCCTAACGTTGACAGGTCACGGGAACATGCCGGTGTGGGCGCCGAATGGCAAACATCTCGTGTTCCAGTCTGCTGGAAGTTTATCCTGGTTGCGGAGCGACGGGGCGGGCGAGGCGCAGCGGCTGTTGGAGGGGCCGAATGCTGGAATTCCCTGGTCCTTTTCTCCGGATGGCCGGCGGCTCGCGTACTTCACGGTAGATCCCAGGTCCGGTTTCGATCTTTGGACTTTGCCGCTTGATCTCACTGATCCCGATCATCCCAAGGCGGGCAAACCGGAGCTGTTCCTGCGCACGCCGGCGAACGAGTTGGCCCCCAGGTTTTCGCCCGACGGCCGTTGGATCGCTTACCGCTCGGATGAATCGGGGAGCAATGAAATCTACGTGCGGCCATTTCGGGCGGCGAGCGGAGGGAAATGGCAAATTTCGAGCGGAGGCGGGTTGTACCCGTTTTGGGCTAAGGATGGGCGCCAGTTGTTCTATGAAACGGCGGATAACCGGATCATGGTGGTGGATTACACGGTAGATGGCGCTTCGCTCAAGCCCGGCAAGCCGCGGCTGTGGTCGGATAAGCAACTCTTCTACGCGGGATCGTCCAACCTGGACCTGGCGCCGGACGGCAAGCACTTCGTCGTTCTTGAGATGCCGGAAACGGCGAAGAGTTCGCCGCGAGTGGTGTTTCTGCTGAATTTCTTTGACGAACTGAGGCGCCGCGTGCCCGCGGGCAAGTGACTTGGCTTGCCGGTATACGTCGGATTGGGAACGCGTTGGCCGGATAGTGGATGTATGGTCGGACACCCTTCCACTACTTTTTGTGGCGCTCGCAGAGGTTCCGCCGGCGCGGATCGAGTGCGTGCGGCGCGGACGAGCTTTCGCTGGCATAGCTCGCCCTTGGTGGATCTGGCCATCGCCGAAGCGCCTGCCGACACCGAGCGCGCCGGCAGTTTGCCCGAACCGCTGCGGAACGCGCCGACGTCCGGCTGAGCACGAAACGCCTACGCCAGCAGCACGCCGCCTCGCGCGCGTGCCGGCCCGAAGCGCTCGCCGCATTTCCGCGGGCGTGGATCGGGCGCGTGCGTGGGCGGGCGAGTTCTGGCTGCGCTAGCGCGCACTGATCGATCCAGCCATCGCCGAAGAGACTGCCGCCGGCAGCTTGCCCGTTGCGCGCCGAACGCGCCCTCGTCTGCCCCCGCACGAACGCCTTCCGCAAGCAGCACGCCGAAGCGCGGGCGGGCGGTTACGGCTGGCGTAGCTCGCCCTTGGTCGATTCACCCATTTCCGAGAACCCGGAGCGCACCGGCAGCTTGCCCAAACCGCCGCTGGACAAACCCACGTCTGCCGCGCAGGAAAGCCGAACGCAAGCGGCACGCCGCCTCGCAGCCGTGCCGCCCGAAGTGCTCGCAGAATTCCCGCCGGCGTAGAGCGCGTGCGGGCGGGCGAGATCTGCCTGCTGTAGCTCTTAGGCACCTCAGCCATCGCCGAAGGGCGCCGACAGGCGCACGGGCAGCTTGCCCGAGCCGCCGCGGGGCGCGCCCTCGTGTGGCTCAAAGGCGACCGCAATGTTTTACCTGTCGCCAGGAGCCGCATCGGGACGCTTAATGTGGTGCATCAGCTCCCGGGGCCGTAGTCGACGTCATCCGGCAACTCGTTCGTGTCGCTCGCGGCGTGGTAGGGGAAATGCTTGGCCAGGTCCTCGCCGACCGCCTCGATTCCCGCGACGAGGCCGCCTGTAAAATCACCTTGCTTAAACTTCTCGGACACCGTGCGGACGATGTGATGCCAAAACTCCTGGCCAACCTTCTCGTGGATGCCGCTGTCACCTAACACAACGAACTTGCGGCGCGCTGGCACGACGAAGAATAGCACGGCATTGCGATCCTTCGTCGCGGTCATGCCCAGTCGCTCGAATGCCTTCTCGGCGGCTTTCCGAACATCGCCCCAGAACAGTGGTGACACGGAAACGCGGACCTCGCCGGAAGTCCGTCTCTCGGCTTTCTGAATCGCTAGTTTGACCCGATCCTTGTCGATGGTTACCATGATCCGCTCGCTCCTCCACCGCCAGACCGTCCACCGCCCCCGCCAAATCCACCGCCTCCTCCGCCGCCACCACCCCCACCGCCGCCGGACATGATGCTGGCCAGAAGGTAGAAGGCTAATGCTGGATGCGTAATCACGAGGGCCAGGATCAGGATCCCAACGATGCCATAGAAGATCCATTGAAACAGGGTTAATGGCTTGGACTGCTCCGGTGTCCGCGTGGGCGGAAGCGCATCGGCCTGCCCGCCTATGACTCCGGTCAGCGAGTCGATAGCGGCCGTCACCGCGTCATCGGGATGGCCAGCTTGAATCCGAGGCGCCATCACTTCGTTGATCACACGGGACGCGATCGCATCGGGCACTACGGCTTCGAGTCCGTAACCGACCTCGATCCTCATCTTATGATCCTGGGGCATGATGAAAAGCGCCAGTCCGTCATCCAGCCCCTTCCGGCCCACCTTCCATTTTGCAAAGGCCCGGACGGCCCAGTCCTCGATCGGCGCACCTCCCGTGGTGGGGGCAATGTACACAATCAATTGATGGCCGGTGGCCTGCTCGTAGGCGGAAAGGCGTGCATCCAGGGAGCGCACCGCTTCCGGCGACAGGAAGTTTGCGGTGTCCGTGACCCACTCGGTGGGCGACGGAGGGATGGGCGTCTCAGCCCCGAATAGGAGCGCGCTCGAAACGAGGACAATAAAGAAAAGCAAACTACGGCGCTGAAGCAACTTAGAACTTGACCTCGGGCGCCTTTTCGCTGCCGGATTGGGCCTGGAAGTAAGGCTTGGTCGCGAATTTATCGCCGAAGAAGCCGGCGATCAGCACTGTTGGAAAACTGCTCCGACGGGTATTGAAGGCTTGCGCTGCCTCATTGAACCTCTGTCGCTCAACGGTAATGCGGTTCTCGGTGCCTTCGAGTTGCGCTTGGAGATCGCGGAAGTTGGCGGTCGCTTTGAGCTGCGGATAGTTTTCGGTGACGACCAGCAGGTGGGACAACGCCGAAGACAATCCTTGCTGCGCCTCCTGATACCGTTTGAAGGCTGCCGGATCTTTGGTGATGTCAGCCATCGCGGCAGGTGTGACCTGGCCGACCTTGGCGCGCGCCTCGGTAACCGCTGTCATGGTGCTCTGCTCAAAGTTTGCAGCGCCTTTGACGGTTGCCACCAGGTTGGGCACCAAATCGGCGCGCCGTTGATATGCGTTTTGGACCTGGGCCCACTGCGCTTGTGTGGCCTGATCGAGTTGTACAAGTGAATTGTAGGTTCCGCTGATTGAAACTCCCACGATCAGCGCGAAGACGAGTATCACGCCGACACAACCAAAGGCTATCTTTTTCCCCATTTAAGCTCCTATCTTCGCTTCAATTATAGTTCGTGCCCGGACCGCCGCGGAACGCACCCTCGTCTAGCTGCGCAGGAACGCGCTACGCAGCCTCGCGGGCGTGCCGGCCGAAGCGCTCGCAGAATTTCCGCCGGCGTGGATGGGGCGCGGGCGTGCGAGCAGTTCTACCTGCCGTAGCTCGCCCTTGGTCGATCCAGCCATCGCCGAAGCGCCGCCCTCGTCTGGTTGCAGGAGCCCCTTGCGCAAGCAGCACGCCACGTCGCGGGCCGTGGACGAAGAGGTACGAGATAAGCCGTCTCAAAATGAGATACTTCCAGGGTTTTCTGCACCCAAAACTGGCAGAACTGGTGCCCGCCTGGAGCGCTTGGAGTGGCTCGGGATGAGAAAAAGCCAAAAAAGGCCACTCCCAATGGAGGCGGTCGGGTGTACAATCGCTGGAAACTAGGTTCCAAAATGAAGTTCCTGGATAAGGAGGGAAAAACAATGTCCGCACGGCGATGGTTGGTTCTTACGACACTTCTCGTGGTGGCACTTTGCCCGCTACTGGGTCAATCCACAACGCTCACGCTCACTGTTAGCGGTACGCTAGGACCGGTTCTGTCGGGGAACGATCGGTGGGAACTTAATGGCCGCCCTGTTGTGCTCACGATTACCACAAGCGAGTCGTTGTCGCCCCTCGAACGCAATACCCATGCGGTTGAGTACCAACTTACGCCGAGCGACGTCTCCGCAACGGTGTCAGGATACCCGTTTACCGGAACATCAACGCCAACATCAACGGCACCGATAGTCGCGGCCGTACTCACGCCGGAAGCCGACATCGGGGTACTGTCTGGTGTCCTCCTGAATCTTACAGACGGCATCGCCCTATTCCAATTAGAGGCACGATCTTTCTGAAGCCTGGTAGCTGGAACAAGACGGTGCTGGGGCATATTACGGCCTTTAGTCCCAGTCCTCAAAACATAACGGCGGCCACCAGCCCGACCGGACCGGGGTCAAAGCTGGAGGTCGACTTTGGAGGCACTACGATCTACGGTCTGACTGGCACGGCCAGTTCCACGAACTAACGGGCAGCATCGCCGAGGTGATTGCCGACACGGAACGGCACCGGCCAGCTTGCCCTATCCGCCGCGGAACGCGCCGGCGTCTGGCTGCGCTGGAACGCTACGTAAGCTGGCCGCCGCCTTGGGGGTGCGCCGCCGAAGCGCTCGCCGAATCGCCCGTGGCGTGGTCGGGCGCGTGCCGGGGCGGCGACTTTGGCGGAACTCGAAAAGGGGGAGCAGTGCTCACACGCGGAAATGCAGTTAAGATACAGGTATTGCGGCTGTCGCGCACGACCCGCACTAAAAGAGTCAAGCCTGCGTGAACCTCTCCGCCAAACTGTGGACCGCCATTCGCTTGGCGGTCGACTCCATCCGCGCGCATAAGCTGCGCAGCTTTCTCACGCTGCTCGGTGTGATCATCGGAGTGGCCAGCGTCATTCTGGTGGGGGCCGCCATCGATGGGCTGGGGGTCTACGCGGAAAACATCACCGCCAAGGCGTTCGGCTCCGACAGTTATCTGGTGGCGCAGATTGCCTCGGTAGGCCGTCTGAGCAGCCGCCAACTGGCCGACAAGCAGCGTCGCAACAAGCGCATCCGGCCCGACGATATCGCCTACCTGCGGGCGTCCACCGGCGATTCCATCATCTACAGCCCCTATGCGCAGCGCACCGATGACGTGAAAGGCGAGAACCAGGTCTATGAAGGCGCCAGCATCCTAGGCGTGTCCGCCACGCTGCCGGACATGCGCGACTTGCCGATCGAAGACGGTCGTTTCTTCACCGAGACGGAGGAAGCCATGCGCAAGCCGGTGGCGGTAATCGGACAGGACATTCGCGACGCTCTCTTCCTGGGAGTGTCGCCCATTGGGTGCACCATCCGCATTTTGGGAACCGAATTTACGGTGGTGGGCCTTCTGGAGCGGCAGGGATCGTCATTCGGCCGCAGTCTCGATAATCCCGTGTACATTCCGATAACGGTCTATTACGGGCTGTACGGCAGCCAGCGCGGCACAGCCGTTTTCGGCAAGGCGCGCGGCGGCACGGGCCTGACCTTTAATACGGCACTGGATGTCACGCGCTCCGCACTGCGCAGCCACTTTCACACGGCGCCAGGGCAGGACGATAACTTCGACACGCTCACGCCCGACTCGGTCCGCTCGTTCGTCGACAGCATCCTGGGCGTGATCGCCGCCGTGGTGGTGCCCGTGACCAGCCTTTCGCTGGTGGTGGGCGGCATTGTCATCATGAACATCATGCTGGTGAGCGTGACCGAGCGTACGCGGGAAATCGGCATCCGCAAGAGCCTGGGCGCGCGCCGGTGGGATATCATGCTGCAGTTCCTCATCGAGTCGGTGATACTGTCACTGGCCGGCGGGCTGGTGGGAGTGTTATCCGGCGCGCTGGCGGCCGCTGCGCTTTCGGTGCTTTTCGGCGCCACGCTCAAGATTACGGTGGGGTACGTGCTGCTGGCGATCGTGGTATCGAGTGCCGTGGGCATCGTTTCCGGCTGGTATCCGGCATGGAGGGCGGCGCGGCTCGATCCGGTGGCGGCGCTGCGGGCGGAATGAATCTGCCGTTACGCATCGGCGTAAGAGAGACGCTCGTCATGGCGCTGGGCGCGGTGTGGGCGCATAAGTTCCGGTCGGGTTTGACGATTCTCGGCATCGTCATCGGCATCACCACGGTCGTCACGGTGGCCTCGCTGCTCACCGGGCTGCGCCAGGGCATCGTGGATTTCTTTCAGGAGTTCGGGCCGGATAACATCTTCGTGGCGCGGGTGAGCGGCGATCCTAGCGGCCAGAGCGCGCTGCCCAAGGAACGGAAGCGCAAGCCGCTGCGCCCGGAATACGCCGACTATCTCAAGAGCTTGGTACGTTCCATCGAGGATGTGGGCGTGAGCCTGTACATCATCCCGCAGGCGGGCAACGTGCTGAGCGTCAAGGTTCCCGGCTACGAATCGGACAACCTGTTCGTGATGGGCGCGTCGCGCAACCTCTATGACATTTCGCCGCGCGATCTGGAACAAGGCCGGATCTTCACGCGCGAGGAGGAGATGCGCGGGCAGCGTGTGTGCATGGTGGGCTCGGCGCTGGGCGAGGCCTTGTTTCCCGCGAGTGACGGCATCGGCCGCACCATCTCGCTCGATGGCGGCGAATTCACGGTGGTGGGCATCTTCGCGGCCGCCAAGGGTGGCTTCTTCGGCGAGAACGGGCTCGACCGCCAAATCGTGATCCCCCTCGAAACCGCGCGCATCCGCTACCCGCAGGCCACCGCCTTCTTCCTCACCGCGCAAGCACGCCAGGGCCAGCGCGCCGAAGCCCTAGAAGAAATTCGGGGGGCGCTACGCAAGTTGCGCCACACGCCGCGGAACGCTGATGACGATTTCACCCTCTCGACGGCCGATTCCATCATCGAGAACTTCGACAAGATCACAGGGATGATCGTGTTGATCTCGATGGCTATCTCAGCGCTCGGCCTGCTGGTGGGTGGCATCGGAGTGATGAACATCATGCTGGTGAGCGTGACTGAGCGCACCCGTGAAATTGGCGTGCGAAAAGCCATCGGCGCCCGTCGGCGCGATATCGTATTGCAGTTTCTGAGTGAGGCTATAGCGCTCACGGGAACCGGCGGGCTGATCGGGATCGTGTTCGCGGTTTTGGTGACGCTGCTGATCGGCGCCATCTTCCCGAGCCTGCGATGTCAGGTACCAGGCTGGGCGGTAGTTACGGCGTTCAGCGTTTCCGTGGCGGTGGGCCTGTTCTTCGGCGTGTGGCCGGCGGTGACCGCATCGCGCCTGGACCCGGTGGAGGCGTTGCGGTATGAATGAGGCACAGCTTTGGCGCGTCCTTCCGCGTTGCCTTGGGCTGCGCCATCTCCCTCAGACCGAGCACTGCCTTCACAGGGCGTTTCAAGTATGCAGGCCGCTGGTCAGCGCGCCGCGTGCCTTGCCAGAGGGCGTGCGTGCGAAGGACGCCTCGGGCGCGAACGGCGGGCAATTTTGGTTGCCGCAGCTCACCTTGGTCGATCCAGCCATCGCCGGCGCGACTGCCGACACGGAGCGCACCGGCAGCTTGCCCGATCCGCCGCGGAACGCGCCCTCGTCCGGCTGCGCACTAACACCTTGCGCAAGCAGCCCGCCGCTCCGCCGGCGTGCCGGCCGCAGCGCTCGCGGAATCTCCGCCGGCGCGGATCGAGCGCGTGCGGCACGCGAGTTCTGGCTGCTATGGCTCTCGCGCTTCCCGCTCATGTGGATTACTTCCGGATGCGCCGTTAATTCGAGACGTGATCCCTGGATAGTGGATATATGGTTGGGCAGTCTTCCCCTACTTTTTGACGGCACCCCGGCTCCACGCCAAACCCCGAAGTTGAAAAAGTAGGGGACGGATGCGCCTTGACTCAGGACCTAACCGCATTGTGATTCGCTAAACTATACTCTGACACCCAGATGGCGATTTCTCCCGGCGACAGGCGGCTCGGCCGCGATGTCGCCCTCAAGATCCTGCGGGTCGACATGAGGTCCGATCCCGATAACCGTTGCCGTTTTGAGCAGAACCATCCCAACGTTGTAGCTGTGTTTCGCGCCGCTCTGGTGCTGAACCCCAACAATCCTCAGATCCGAAGCAACCTCCCGCTGGCTATGTCCAAGCAATGAGATCCGCCGCCTCTCCTTTGCCTCCCGCTTCCAAGTCGCGCCATCCCGCGTAGGCGTCCCGCATCGCCGATCCCCAGGACATCTCGCGTTTCATGAGCCGAACGGAACCATTCATGGAGAATACCTGTGCGTTACAGGGCGGACTCTTCATGGTGACTGCGCATCCGATAATGTTCTCGATCGCTGACGCCCGTTTGGCATCGCTTCGCACCCTGGCCGCCAATGTTTGGTCCAGTTTTCGATGATTTCGTTTGCAGGGTTGGACACCCGGTTCAGGTAGCGCCAAGCAGCGTCGATCCAATGCAGGCTATACTTTCAACAAGACACCGCCCGGAGGAAAAGACGCATGTTGATTCGCTTGACCGCTTTTTTTAGCTTGGCAGCCGTACCGGTGTTTTGCGGAGATTGGAGCGCGCGGGCGGCCGAGCAGTATATGGATTCACGCCAGAAGGAATGGGTAGCCTGGCCGGGGGCCTCGCGTTCCGGTGTGGCGTGCGTGTCGTGCCACACGGGCTTGCCTTATTTGGTGGCGCGGCCGGCCCTGCGGCAGGCGTTGAACGAAAAGACCGGCCCCACGCTCCACGAGGGGCTGCTGGTGTCCGGTATGCGGGCGACGGTCTTCCGCACGGACGCGAACGATCTGTTCGGCGGACTCAAGGGCCTGATCGCGGATCAGGTGTATGGCGCCCAAGTAGTGCTGGCGTCTCTGGTGCTGGCGATGGACGATGCGTCGCGCGGCAGGCTGAGCGCGGAAGGAGAAAAGGCGTTCGACCGGCTGTGGTCGCTGCAGTTGAAGAGCGGACCCGACAAGGGCGCCTGGCAATGGTCGGACTTTGACCTCGATCCGTGGGAAACCAAGGACGCACTTTACTACGGCGCAGCGCTGGCGGCTTTAGCTACCGGTGTGGCTCCGGAAGACTATCAGGCAAGGCCCGAAATCGAGTCGAATGTGGCGGCTTTACGGGCGTATCTACGCGCGGGCAATCACGGGCAACCGCTGCATAACCGGCTGTTTTTGTTATGGGCGTCATCCAAGCTGAGGGACTTGTTGCCCGATGCGGATAAGCAGGCGATGCTGGACGAAATATGGCGCAAGCAGGAGACCGATGGCGGATGGACTCTACAATCGCTAGGCCCCTGGAAGAAGCGCGACAAAGCGCCGGAGTCAGTTGGGTCGAATAGCTATGCCACCGCGCTGGTGTCGCTCTCCGTGGAGCAGGCAGGGGTGGCGTCATCACAGCCGGGACTGTCAAAAGCGCTAGCCTGGCTCAGGGACCACCAGGACCCCCGCGGTTGTTGGCTTGCCGATTCAATGAACCACAAGCACGATCCCGGGTCAATGCCCGAGAAGTTCATGAGCGATGCCGCCACGGGTTACGCCACGGCCGCCTTGCTGGGGGCCCGCGACGAGGGGAAGGGGCAAGCAACGCCGTCAACGCCGGGCGGCCGGTAGCAGCGACCGCTAGCGTCGTAGGGCCTCGGCTGCCAGCAGCCCCGTCACGTTCGCCACGGCAAAGCTCAGTCCCTTCAGGTTGCGTTCCGGCGGCAGGCCTGGGATGGGCCTGGGGAATCCGCATGCACGATAAATAACCCGGCCGTCCGCGGCGACTCGGGTGCGGTACTCGCCGCGCGGGCATTCACTATCAAGTTCCACCGGGATCACCCCACCGATGGCGCCGGGCAGCCACCGCACGCCCGCGTTCGCTCCCGCCGAAACGATCCGGCACTGGCGCCTGACTGCCTGCGTGACCCAGCCTTTGAGGACCTCCTCGTGCTCCGGATTGCTCGTTCCCAGGCTGAGGTTGATCATATCCATCCCATGCCGCAAGCTCCACTCGATAGCCTGGACCAGCGGGCCGATGCGCGCCGACAGCGACTCGTGAAAGATCTTCACCGCGTACACCTCGGCCCGCGGGGCCTTCTCCCGGATGGCCGCCGCGACCGCCGTGCCGTGCCCGAGGCGGTCCGTGTAATCCAGGTCCTCGCGGCCATCCGGCAGAATGGCTACCCCGCCCACAACGCCGGCCACATGTGGATGCGCGGCGTGTACACCGCTGTCGATCACCGCAATCCGCACGTTCACCGCGCGATCGCGGGCCGCGCGAAGAGCCGGGAGAATGGCCCGCCCGCCGCATGCAGCCTTCCTGGGCTGCCCGCCTCCACGATGCGCGCGCCGTCCAGCACGATCACCTGGTCCGCGCGCACCGCCAGGTTCTCGCGGTGCGAGATCAGTACGGTGGTCCGCCCCCTCATAATCGCCTGGTATCCCGCCACCACCTGCCGCTCCGACACAGGATCGAGCGACGCGGTGGGCTCGTCCAGCACCAGCACCACCGGGTTCGCCAGGAACGCGCGCGCGATCGCGATCCGCTGCCGCTCGCCCGACGAAAGTGCGGCGCCGCGTTCGCCTAACTGCGTTCCATACCCCTGCGGCAGCCCTGCGATGAATTCATGAATGCCGGCTGCGCGCGCCGCCTCTTCGATTTCCGGCCCAGACGCGTCCAGGCGGGCGTAGCGCAGGTTTTCCTCCACCGTCGCGTGAAAAATGAACGGCTCCTGATCCACCAGCACCACGTTCCGCCGCAGATCCGCCAGGCGGAGCTCGCGCAGGTCGTGGCCGTCCAACCGCACCGTACCCGCGTCCGGATCGAGCAGCCGCAACAGCAAATCCGCGATGGTCGACTTCCCGCTGCCGCTCGGCCCCACGATCGCCAGCGTCTCACCCGCGTCCAGCCGGAAGCTGACCTCGTCCAGCACGGGACCGTTGCGGTCAAACGTGAGGCTGACCCGATCGAACTCCACTTCGCCTCTCGCCGAGCCGAGCGGCGCCGCATCCACCCTTTCCACCACCTCGGGGACGGTCTCGAAGATCTGGTCCACCCGGGCCAGCGACACGCGCGCCGAAGCGATCGACGCGTACAGCCCCATCAGGGCCTGCACCGGGGGAAACAGCCTCATCTGGTAGCTCAGGAAGGCCACGAACGTCCCCAGCGTCAGCGCGCGCTGAATCACCAGGCGTCCGCCATACAGGAACACCAACAGCGTGCTTCCCGAGAGAATCAGTCCGGGCAGTCCGCCGGAAAGGTAGCTCAGGAGTTGCATCGACATCAGGGCGTCGAGGAACGTCCGGTTCCTCGCGCGAAATCGCTCCACCTCCCGCCCCTGCGCGTTGGAGGTGACCACCAGCTTCATTCCCTGCAGGGTCTCGATCAGGAAACTACCGATGTCCGCGCTGGCCTGCCGCATCGCTGCCACCCTGCCTTCCAGCCGCTTGCGGTAATGCGTCAGCGCCCACACGCTGGCGGGGAGCAGGGCCACGCTGAGCAGGAAGAGCCGCGCGTCCAGCCAGATCAGCGCCGCCACGCTTCCTGCCAGGAAGAGTATGTTTCCCACCCAGGCCAGCGCCGTCTCCGCGGCGATCCGCTGAATCTCGCCGATATCGTTGTTGATGCGGCTGACGATCTCGCCCATGCGGGTGCGTGCGTAGAAGCGCGGTGAAAGGCGCTGCAGATGCTCGTACAGCGACACCCGCATGTCGAACAGGATTTCCGCCGAAACCCTGGTGTATCGCAGCCCGCTCACCATGTTCAGCAGAAAACTGGCGGCCGTGATCCCCACGAACATGCCGAGTATCTGCAACAGCGCCCCAGAGTCGCGCCCCAAAAGCGCCCGGTCCACCAGGCTCTTGGAAAGATATGGAAGCACCAGCGAAAGCGCGGTGCTCAACAGGCTCAGCACCAGCACCAGCGTAAGCCGGCGCCAGTAAGGGACCGCGTAAGCCAGGAGCCTGTTCCTAGGGCGCGGGCATAACATAAAGATCCGAGGTCATGTCCGCATCGAGCGAGATCGTCCGCAAGTACTGGAACGTTGCGGAGTCGTACAGGTCGATGGTGTTCCCGGCCACGTGGATGTAAAGCACCTTGCCGTTGGAACTCACCTTCAGCCCCATGCGCGGGCGCCCCTTGAATTCCGTGTGCGGCCCAAGCCGCCGGTCGGCCAGGTCGAAGGTCCAGAACTCGTACTTGCCGATTTCGGAGTGCAGCCCGTACGCCATCTTCCGCCCGGGGGCCAGCGCAAAGCTGCGCAACTCGGTCGCCGGTCCCAGGGGGTAGAAGTCCACGTCCTTTTTCGCCAGGTTCACGCGCGCAATCCCCATAATCGAGCGGTGCTGTACCGCATCCTGCACGTTGAAGACTCCGGTGTAGAAACCCGGCTCTTCATTCAAGTCGTCAGGAAACGACAGATGGATGCGTCCGAAGCCGTCCTCGATCGGGCGCGAGATCTCCCACTTGTCCACCTGCTTGAAGTCGGTGGTGTCGTACACCACGATGTCCTCATCGAACAGGTACAGCAGCTTGCCGTCGGGCGAAATGCGCATTCCCATGCCGAACCCGCGCTCTTCGCCGCCCGGCCAGGGAATGGTGCGGAGGATCTTGTGCTCCTTCAGGTCGTATTGGTAAAGGACGGAGGGGCCGATCTCGAAGCGGTCCGCCAGCTTCGTCGCCGGCTTCACAATCAGGATCAGATAGCGGTTCAGGGGATCGGGCTCCAACCCGAAGATCCGCATCTTCTTGTTACCCTCACTCAACCGGAACGTATCGATCACCTGCCGCGAGGCGATATCCGCGATCTCCACGTCTTCGAACGAAACGTTCAACACGTAAAACCGCTTGCGGTCCGGCGAGAGCACCATGTGCCCCGGAGATCCGGTCTTGCACTCGATCTGGCCCACTATCTTCTCGGAGGCCTCGTCGACGATGAAAAGGCCGTTGGGCCTGCCGCCCACGTAAAGCAGCCCGTTGCCGCCGGTAATTTTGTCGGCGCCGCTTGCGCCGGCCGCCACGGCCAGCATCAGCAAAGTGAGGGTCCGCATTATGGAAACACCAGGTCGATCTTGCGCCAATCCTTCTGCGCGGAGGCGCATTTGGAAGTCCAGTTGGGCGCGTGGTTGAGCTGGTCGGGCACCTGGGCGGGCCAGAAGCAGCCCTCATGGCAGTCGAACAAGTCGCGTTCCACCGGCGTGCAAAGCCCCGCGGTGCCGCCCTTCTGGTCCGCCTCCCAGCCGGGCGAGAACACCAGCGTGCATCCCAGCGGGAAGTGCGGCCCGCCCTGCTGCTGCGGCGGTCCCTGCTGCAGCGCCACGACGTCTTCGCCCGCCAGGTGCTCCGCGATGCGGACTGCTTTTCGGTTAATGCACTGGAGATGCTTCATGTTCCGCCCTTTCGTCGAACTGTTGCAGGAATCCGGGATTGCGCGTGGCAAGCTCGCCGTAGACCCGCAAGCAGGTATCCGTCCACGCACGGATCCACTCGCAGTAGTGCAGGTTCGCATGCCCCGTGTCGCCGTAGCGCGTGTGCGCCTCGTGATAGCAGCCGCCCGCGCACAACGGCCGCGCCCAACATTTGCTGCAATCGGTCTTGTCCGCAATGTGGTGCTTTTCCAGAAAACCGATCTGCACCAGCCGGTCGATACCCGTGCGCACCGTCCCCAGCTTGTGCGCATCGCTTCCGGCGAAGCGATGGCATAGAGCCACATCCCCGTCCGTCGATACGCCCACCAGGCCCAGGCCCGCCCCGCACGGGAACGGCTTGCTGACGCCCTGGTGAATCTCCTCCAGGGTATCCTTCACGTTGGAAAAACCGTGATGCCGCCCCTCCAGCGCCGCTTCCAGGAATTCCTGCGCCAGCGCCTGGAACTGCCGCAGCATGTTTTCGAACCCTTCGCCCGAGATCGCGTAGTCCCGGTTCGGCGAGGTGGTCACCGGCGCGAAACCCACCTCCCAGAACCCCACCTCCTGGGTAAGATGCCGGAAGATTCTAAGGATGTCGATCTGGTTCGTAGTCAGCGTCACCCGCGCGCCCACCGGCCGCGTGCGGTGCCGCCGCAGCAGCTCGCGGATCTTCGGAATGACGAAGTCGTAGCTGCCGGCGCCGTTCGAGAACACCCGGAAGCGGTCCTGCACTTCTTTCGGCCCGTCGATCGAAATCGTCACCCCGACGCGATGGTCCGCCAGGAACTCGATCACGTCCGGCTGGAGCAGGGTGGCGTTGGTGGTCAGACTGAAATCCACCTGCTTGCCGGCTTCCGCCGCCCGCTTTTGCGCGTACGCAATGGTCGATTTCAGCACCGTGAGATTCAGCAGCGTTTCGCCGCCGAAGAACGTCAGGTGCGCCACCGGGTTATCGCCCACCTCGCGCAGCATGAAGTCGACGCTCTCGCGCGCGATCTGCTCGCTCATGAACTTCGGCTTGCGCCCGTTCTCAGTGTCGACGATCTTGTCCTCGCCATACTCGTAGCAGTAGGAGCAACTGAGGTTGCACTGGTTGGTCACGTTCAGCACCATGGTGGTGAGTGGGAAGTTCTCGGGCGGCATCTGGCGCGCCGATTCCGGCACCGGCAGATCCACCACCCCGATCGCCCGCACCCGCAGCAGCTCGTTAATGCTCTCCTGGACTTCGCTTCGCGGGAATCGCTGGCTAAGTTCCTCCACCACTTCCTGCGGCTCCGTCTGGCCCTTTCGCAGCCGGGCTAGAATCGCGCTCGCGGTATCGTCCAACTGGAATACCGCCGCGCTCGGCGCAAGGTACAGGAACTCCCGCCCGGACGCTTCGAACGAATGAAAGTCACCGAGCGCGATGGTCGTCACTCCGCGACCTCCGGCTGGTCGTACCGTACGTACAGCGGCACCGTCACCAGCAGGTGCGCGCGCGCCCGCAAGGTGCGCCCGTCCGGCGTCTTGTAGGTGGCGATCACCCATACGTCGCCCGTGTTGTTCCCGTTCCCGCGCCGGTTCCGGTTGGGACCGTCCACTTCGGGCGTGAACAATCCGTCGTCGTCAATCTTGCCGACGAAGTCTTTATCGTTGTCGTCCAGGGTGGCCGTGAACTCCTGGATGCTCCACGTGACACGCACCGGGCCCAGGTTGATATCGTCGTCGGTGTTGGGCTTGCCGTCCACACCGTTGTGATACGCCACGGCTTCGAACTGCTGCAATTGTTTCGGGTATTGAATGCCGCCCACCCGCGCCATGCCGGCCACCGGCGTTACCTTGATGGCATCGATTTTGTCGTACACCGCCAGGGCCGCGGGCAGCATCGCGCCGGCCACCGTGACATCGCGCGGGCCGGGGGCGGCATCCTTGGCGATCTCCACCTCCACGCGCAGTTGCTCCGCCGACGCATTCACCACGCGCTTCACCGTAGTCCCGCTGCCGAAATCGATGGCCGCTGAATCCAGCCTTGCCGGGAAGTTCGCGCCAAAGATGGACACCTCGTGCGTCTCGCCACTCGCCAGAGACGCCACGTCGAGCCCCGACACCGCCGGGTCGCCGCCCACCCGCGTCATGGTCACCTCCATCCCGATCTCGTTGTACCCGCCCGTGAACCAGCGGCCGGTGAGTTCGCGCTGCGCGCGGTCGAGGAACATCACCTCGCGCCAGCCATCCTTGTCCGCGCCTTCAAACGAGCGGCCACGCCACTGGAAGCCGGTATAAAGGATGGCCCGGCCCCGCCGGGTCAGCGCCGCTCCTGTTTTCGCGCTCACGTACTTCGTTTCGGTAACGAACTCCTGTTCGCGTTGGCCCGCCTTGATGGTGGTTTCCCCGTAGAACGCGCCGCGGCCCAGCCGGTACCCGCGGACCATCCACCGGCCCTGCAGTCTTGGCACACCCATATTCGCCGACCATGCGGACCACTCCGGCGTCCTCAGCGGCAGACCCTCTGTCAGCAACGGCAGCACTTTTTCCATGGGATGCCGGTTATCCGGCGGATGCCCATCCGGCCCAGGCTGTGTCTCCGGCGGACCCATGCGGCGGAACGCCTGGAAGTCCGAAAACGGGTAGTAGCCGCGATGCATCGCGATCAACAGTTCCCACTCGCTCTTGCTGCGGCGTTGTGAAACCACCCGCCCCAGCGAATGACACTTGGAGCAGACTTCGTCTACGTCCTTCGCCGGGTAGTGGTAATCGATCATTTGCTTCTCGGCTTCGAAGGACGCTTTTCGCGCTTCTTCCGGCGCCAGCCCCAGGTTATTCGCGAGGTACCGCAGCACGTCGCGCGCCACTGCCGGCTCGATCCGCAGGCCGTTCAGCTCCACCATACGCTTGATGGTATGCTCCCAGCCCTCCGGAGTCGTCCGCCGCCAGGAGATGCGCGACATGCGCAGCTTATCGTCGAGTTTGTGGCAGGGCGAGCAGGTTTTGCGGACCAGTTCGCTCTTGATGGGGGCGCCGCTGGCGATCTCTTCCTTCTCGGCTTCGGTGGGCTCCTTCGGTTTGGCGGGTTCCGTCTGCTGCGCTAGCAGACAACAGATCGACAATACCCAAAAAGACAGCGTCCGCATTTGGTCGATTATACATTGATCAGGATGCGCGCGGTAAGCAGGGCGGACAGCGCCGTCAGGAAATGCGGTAAATCCACCGGGGGCGCGGCCCGGTTGTACGCCTCGAATAAGTCTGGAACCTGCTTGTAGCGCGGCGCGAGATCTACCAGCCGGCACACCTCCACGTTGGCAACGTAGTCGAGCGCTTCACCGCTCCCCGGGCCTTTCAGCGCGTCGCGCAGCACCACTTCGCGGCCCGCGATCCCGGCCCTTTGGCGCCCTTCCACGCCCTCGCCCCGCCGAAGCCGGATGGACGGCTTCTGGCGCAGTTCCCGCAAGGCCGCGCGCATGCGATCCGGATCGAGCGGCGGTGGCGCAGGTTCTTCAAACTCCGACCGGTTGCCCCAGAACGGCCGCGCTTCCGCGCCGGCTGCGGTCCGCGACCACCCGCTCGCCTGCCGCCGATAGCCTTCGTACACCTGCCGCTCCCGTGCCTCGTAAAATTGCAGCGCCGCGTCCCGCATGGGGGGATTCCCAAGACAGGTGTTGGCGACCACCGCCCCTACCCATCCCGACACCATGGCCTTCTTCACCCCAAAGGACGACAGCGGGTCGATGCACGAGGCCGCGTCGCCCGCGAACAAAAAGCCTGGCCCGCAGAACTGCCGCGAGGTATACGGCGAGGCGTCGCGTCCCCACGGCGCCCCGGCCGGCGCAGAATCCGCAAAGATTCGTCGGAACGCGTAGGTCTTCGCCATTTCCCCCGCGTACGCCGCCGCGATCCCCTGGCGGCGTACCAGCCGGGTCTCCGCCGGGTCCACCATGAACGCTACGTGGCGCACCGTCCCCGAAAGCGGCACGCTCCATGCCCAACCGTCGCCGTAGGCCTCCACCAGCGTGTGGCTTGCGTCCGGCACGCGCCATCCCCTGGCGCTGTGCCACACGCCGCACAAGGCTATGGTGCGCGAGCGCGGCGGGCGCACGCGATAGGCCCGCGCCAGCACGCCTGTCCGGCCCGAGCAGTCCAGCACGAATCGCGCCTGCGGCCGCGCGCCAGCCGCGATCAGCCGCGCGCCAGCCGCTTCCGCGAGTCCCAGCAGCAACCGGTCGAAGCTGCGCCGCAGCAGCTGATAGCCATTTCCATCCGGATATGGTTCCACGCGCCGCCGCGACCCGCCCCACCAAACCGTGTTCCCCGCGGTCGCGAAGAATCCGCCCGCAGCTACCGCCTCTTCGATTCCCAGAAACCGAAATACTTTGTGCGTGCTGGGCGGCAGGCATTCCGCCATGCTATGGCGCGGCACCGGACCCGTGGCCACCGCCACCGCGCAGCCCCATTGCGCGAGCAAGCGCGCGGCCGTCGCTCCCGCCGGTCCGCCGCCCAGAATGAGTGCATCCACCGGTGCCACCGAGAAACGATTTTAGCAATCGGGTTGACAGGAATCTGCATTAACTGATTTCGGCGGCTGGATTACACCATGGCGCACGAGCTGGGGCACTTATTGATCGGCGCCGGTCACCGTCCCACGGCTTAATGCGAGCGGCCTTGAGCAAGAAGGAACAAGATGGAATTGGAAGCGCTCAACCGCCGGCACTTGAACTTCAAGGAGGCGGAAGCAGGCGGCCATCCTGCACAAGTTGTCGTCGCGGTTAGGAGAGGCGTCGGGGGGCTTCCGCCGCTGCCCCTAGAGAGTCGAGATCGCGTGCGACGCCAAAGCAAAATCGCTCAACTCCCAGATGGCCGGGCAACCTTCCGCTACTTTTAGCGGGATCGCCGGCGAGGGATAGCTGAAGGATCCCGTGACTCGCCCGCCATGTGACTCGCCCGCCAGAAGCCCCAGCCAGGAAAGCTGATATAGTCGTTCATCACAAGGTACCTTATGCGAATGAATAGACCTGCATGGACCGCCCTGTCGCTCGCCTTGGCTGCGGCGGCATTTCGTCCAGCGCTCCTTCTCGTGTTCCCGGTTGCGGCTGACTCCCAGCAGCGAGTCGCATCGCCGCCGGCCGTCGCCTCCAATGCGAGCGGAAACGTAACAGCCAAGGTGGTCGAGGCGGCTAACGCCTTCCTCGCGACCCTAAGCCCGGCGGATCGGACCAAAGGCACCTTCGGCTTCAAAAGCCCCCAAAGGACTGGCTGGTCCAACCTTCCCACCGGAATCTTCCAGCGAAATGGCTTGCGCTTCGGCGACATGACGCCGCGGCAACGCCAGGCGGCCCTGGCGCTGGTCGCCGCGGCCTTGAGCCGTGAGGGCTACCAGAAGGTCACCGACATCATGAACGGTGACGAGGTGCTGAAGAATGCCGGCGGCGGGCGGACCGGTGGCCGGCCCGGAGGCCGCGGTCCCGGCGGGGCTGGCGGAGGCATTCGGTTCGGACTCGATGAATACTACATGGCACTCCTCGGAACCCCGTCGGCGATCGAGCCGTGGATGATTCAATTTGGCGGGCATCATCTTGCCATCAACGTTACGGTTGTCGGCCCCCACAGCGCGATGACTCCCAGCTTGCCCGCGGCTCAGCCGGCGAAGTATACCTTGAACGGCCAGACCATTCGGCCGCTCGGCCGAGAAAACGACAAGGGTTTTGCGCTCATCAATGCGCTCAATGCGGGGCAGCAAAAGCGCGCGATCCTCGACTATCAGGTGACCGATCTGGTACTGGGTCCTGGAGCCGACGGAAAAGTGATCCAACCGGAGGGCATCCCTGCCTCGGAATTAGGCGCGAGTCAGCAGGCTCTGCTGCTCGACGTGGTGCATGAATGGGTCGGCATCCTCAACGACGAGGCGGCAGCCGCAAAGATGGCGGAAATCAAGGCCAACCTGCCGAAAACGTATTTCGCCTGGAGCGGAACCACGAAGAACGGTGGATTGGCGTATTACCGCGTTCAGGGGCCGACGGTAATCATTGAGTATGCACCGCAGCAGGGCGACCTCGATCACATCCACACCATCTACCGCGACCCAACCAACGATTACGGCGCGAAACTTGTCACACCATGAGCTTGCGAAGACTTTCCCGGCCGCTCGTCGTCCTGTGCGCGTGGCTGGCAACCGTCCCTCCAGCCGGCGCGCACCGGCTGGATGAATATCTCCAGGCCACGCGTCTGTCTATAGATATCAGGCATGTCGATCTGGAGATCGACCTTACGGCCGGCGCGGCTCTTGCGTCCAACGTGTTTGCCTGGATTGACACGAACCGCGACGGTGAGATTTCCTGCGCGGAAGGTGAAGCATACGCGCAGCAGATGCTCCGTTCGGTTGTGCTGAAGGTCGACGGCTGGCCCGTACCCGTCAGGTTGACTGGGACCAGCTTCCCTCAATTTCGCGACATGAGCCTTGGTGTGGGGACCATCCGACTGTGGGCAACCGCGAAGGTTCCCTCCGCCGGTGCCGGACGCCATCAAGTTTCTTTTTTGAACACGCACCGGCCTGAATCGAGCGTCTACCTCGTCAACGCGCTGTTTCCGGAGAATCCTCGTATTCAGCTCGGAGACCCACGGCGGGATCGGGCGCAGCTTGGTCTCACGTTGGATTACACGATTATAGCGGATGCACCCTCACGGTTAGATCGAACTTTCGCACCGCTCGCCGGGTTGGTCATGATCGGATGGTTGTTATGGAGATTTGGCTATGCGCTGACGCACGCCGTCGCGCACCGCCAACGCCTTTGAGCGATGGTCTGTTCAGTTGACGAACAGCGTGTTAGGACCAAAGATAATCATCATTTCAAGTGGCTGCCTCAATCTAGCCCAAAGTTCGCAGGTCCTCGTTTGTCAGACACTCTTCCCCTACTTTTTCTGCACCGTCCTTCTATGCCGCTCTCTACCGCGACAGATGCGGCCCTTACCTCAGCGCCAGCAGTTCGAACTGGAAGCACGCGCGGTGGAGGTCAGAGGCGTGCTGTCCGGGGCTGGCTGCGGCCGGTGCCGGTGCGCCAATGTAGGACGGCGCTTTCAGCCGAGTCCGCCGTGCTCATTATGGTAGCCTAGGCTCCTATGACTCGCCGGGAAATCCTGCGTCAATCCGCCCTCCAGGCTGGCGCTGTGTGGGCGCTCCTCGCCCAGACCCACTCCCACACCGACGCCTCCGCCCCATCCGGCGGCCTGAAGTTCTTCAACGAGGAGCAAGCCAAAGAAGTCGAAGCCATGGCCGCGCAGATCATACCTGCCGACGACACGCCGGGCGCGCGCGAAGCGGGAGTCGTCCGCTTCATCGACCTCAACCTGGTCGAGTACGAAACCGAAAAGCAGCCGGACTACATAGCCGGACTGAAAATGCTCACCGAAAAATCCGGCGGCCGGTTTGCCGATCTGGACCCGGCCAAACAAATCGAAGTCCTGCGCGCCATCGAGAAGAGCGAATTCTTCGGCCTCGTCCGGCAGCACACGGTCATGGGATTCTTCTCCAACCCGCAATACCGCGGCAATCGCGAGAAGATTGGCTGGAAGCTGATCGGTTTCGAGGACGCCTTCGTCTTTCAGCCGCCGTTCGGGTATTATGACGGGCCGGAGGGCCAGAAACCATGACTCGCTACCGCCCCAACGACAGCGTGGACTTCGTCATCATCGGCGCGGGCGCAGCCGGTGGCGTCATGGCGAAGGAACTCTCGACGGCTGGATTTAGCGTTGTGGTTCTGGAGCAAGGCCCTTATTTACACGAGCGCGATTTCAAGCACGACGAGATCGCCACGCAGTTCCGGAATCAGCTCACGAACGACCCCAGGAGGCAGCCGGCCACATTTCGCGAGACGGAGTCGGGGACGGCCACCATCAAGCCCTCCCGCCCAGTGATCTACGGTCGCATGGTCGGTGGCGGGACGGCGCACTTCACGGCGAACTATTGGCGGTTTCACGAAATCGATTTCGTGGAGCGCTCCAAATGGGGTGCCATTTCCGGCACCGGCTTCGACGACTGGCCCATCCGCTACGCCGATCTAGAGCCGTATTACACCAAGGCTGAAGAGGATCTCGGCGTTTCCGGATTGGCCGGCTCCAGCCCATTTGACCCGCCGCGGTCGAAGCCATATCCGCTGCCGCCGCTGCCGGTGAAGTCGTCGGGGGTGATCTTTGAGCGGGCCGCGCGCAAGCTGGGCCTCCATCCGTTCCCTTCACCCATGGCGATTTTGTCGCGTCCGTATCGCGGGCGCAATGCCTGTTTGCATTGCGGGTTCTGCGAAAACTACGGCTGCGAGGTAGGCGCGAAATCCAGCACGCTGGCCAGTGTAATCCCCATGGCTGAGCGCACGGGCAAGTGTGAGATCCGCGCCAATTGCTACGTCCGCCAGATCGAGGTGGACAAGGCCGGGCGCGTCACTGGCGCCACCTACTTTGACGGCGGCAAGCGGGAAGTATTCCAGCGGGCCAAAGCCGTCGTCGTCTGCTGCAACGGGTCGGAGACGCCGCGGTTGCTGCTGATGTCCAAGTCCAACCTCTTCCCTAACGGTCTGGCCAATTCCAGTGGCCTCGTGGGCAAGTACTTGATGCTCGAATCCACCGCGTTCTGCGGGGGGACCTTTGCGCATGCGCTGAACGACTTCAAAAGCGTGCAGGTCAGCCGGGTGCTCCACGATTTCTACGATGCCGATGCGAAGCGCGGTTTCTTCGGCGGCGGTGGCATCGACGCCCGGTTCGATCTTAACCCTATCGCGTTCGCCCAGAGTGGTCTGCCGCCGGACGGGCCGCAATGGGGCGCGGACTACAAGCGGATGTTGCGCGAATCCTTCACCCGCACCATGTACCTGCTCGCGCACTCCACGACACTGCCCCTGGAGGGCAACTCCATCTCGCTCGACCCGGACGTAAAGGACTTCTGGGGGCTGCCTGCGATGCGCGTGACCTTTAAGAACCATCCCGACGATGTGAAGACCATGCAGTTTCTGCTGGATCGCCAGATGGAGATTCTGGATACCGCCGGTGCGCAGCGCAAGTGGGCCTACCCGGTGACGGACATCTCAGAGGGCGCCGAACATCTGCTGGGCACCAGCCGCATGGGAACGGACCCCCAGCGGTCGGTGATCGATCCGGAGCATCGTACACATGACGTGCCAAACCTGTTTTTGGTGGACGGCAGCAGCTTCGTGACATCGGGACGGAATCAGCCCACCTGCACGATTCAGGCGTTGGCCTACCGTGCAGCCGATCGCCTGGCGCACGCCGCGAGGCGGGGGGAAGTTTAGCGCCAAACGCCTGCGCGAAAAGTACGTCGCAGCTTCTTGTCGACCGGCCGTCCGCCCTTCCCCCACGCAGTTTCTGTCCGGATGTGGCGGGTTCCGGACATGTCAAATCGCCTTGACTGTTTATCGCATATCGATATCCGATGAGACCGTGATCCGATCGTTTCGAGATGCCGAAACCGAGAAGATTTTTATTGGAGTGAGATCCAGGAAGCTTTAGGCCATCGAAAAGATTGCGATTCGAAAACTGTTTCAGCTTCACGCGGCCAGGACCCTTCACCATCTCCGCGCGCCGGGTAACTCCCTGGAAGCATTGAAAGAGGACCGCGCTGGACAATATAGCATTCGGATCAACGACCGCTATCGCCTCTGCTTCGTCTGGGAAGATGGAGATGCGTATCAGGTGGAGATCACCGATTATCACTGACCAGGAGGATTGCTATGATCAAGCCGCCACATCCCGGAGAAACTATCAAGGAAGACTATCTCTTGCCACTCGGAATGAGCGTGAGCCGCCTCGCCCAAGCGCTCGGTATCGGCACGGCCCGGTTGAATGAGATCGTGCTCGGCAAGCGCGGCATTACTGCGGACACCGCGCTGCGTCTGGCCCGCTGCTTCGGTACCAGCGCCGAGTTCTGGCTGAATCTCCAGTCGCTCTATGATCTGAGGATGGCCGAACGTAAGGCTGGCGGCAAAATTGAGCGCACTGTCAAGCCGCTCAAGGTCGCCTGAACCTGGTACCCCTGGAGCTGATCCCGACGCGGGGCGCCGGTTCCGGATGATGCGCAAGCACGCGCCAGCGTGGGCTCGAACAGGCGTGGTTCAGGTTCTATGGGGTGCGGCGTATGCAACGGTTAGGTTGAGGGTTTGGGGTGCCGGGCCAGTTGGGGCGAAACCTTCCAGAGGTTTCTCCCCCACGCCCCCTCTTCCAACGTGCTCGCTTCCGTCCGCACCGGCGTCGAAGGTGCGCCCGTACCTAGCGCCCCCTACCGCTATTTTTCGTGGGCATAAACGGATTGCTTAAGAGAAAATGATCCTAAGCCGTGCAGCACAGGTATCGTGCTACACTGGAGCTGTGGAGAAAGCACGGCAAAACGTGACTCTGGTGGTCGAGGAGGAACTACTCCTGGCGGCCCGAAAAGTGGCACTCGATCAACGGACCAGCGTCAATCAACTGGTGCGAGAGTATCTGGCAGCTCTCGTGGAGCAGCCGAGCCGAAGGCGGCTTGCCCGGACGAGGTTGCGAAAGGCGTTTGAGAAAGGCTTGGTCGCCGTCGGTGACCGGAAGTGGAGCCGCGAGGATCTCTATGACCGGTGACAGGCCCCTTTGCTTCGTTGACACCAACGTGCTGGTGTATGCCTTCGACATGAGCGATTCGCCGAAGAAACGGGTCGCGCAGCGGCTGATGACTGAGTTGATGGACGACGATCGGCTGCGGGTGAGCACGCAGGTATTGCAGGAGCTTTTCGTAACCCTGACCAGGAAAGTAGACCGGCGCTGCTCCAGCCAGGAAGCGCTGGAGGTGTTGGAAGACTTGACGGCTTGGCCCCTGATGGTCGTGGATTATGGCGCGATCCGAGCGGCGGCCGGACTGGCTGACCAGGCGAAGCTTTCGTTCCGGGATGCACTGATGGTGGTCGCCGCAGCGCGGACCGGTGCGGCGGTGCTGTACACCGAGGATTTGAACGATGGGCAGGAGATTCTCGGGGTTCGCGTCACCAATCCGTTCGCAGTGTGATCGAAGGTGAGGGTTTGGTGATGCCGGGCCTGTTGGGGAGAAACCTTGAGAACTTCCAGTGCTTTCGCGTCTAATAACGCTGATCTGACGCAAGAAGCAGAGGTTGGTTCGGGGTGTCGCGCTTCCAACTCTAAAACATCTCCTGGCAAGGATGTTTGAGGGATTTCAGGATTTTGGGCGTGTTGAATAAGGGCTTTTTGAGGCCGGGCCAGTTGGGGCGAAACCTTCAAAAGGTTTCTCCCCCACACCCCCTCTTCCTAACGTTCCTCGCCTCCTTCCGCGCTAACTTCGACGGTGCGCCAGGTGTCCGTTCGTCGGTGGTTCGCAGGCAAGGGGTGTTGGCGAAGAAAGCGATCAGGTTGCGAGCGGAGTCGCGACGTGCAAGATGATTTATCCGCCTGTTGCGTTTTTTTTTAGCCGTAAATACATAATGTAAATATGAGGCGCCATGAACTTTCTGCCTGGAGGGCAGAACGACATGAAAGAGAAGCGTACTGGAAGATCTTCGGTTAACGAGGGTAGCAACTGGAAGCGGCTGCGTTCTCAGAGCGATAGTCGGATCCGGCGCGCATAGAGCGCGACCCGGACGCACGGCCGACTGATGCAGATTTCTGGAAGAAGGCACGCGTGGTGATGCCGACGGCCAAGAAAACCGTCACGATCCGCCTAGATGGACCTGTTGGAATGGCTGCGAAGCCAAAAAGGGTTATCAAACGCGAATCAATGCGCTGCTCCGGACCTACATGGAGGACACACTGGACCGGCAAAGGACAGAACTGACGCGCGTCATCTGGCTTCGGCGCTTCCGAGAAAGGACCCGCGTAGTTTCCGGGACGTTAGCTGCAAACGGGTTCCCAGACTGTCAGGGGCGCGAAGGGTGTGCTTAGGCTGGGCTTCGTGGTTAGCTGCCTGTGGAGGTCGCGTTGCCGGATCAGTAGGCGCCGTCCCCGGTCAGGACCGCGCGCGGTGTCTTGAAAAGGATCTTGAGATCCATCAACACGGACCACGACATGGCGTATTTCAGGTCCAGGCGGACCATCTCATCAAATCCGACCTTGCTGCGGCCTTCCACCTGCCACAGACCAGTGATGCCAGGCTTGGCTGCCAGCAGGCGGCACCTGTGCCAGAGGTCGTAGGACTGGAATTCATACGGAATTGGCGGCCGAGGACCCACGAGCGACATTTCCCCTCGTAGCACATTAAAGAACTGTGGTAGCTCATCGAGGCTTGTCCGGCGCAGGAACTTTCCGGCGGGCGTGATTCTCGGATCGTCGGTAATTTTGTAAACGCAGGCGCGTCCGTCTTGCTCTCGGGAACCGTTCTTTCCCGAGATCAACGCCTCGACGAACTCGCGGTGAAGCGCATGGTCGCTGGCCGCATACATGGACCGGAATTTGAAGAAAGTGAACTTCTTGCCGTACTGCCCCAGCCTGGTCTGCCGAAACAGCACCGGCCCCTTCGACGTCAGTTTAATCACCACGGCGATGATGGCGAACAATGGCAGGCCGAGTATCAGCGCCAGAAGACTGCCGGCTATGTCTATGCATCTCTTCACCAGGCGGAGAGCACTTTTCAAATCCTGGTCGTGCTTCAGATCCGGATACAACCGCGGATCGGCCGCACCGCCCGAGCCTCCATCCTCCCAATCGTCAGGAAAAATGTGGAAGGACAGGCTGATCTCGCTGATGTGCTCGATACCCAGGGCGCCGCCGAGCGCAGTGCACACTTTGGTTAAGAGAGCATTTGCGATGTTTCCATCGGTCGTGCCGATCTCGGTGAAGATGACCCCGATGACAGAGCCGGCCGTATACCATCCTTTTGTGTCCGTTTCCCTGGTTGCGCCGGACAGCGCAGAAAGGATTCGCTCGAGTATCTCTTCGTTGTGCCCACCTTTCGGGAGCTTGCCGATCCCCAGAAGCATTAGCACAAAACGTCTGCTGGAGCGCTCCGTTCGTTTTCGCTCCAGATAGAGCATTCTCCGAAAAGCCTCTTGCGGGAGGATTCCAGAGTTTGAAAACTCGTCGCCGGGAACACCACCGTTTGAAGCGGTTCGAGAAGCGCCGGCCTGGTGAAATATTTTGTGCACGTCTCACCTATCGTTGTTCGGTTGTTGGCTTGACCAACGCCATCTCAGGCGCGCTATTGCGCGTCCGTGCCTTTCCGCAGTTTGGTGGCTTTCTCATCGGACCTTAATCAGTTTCATTGCTCTCTTGCATGCGGATTGACTATCGCAGTTAGCACGAGATGGTCCATAATAGAAACCCTGCTATTTGAACGCTGAGGCCGCTTGGCAAGTGTGGGGCTAGCGGAAATTCACCGGGACCAAGATGCAAACGCTGCACCTGAAATGCGGAATTTGCCGCCGCTCATGTAGCGACTGTCCCAAAAGCGTCATCTGGTCTGGTGCCACGGGGCGGCGGCCTGGCGTTGCGGGCCATCTCCTGGCGCTGCTCAGGTTCTGTTGGGGATGTGGTGTAGGCCTCAGCCGGATCAATGCGATCCTGCGCGAAAGGATGGAGAGCGAACGCCGCTGCACGCGACGGAGTGACTGCCCGATTTTGATATAGCGGTTTGGCCGGGCCAGTTGGGGCGAAACCTTCAGAAGGTTTCTCCCCCACACCCCCTCTTCCAACTGCACTGGCTCGACCGGCCTGCGAGGAATTGCGAGTTTTTGCAAGGTTTCTGGAAATCTCGGCCTTGGGGCGAGGCGAGTATCTGATTGATAATACGTAGGTTCTCCGCTTGAATCGCTTGCTTCGAAGCCGGATGCCTCGCATTTGGCGGGAAACTCTGGTTCCAATTGTGAGCGACGCTGCGCTTCCGCCGCCGGAGTGCGGGTTATGGCGTTACTGTCGTATGGTGGTCGCATGTGAGTGTATCGAGTCATCCTCAATCCAGCCTGCCGCCTGGCAGGAAGCGGAGTACGACGTCCGTCAGCCCCTGTAGCGGCGTGAACGTCAGATAGATGATGCCCTTGGTAGTCAGTAACCGTGTTAGGCATTCCAGGTAGATATCGTAGGGACATTCTTCGTCGACCCAGATGACATCCTGGCCGGTCCCTTCAAATGCCTTGCGGCCCTGGTCGTAGCTTTTGAACCCGAGCGTCGAGGTGCCGCCGGAGACGTGCTTGATGTAGGCCAGCTCGATCGCGTCTGCCACGCCGCCGGACCGCGGTCGCACTTTGCGGATGCATCTCAGCGGGACCATGCCCGTGCCCAGACCGATGGGGTCATCGGGCTTGGTGTTGTTGTCCGGCGCGGGTTTGCCGAGAAGCTCGGCTTGTACTATGTCCCGAACGGTCTGGAATTTGGACCCGGCGGCCCAGGCGTTGATGGGTTTTTCGAACCGGCGTCCGACCCACCATACCGGGTATTCGCCGGTCAGATGGTATGTCATCTCGCAGGCGCCGGCGCGGGTCTTACCTACCCGGTTGCCGGCCATGAAGCAGCG
>Ga0181538_10000799_pt1 | contig 37363 bp, 36 predicted proteins | sample PEATcosm2014_Bin_40_FD_119773 | JGI IMG/M metagenome (GOLD analysis project Ga0181538, IMG submission 119773) | Peatland microbial communities from MTU Mesocosm Facility, Houghton, MI, USA - PEATcosm2014_Bin23_30_metaG | ecosystem: Environmental > Terrestrial > Soil > Wetlands > Peat | place... | reverse complement strand
GGCGCGATCCAAAAGACGTCCATCCAGCTTATTCGGGTCGAGGTTGAACATTCATCTCCTTAAATTCTGCCTGGGCTGGCGATGGTATGCAGTCGGCGCAGCAGCGTCAATCGAAGGGGCGTCGTGGGTCGTTTTGGAATGTTTTTGTTCTGCTGAATCAATACGGCGAGCAAGCTCGCCGGCTAAACGGGAGATCGATCGTTTACCAGGCGTAGGCTTCGGGGGCTTCGCCGCCTGGGCCGGGCCAGATCGAGTTGAGACGCAGATTCGTTGCCTCGTCGAGGCTGATTTCCAACGCCGTCTGTGCGCCGGTGAGTTGGTCCATGGTGCGCGGGCCGATGATCGGCGCGGTGACGGCGGGATTGGCGATCAGCCATGCCAAGGCCACGTCCGCGGGCTTGTGGCCAAGCTCATTGCAGAGATTTTCCCAGGCTTGGAGTTGCGTGCGCATCTTGTCGAGGCGTTTTTGCACGTGTTCGCCGGCGCGGCGGCCTTTTTCCAATTTTTGTAGAACTCCGCCGAGCAATCCGCCGTCCAGCGGGCTCCAGGGAATCACGCCGACGCCATAGGCGCGGCACGCGGGGAGCACCTCCAATTCGACCATCCTCGCCGCCAGGCTGTATTTGCTCTGTTCGCTGACCAGCCCCATCAAACCGCGGCGGCTGGCGGTTTCGCAGGCGCGGGCGATGTGCCAGCCGGCGAAATTGCTGCTGCCCACGTACAGGATTTTGCCCTGATGGATCAGGACTTCCATCGCCTGCCAGATCTCATCCCACGGCGCCTCGCGGGCAACGTGGTGCATTTGATAGACGTCGATGTACTCGGTTTTCATTCGCCGCAGGCTGTCGTCACAAGCCCGGCGAATTTTGACGGCGCTGAGTCCGCGCTTCATGGTGACATCCGCGGCGTCAACGTCCATGTCGCCGAATACCTTGGTGGCGATGATGGTGTTTTTGCGCCGGCCGCCGCCCTGGGCGAACCATCGCCCAATGATCTGTTCGGTGATTCCTTCCCCCTTCTTCCAGCCGTAAACGTCGGCCGTGTCGAAAAAATTGATCCCCAGATCGATGGCCTTGTCCATGATGCCATGGCTCTCGGCTTCGGGCGTCTGCGGGCCGAAGTTCATCGTACCGAGGCACAGGCGGGAGACTTTCAAACCGGTCCGGCCGAGGGTGGTATATTGCATGAAAACTCCTTTGGTGATTTTGCCGGCAAATAAATAGCGGATTGGGAGCCGGGGAGCAACGTGGAATGCGCCGCGGGTATGGGTCTGCCAGCTCTTTCGCGAAAAAAAGCGATTGAACCGCCAAGACGCCAAGGTAAAATCATTTGGACTAATTCATCTTGGCGTCTTGGCGGTTCAATTTCTGCTTTCCCTGAATCTTTGGCAGAGACGCGATGATCTGAACTGGGAAGTGTAATCGAGAACGGGGAGCGCGCAAAAAAACAGCGGCTGGCCGCCCCTCCGGCTGCTGCCGCTGTTCAAACATTAATCGTTTTTTTTTCAGAGGCCATCGGCGCTGGCGGCCGACATTTCACTCAATAGACTGTTTGCGATAGTGGCACCACAACAACCGACCGTCATACACCGCGACAATCCATGTCCAAACGTCTTCGGATTTTTTTTATGCGTGCGTCGCGTTGAAGGGAACATCGAACGCGACGCGGGTTTCACGCTTTAGACACTCCAACCCGCGACCTGAATATAACAGCGCGGCGGGAGGATGTCGAGAATTTTTGCAATAAATCCGACAATTCCATGGAAATCCGAATGGTCGGGTGCGGCCATACTTTGTGGCATGGCTGCGGAACCCCCACCCCAACCCTCCCCCTGAGTACATGGGGAGGGGGATAAGATGGGAAGCGTGCCACAGAATATGGCAACGCCCGAATGGACTCAGTTGCTCCCGCTGTCGGAAACCACCTTGGCATGGGCGTCATCGAAACGCCTCCGGGCCGCATCAACCAAGGCTTTCGCCTCGGCGTACTGTTTGTCGGCAGATAACGTCTGCTGAAACTTCAGCTTCAGCATGTCGGCATCATGCTGGGCAATTTCCAATTTTCCCGAGGCCGACTGAACGCCCGTATCGTTGGCCAGGGCCTCTGTTTCAATTTTGGTTATGTTTATGGAGGCCTGGAGCGAAGCGGTGGCAAGCGGGGATAGGATTTCAGGCGTTGCGTCTCCGCCGGCTTTGGCGGCGGCCAGATCGTCCACGGCCTTCTTCTTGGCGGCCAGGGCATCCTTGTAATCGGGATTGTTGGCCAAAGTCTCTTTGGCGGCGGCTTTGGCGGCATCCAGGTCGTATTTGGCGCTGGTCAGTTTCGCCGCAGCGGTTGCCCATTCGGGGGTCAGTTGGAATTTGTCCCAGGCGGCGTCAGCCAGGGCCTTCAGATTCTGCTGATCTTTGGCGAACTCGTCCGCCGCCGCGGATTGGGCAGCCTCATCCACGGAAAGTTGGGAAGGAACTGCCGGTTGTGCCGGCGGAGGCACTGCGGAGGGCGCGGTGGCCGGGGGGTTATTGTTATTGTGGGAATGGCCGCCGCTATTTGGTCCCCAGTAATGGGCCGCTAAACAAACGGACGCCAGGCAGCAACCCAGCATAAGCGCGGTCACCGCCGTCCACGAGTTGTGAACCCGCATGGATGGACTCCTCGTTATTCACGTCTCCAGGGCTGATAATACCATTTTTAGCGGGGTGCGGCACGCGATTTTTACGCCCCCGGATCCCATACCCGCCCGACGAACAGCACGGCGCCGCTACGGTGATCGCGGATGAGGAATAGGAATGGATGATCCGCCGTGAACGTGACGCTGGGCTTGGGGGGCATTATTCTCGGCATTATGACGACCCCTGTGGCGGCGGCGGCTTCGGTGCCCTTCTCGTCCACCGAGACGTAGGCCTTGTGCCGAACATCGGACACGAAGAGGTCGGACTTCCCGTCGATGCCGGAAAAATCGGCCTCGCCAGAACTGAATGCCCGGCGCATTCCCATCGCCTCCAACACCGGCGGCAGGCTGGCCTGCTGGGTGAACGTGAATTTCGGGATCGTCACCTGCGCAAATTGCGGTTGAAGGCCGGCCGTCACGTCGTTCATTAACTTATTGGAAAACCTGGACTCCAACGCCGTGAGCCCATCCACTGAATTCGGCAGAAGGATCAACATGCCCACGTCGTTTCCCTTGTATGGAAGCTCCAACGCGTCGAACTGATCGCCGTGCATGAATGGAAAGACGCCGCGCCGGCGCATCGACGGGCGCTGCTGCGGTTGGGGCTGATTGGGAACGTGAAATTCGCGCGGGGCGGTCGCGTCGGGCGAGAAGGGCGATTGCCAGTCGGCATGGAAATAAATCGCGTTGGTCAACACCAGCTTCGCGCCGGACGGAAGCGTTCCGGGTGGAAAAAGCTCCGCGATCTTCCCGGAGGTCTGGCGCTCGACCCAGTCGTTGATGCTCCGGCTGGCGACGGCGGGGCTGGAAAAATCGACGTTGAAATAGTCGCAACGGTAGTCGCTGGAAAGAACGTTTTGAAATGCCGGCAGGCAATTGAAACCGCTCTGCGCCCACAGGGCATTGGCGATATGAAGCTGGAAATCGGCGTCGGCGGATTGGAGTTGCCCCAGGAGCTTCCCGACGGCGGCATGGGCGTCGCCCGGGGGAGTGTGGAGGACCGCGGACATTTCGGCGGCGGTGCCGCCTCGCGCTCCGGCGCTGGTCATCATCAGCGCGCCGTAAACGCTCAGCGGCGAGCAAAACAGATTTCCCTGGGCCGATGACAGACCGGCATACAAATCGGTGGCGAACTGGTTGGCGGCATCCGCCGCGGACGGCTGGTCCGTCGCCCCGGCCCCGTCGGCCCAGGCCGTGCCGGCCGGCAGACATGCCAGTAAAGCCATACCCAGTAAGATGATGTATCGCATGAGTCCTCCGATGCCGGGGCTTGCCGGCAGCCTTTTCCAAATTAGCCCATGCCGCCTCTATCTTGGATGCGCGAATGGCCGAAACAGACTGCAAAAAAACGGAAAATGCCGGCTTCCCATTTCTATTGGCGGCCTGGAAGCTAATAATAGGATAGTAACGGAGACGCGCTTATGCGAATGGCCTTCGGGCTGGTGGGGTTGCTGGTAACGATCGGGGTCATCGCCTGGCTCATGCACGCGATCTATCTCCCCGACGTTCAGGCTTCGCTCCATGCCCAGCAGAAAGCGGAAACCTTTGTCAACCAACTCAACGGCGTCGATGCGAACGGCGTGAGGATCGAAGACACGTACGCCGCGTTTGCCGATATGCGCGGCGACGGAAAGCTGCAAGACCTCCAGATCACCCAGGTCAGGCCGGGGAGCCCGATGGAATTGAAATTTGGGCTGCGGGCCAACGATGTCGTCATCGCCGCCATCGACGGACATACGGTCCGCACGGACCTTAGCGGATTGGCCAACGAACAAGAGGGGAAGGATGCCATCCGTGACGCCTACACGTCGGACGGGCAATTGGTGGTGCAGCGCGGCGACGTTCAAATAACGCTGCCGCTGCCCAAACCGCAGCAACCCCCGCCTCCGCCGGCGCCCAGCAACACCACCGCGCAAAACCAGCAGATGCAGCAGAATGCCCAGCGCACCGAGCAGCAGCAGGAGCACGGCAAATCCGGCAACGGGGACGAGAACGGCACGATGGATGAACTCCATCAGCGCCTGCATGCATTACCGACGTATTGACGGGATGATTGGCTGTTTGACGCTGTTTCAAGAAGCTATGGGCGCCGGGGAAACCCCACGGCAGCGCCGTGGGCGTTCGGGGAAATCAATTGGAAACCGCGTCGTTGCCCGCTCACTGGGCCTTGAAATCCAGGTTGTCCATCACCGTGTTGGCGCTGAAGCGGATTTCGGCGATCGGGGTGCCGGCGGGAACCTGGAATGCCAGCCACACGTCCACGGGCCGGCCCTTTGCGGCGGGGATTTCCTGAAGGTGATTCTGGTCGTCGAAATTCCTGTAGTTGACGACGAGGTAATGTTTGGCGCTGCGCTGCACGGTCGCCCAGGCGCCGACGCATGGATAGGTATGCCCCGTCGCATCCGCCAGGGTGAAGTCGGAGACTCGCCGGCCCCATCCCCATATCGCGCTGGCGGAGCCTGAAACCGGCCCGGAGCAGTGGACCTGCACCAGCACGGTGTTGGGATCGACGGTCAGGGTGCTGACATTGTCGTCGATGGGCGTGCCGAGCTGGCTGACGGGCGTGTTCGCCGAAACAGTAAGCTGCGACCATTGACGATGTTCCAACTGGCCGGCGACGCCGGCGGCAAGCTGAACCACCCCGCTGTCATTGCCGGTGCCGCAGTTGATGGGCGCGGCCAACTTGTTGGAAACGGAGATGTCCTCGTAGCTGAGGCCGGAATCGCCGAGGGGATGTCCACCGCCGGCTTGAGCCGGGGCGGTTTCGCCGGCCGCGGGGGCCTGCGCCTGGGGAGCGGGGCTGGGGTTTTCGCCGGCGGCGCTTCCGGTCCAGATTCCATCGGTCTTCTCCAGAACTTTGGCGACCTCCGGCTTTCGGATGACGGGAGTCTTGTCCTTATTGGGAGGCGGTCCATACTCCACCGCCTTGCCGGAGAGATCGACCAACCCATAGCGCTTGAACTCCACGAACGATCCCTGGGGAAGTTGGAAGGGTATTTTGTTGTCTTCGCCGCTCATGACGTGATCGCGGTCAACGGCGAACACGAAATCAATGGTGCGCGGGGCGCCCATATCCGCGAGAAGGAAATCGTCCGGCCTGCACGCCACGGCAACGCCCTTGTCGTCGAGCGTGGCGACCGGGTAATAATTTTTGAACGGCGCGCCGTTGTCCGGCTCGCCGACGACCAAACGCATGGCGCCGGAGGAAAAGCGGAGGAGGTTGTCGTCGTCGGCCAGGTCTTTGCCGCTTAAGTTCATCCGCACCACCAGTACGATCTGATTGCTGTCGGCGGCGATGGTGGGCGGGGGGGGCGTGGCTCCATTGCGCATTTGGCTTGGCTCGCCGTCGATCTGGGGAATCGGCTTGGGCGGAGTATAAATGCCCTTGAGCGAAACCGTCTGGTCCGTCGCGGCGGCCGAGTGCTTGGCGCCGGGCTGTATCCCCAATCGCTGGGCATACAATTCGTCCACAAGATCGGGATGGACCGACGTAAACGGATCGTCAAACCCCAGCGATCCGTTCTGGGCACTGACGCGTTCTTCCAAACCCACGACCAAGTCGTCCTGCCTCAGCCAGACGTGCGATATGGAAGGATCGTCGGGATCGATTTTGTCGGCCTTGATCACGTCGTAATTGACGGTGTCCTGGTTCTGGCCGTTTTTGCCCATATAGCCGCCGGAAATATTCTGATCGGCGGTTTCAAACCGGGAGTACATGCCGATGGTGGGGCCAAACGGCAGGGCGTCGGCGGCGACGGCGACGATTCCGGTGGCGATCAGGCCGGCGATCAGCCCCATCACCGCGGCGCCGACTTTGTCAACGATCACCGGCAAACGAACGTTGCCCGGAACCAGCGAGTCGATGATCAGGCGGGGCAGGACATAGGCTGCGGCAAAGATGACGACCAGGGAAACGGACGCGGCCTGGTCGTAGATTTTGGCGTTGAAGAGCAAAGGGGCGGCCTGCTCGTACCATCCGAGGGCGACGACCGCCGCCAGGGCCGCGAGGATCGCCGAAATGGTCGCGCTGAAACACCCCTGGACGTAGTGGAAGAAGGCGATCACTCCGGCCAAGGCGAAAAGAATGAGGCTGAAAATCATGGGTCGATCCGTTTAACAATTGGCTCAAGGTTCGGCGCGTCTGGGTTGTGAGGAACGTTCGCGCGGCTTGGACGTTGGGCCGCGGGACGGGGGCCGAGGGCTCGCCGGCGGCCGGCCGCTCGCCGGCGCCGGACCGGCCCCGCTCTTGGGACGCGAGGAACCGCCCGATTCCGAATCGGGCTTCAAAACGCGCAGCACCTCTTCGACGCTTGTTTCCCCCGCCTGCACCTGCGCCAGCGCCATCTCCTGCAAAAGCCGGCCGCGCTTGCCTCGCTGGGCCTGCCTGATCTGGCTATCGGTCCCACCGCCGGCGATCACGTTGCGAATCTCGTCGTCGATGACCATCACCTCATAAATTCCCAACCGGCCCTTGAACGCCAGATCGTTGCAGAAATTGCAGGGAACGGGATTGCCCTTGGCATCGCGCATCGGCTCCTTTCGGGCCTGATACAGTTTGCCAACGGCATCGGGATTCATGTTCAGTTTTCTGAGCGTGGTGGGATCGGGCGTGTAGCCCACCTTGCACGCCGAGCAAAGCCGCCGCACCAGCCGGCCGACGATGATCGCCCGCAGATTCTTCATCGCCAGGGCGTCATCCCCCACCAGCTTGCGCCATTGCCGCAGGGCATCCAAGGCGTTGCCCGCGCGCATTCCGACGTACACCCGCCGTTCGCCCGCGGCAAATTGGGCCAGATCGGCGGCGCTGTGCGGATCCTCCAGGGAAGTCACCATGAGGACGTCCGGCTCCTGGCTGACGACCCAGTTCACCTGCTTGGCCTCTTCGGCGGGCGGCGCATTGGCGGCCAAGGCGTTTTGGGTCACGCCTTCGAGATCAAATTCCGGAGCGCGCTCGATGGTATGGACGTGGAACAAAAAGGCGTCGTGGGCCCGGATCATCCCATAGCAAAGACTGGTCAGCCCCTGCCCGCGCGGCGCGCCCAGCAGAACGACTCCCCCGCCGCCCTGCACCAACTCGCGAACGGAATTCAGCTGCTCCTCGCTGAACCCCATCAAGTCGATCTTGAAATCCTGCCTGTCCTTGGGATTGGTGATCAGGCGCACGGATTCGCCCTGCGCGCTGCCGAACGACGTGATCTGAATCGTATATTTCTTCCCGTCAACGGCGGCCTTGAACGTTCCCGTCTGCGGCTTGCGGCGCTCTTCCATATCGAGCCCGGCAACGCTTTTCAGGAATTGCACCGCCGCTCCCGCCTTGTTCCGATCCATCGCGTCCCCGTGATAGCGCATGCCGTCGACCATGTAATGCGCGGCCGTCGGCTCCCCCGCGACCAGTTCCAACCGCTCGGCGCCCAGGCGCAGGGGCTTGGTCAAAAACTGCTGGGCGGATTCGTAGCGCAACGACTCGGGCGTGTCCGAGGGCGGCGCTTCCTCCATGGCGCCGCTCTGGTTCATAATCATCACCTGCCCGGCGACGGCTTTGACATTTTTTTGCTTCTTCTCCCGCTTCAGCAGGCCACTCCACCAGTCCGCAAATTGCTGTCTCAGGTCGCCAAGCCCGATGGTGCGCGACCGCATTGCCAGATATGCCGCGATGTCCGCGACGAACAATCCAACCAACACGCCAATCGCCAATCCAAAACCCGGCAGAAAGAAAAACAGCAGATATCCGCCGACCAGGGCCGCCATCATGACGCTGTTGACGATCTCCCGAGGCAGGCGTGCCTCCGGGCCGTCCTTGTCAATCCACGACAGGAGCCTGAGCCAGACGAGCAGCACAACCAGGATGGCCCCCGCCTTCCATGGATTGACGTATCCCCCCATCTGAACTGCGGCCAAAGCGGCAACCGACATTCGTCACTCCTCAGAGACAGTAAAACTCCAGAGCTTGAACATTGTACGGCCAGAGGCCGACGAGTTCCAAACATTACGCCAATGGCAGCGGGCCGTTGTCGGGCGGCTTGGCGGGTGGGGCCGGCGGATTCGCCGGCGCCGACGGCGAGGGATCGTCGATCGTGTAGACCTTGGGAGCTTGCTCGTCTTGCTTCACGCGCCGCTCGGATGCCTCCTGAGCCGCTCGAATCTTCTGCTTTGCCTCATCGCTCAGGGGAATAATCACTTCCTTTTTGTCTTCGCCGCGGCGAAGCACTTCAATCATGTCTCCGCTGAGCTCCCGAAACGTCAACCCGCCCGTCGCCAGAAAAAGCATCACGACCGCAATGATCTGAATAAAACCGGCCAGCACGTAACAAACCGCTTTGATGCTCTGCGCGCTTTCGGGAAACACGTGCGCAACCGCATCCAGGAATATGACGGCCACGACCGCAATGAATGCCGCATAATACTGGCTTTTGTTCTTGATCAGCGACGGGATCGCCAGGCAAAGGAATATGAACGCGACGATGGCGGTGGTTACACCTTGCATTGGCTCAAAGATATCATTTCCCCGGCGCCGCGGCCACGTCAAAAGCCTTGTTCGCCCAACTGATCGGCGTGGACGCCGGATCGAAAACGTTGATTGAATCCTCCGGTTTCACCAAAACGCCCGGGGAAAGAACAGAGGGAATTTGCCCGCCGGGCGGCAGTAGAATGATCCGCCAGCGAAACAGATTCACCGGCGGCAAACAGTATGGGGCCGGTTCCGCCTGAACGTACAGATTGGGGTTTTGTGAGGCGGCTGACAGCCGACCGTCGATTGCCGCGGCCGCCTGGGCGCGCGAATCGTCCGATGATGAATCGCGCAAGAACCCGCGCTCGTAAGCTGCACCGTGAACGGCGGCGATCACAAGCAGGATGGTTCCCGCATAGGCGCGAAGCGGCGGAGCGCCGTTAAATCGCGCCATGGCGAAAAACGCCGCGAGCATTAGGGCCGTATCCGCGAACACGGCGAATCTGGCATATTCGCCCGGTTTGTCGGCGGCAAAGACGGCGAAGTCGATGAGAACGATCGCGGCGGGCGCGGCCAGCAGCCAGCCGATCCGCTGGGCGGATTCGCCGCATCTGACCACCAGCACCGCCGCGCTCAGTGCGCCGATAATCGCCAGCGGCCAGGACATTCCGGCCGCGACGAGGACGGCGGCATGGGCCATGCTCGATCCCAAGCCTCCGGCCGGATACATCGCACGGGTGTTGGAGAAATTGGCCAGCAGCACCGCGCGGTCCCCGGCGAGATGAATCGCGACGTACGGATTGGCGGCAAAATAAATCGCCGCCGAAATAAGCAGCCCGACGATGCAGACCGCCGCGAACCGCCCTCCGCGGTCGCGCCGCATCAGCGACATCACGGGAAGAACCACCAGTGCCACAATTCCCCAAAGCACCATTCCCGCACTGGCGCCGCAAGCGACGGCGGTCCAGATGATCCATTTCCATCGCCCCGTCTGGACGTAGTTCCCCGCGGCCAGCACCGCCAGCAGCATCAGCGCGGTCCCCGCGAGGTGCGGTTTGCACTCGTGAGCCAGGTCCACCACCACGGGCATGCACGTAAAACAGATTGCCGCCAGCGCGGGCAAGAGCAACCCGCCGGCGACGCGGCGCATGATCGCGAACACGGCCAAGACCGCCACGATGCCCCAGGCGGCGGAATATGCCCGGCCGAGGATATAAAACCGCCCGAAGACCTGCGGCGAATCGAGGTAATACGTCGGGTCGTTCGTCACCGTCACGTACCCCACCATCGACGCCGCCTTCACAATCGCCCCCAGCGGATAAATCCACAATCCGCCGTATTGATACAACTTGGGATCGAATTGGAAATTGTCCGGATGCATCTTGGCCAGGGCGCGGAACGAGATCATTTCATCCGGTTGATTGCTGTAAAGGCGATAGCGGCGCAGGATGCGGGCGCGGCTTACGTCGTCCCGCGCGCTGGCCGCGCTCAAATCGCCGAAATTCTTCCGGTTGTATTCCTCGACGTATTGGTGCAGCTTTTTCTGGGCGGCCTGGGCGGCATCGCGCGCTCTATCGGCGGCTTTCTCATCATCGCCCAGGCGCAGGGCGGCGTATCGGCGGTCGGCGGCATCCGCGGCGGCCACAAGCGCGGCCGCCGCCTGATCGCCTTGCCGCACAAGCTGATCCGCGGTGGCGCCGTGGACATTCTCCAGGAGCGGGACGGGATTTGAGCGGTCGGCGATCGGGTGAGCGGCCGCGTCGGCGGGCAGATCGGCGTTGTCATCCCAATCGCCCGCGAGGCGTTCGATGCCGACACCGGTCAGGCGATAGGAATTCAGCGCCGCGGCGGCCGAGTCCGGCCCGGCGCCGAAGAGGACGGGGTCGATCGCATGGGATGGCAATCCCCAATTGATTCCCGCGCCGAAGACCACCGCCGCCAGAATGACCAATCCCCCTGCCAGGAGCCTCCGCCGAGATTTTTCGAGCATGGGCAAAAGTGTAAAGACAAATGGCGTCTTGACCAAATTTCGGCGCTTCACTACCGTACCCACCCGGTTTGCCGGCGGGGAGGGCCATCGCATTTGGCGATGGCGTTCAAGGGTTCAAGGGTTGAAGGGTTCAAGGCAAGGGGAACGTATTTCCCTTGAACCTTTTGACCCTTGAACCCCGTCGCCAAATGCGATGCCCCTGGCCGGCGTGGAAAGTGCCAACGGGTAAGCTTGTAAGCGGCACGGCTTTGTGCAAAATGTCACGAGGTCGGCTGCGGAGCGCTTTGATGGCCAAGCAGGATGATTCTAAATGGGTCCGCCTGGCTGGCTTGGGAACGGAAATTGCCGTCGGCGCGGGTCTGGGAGCCCTGATCGGAACGTGGATCGATCGCAAATTTCATTGCGATCCGTGGGGCGTGGTGATCGGGACGCTTCTTGGAATATCGGCCGGAATGTATCTGTTGATCAAAGAGGCGATCAACGCCAACAAGAATTGACCGCGGGCGAATTGAAATGAAGACTCTGTTCATCATGCCATTGGTCGTGGCGACGTTTTTCGCGGCGGCGGCGGTGATATTGGCCGTTTGCGGGGTGCGCGTTCTCCTGGGCGAGGCACTGACGGCCGGTACGATCTCGGCGGGCGCGGGAATTTTGGGGTTGGTTCCGATATTGGCGGGCCGGCAAAGAGACCCCGTGGGGGTAATTCAACTGGCGTTGGTTGGAACGGTGCTGCATCTGGCGGGCGCTATTGGATTCGCCGGCGCAGCCATCGCGATGCACGTTGTCGCGGGGCGATTGCCGTTCGTCGGCTGGCTTTTCGCGGGGTACTGGGTATCGCTGATTACTCTGATCTGGGAATTGCGCCGGAGGATTGTGACTACGAGCGGCGTGGCGAAGGTACAACAATCATGATGAGTCCGATATTCGCCGCCGTCGATCCGCTGGAGCACGTGGTTTCCCACCCGATGTTCGGGACCCACCTGAGGTGGTTCACCAATCAGAGTTTCATGGCGCTGGTGGCTGCGGGGCTGATGCTGCTGATCTTCACGCGGCTTTTTCCCCGCCCGGACAGTTCGGCGCCGACGGGGGCGAAAAATTTCTTCGAGTCGATCCTGGAATTCCTGCGGATTGAAGTTTTTCGCCCGGCTTTGAAAGAACATACCGACAAGTTCGTGCCGTTTCTCTGGACCGTTTTCTTTTTCATCGGATTTTGCAACGTTCTAGGCTGCATTCCGTTCGCCGACTTTTTCGAGCTAATCAGCGGCGGACACATTCACCATCTCGGCGGGACGGCGACGGGATCGATCAACACCACGGCGACGCTGGCGATTTGTGCCTTTTTCTTCATCCATTTTCACGGCATTGACACCGTGGCGCACGCCCTAATGAACGGAACCTACGGCCAGGGGCATCATCAGGAACACAGCAGCAACGGCCATCCGCCGCACGAGGCGGCGCACGATCTGGAACACATGCGCGCCGAGGCATTGCCGGCGGAAGTTTCCGCCAACCCGGATGCCCTGAAGAATCCCACGCAGCATTATCGCGATGACGAATTCCGGCTGCGTCCCGCGGAAAAGGCTGCCGCCGACGTTTATGACCAGCAATTCAAGAAATTGACGCCGGCGATGGCGATTCTTCTGGCGATTCCGTTGTATCTTTGGAATTTCGCGCCCCATCCGTTCAAGCCGCAACCCGGCGAGTCCAAGGCCAAATGGCTAATGGACGTGCCGTTTTTCCTGTTTCTGCTTGTGCTGGAACTCGTTGGGGCAATGGTGAAGCCGTTTGCGTTGTGCATGCGTCTGTTCGCCAACATGGTGGCGGGACACGCCGTAATGGCGGTTTTGATCAGCCTGATCGTCGCGTTGCCCACGTTTTGGGGACAACTGGCGATCGGATTGCCGATTGGATTTTTGCACCTGGCGATCCAGTTTCTGGAGCTTTTCGTGGCGTTATTGCAGGCGTACATCTTTACCTTTTTGACGACGTTGTTTATCGCCAGCGCGGTGGCGCCAGAGCATTAGAAATTTTGACGGACCTCCCCGGTTTAGCCGACGACCGGGCCTTCCCAAACAAAACGTCGGCATACATTCGGATCGGGCAAGGCCCGGAAGGAAATCGTCATGCAGATGTTGAACCTATTGGCGCAAGCGGCGCCGCTGATCTCCGACAAAGGAGTGGGGGTTGGCGGCGCGGCGATCGGGTTTGGGTTGGCCGCCATCGGCGCGGGCCGGGGCATCGGCCAAATCGGCGGGCAGGCGTGCGAAGGAATCGCGCGACAGCCCGAGGCCGCCGGACGCATCGGCACCAACATGCTGATCGCCGCCGCGCTGGTCGAAGGCGTGGCCTTCGGCGCGATCGTTTTCGGATTTCTGTTGGCCCACGGGCTGTAAGCAATCCGCCACCGCCGGCCTCAACGCCGGCGATGGCTTTTTCCGGGATTGAGGCATCATGCCAATCACCACTCTGCTGGCAGAAGGCGAATTGATTGATCCGAACCTCGCGCAAGCGATCTGGATTTTGGTTCTCTTTCTCGTCGTTGCGTTCATCCTTTACAAGACGGCCTGGAAGAACGTGCTGGTCGGCCTGAAGGCGCGGGAAGAGCGGATTCGGCAGGACATCTCTGATGCCGAAGCCGCGCGAGCCAAAGCGGAGGAAACCCTCCGCCAATACGATGCACGCCTGGCCAGCGCGGAAGACAAGGTTCGGGAGATTCTCGACAAGGCCGCGGTGGATGCCGAGAAGATCGCCACTGGCATCCGCATGAAGGCTCAGGTGGAGGCCGAGGATGCCAAGGAACGCGCCACCAAGGAGATCGACGCCGCGAAGAACACCGCGCTGACCGAGATTTATCAGCAGACGGCCGATCTGGCGACCAGCATCGCGGAAAAAATCGTTCGCCGGACACTTAACGCCGACGATCAACGCGATCTGGTGAACCAGAGCCTCGAGCAATTCCAGAACGCCAGGCGGAACTGATCAGCCATGCACAAGGACACTCAACAGTCTCCGCTGGCAATGGCCTACGCCGAAGCGCTGCTTCAGTTGGCCAACGAGTCCAACATCGCCGCGTCGGTCGGGGAGGAACTCGGCGGCTTGCGGCAGATCATCGAGACGGACAAGCTGTTCGCGCAGTTGCTGGCCGATCCGGCGATCAGCACCGAAGAGCGCGGGCAACTGCTCCACCGTGTTTTCGACGGGCGCGCATCGGCGCTGATGAGTCATTTTCTCGGCCTGGTCAACGTAAAGGGCCGGCTGGTTCTCCTCCCGGCTATCGCCGGCGCGTACGATGATTTGCTCGACCAGCAGCAGGGCATCGTTGAAGTGGACGCAACCGTCGCCCAGGGTCTGGGCGACGATCAGTTGGAGGCGGTGCGCCGCAAGGTGGGCGAGGTCCTGAAACGCGAGGCGGTGGTTCATCAGCACGTGGATCCGGCAATCATCGGCGGCCTGGTCCTTCGCGTGCAGGACCAGCTCATCGACGGCAGCGTCCGATCACAATTGGCGGCAATGCGGCGACAGCTTATGGACGCCCGGCCGGTTTAGAAAGAGAGAATTTGAATGGCCATCAACGTTTCTGAAATCACCAGCATCCTGAAGCGCGAGATCGCGGGCTTCGAGCAGCGATTGCAAATCAACGAAGTCGGAACGGTCATCGACGTCGGCGACGGAATCGCCCGCATCTACGGCCTGCAAAACGCCATGGCCGGTGAACTGCTCGAATTCCAAAACGGCGCAATCGGGCAGGTGTTCAATCTCGAAGAAGATTCCATCGGCTCGGTGGTCTTCGGCGACTACCTCACGATCAGCGAGGGGGATTCGGTGAAGAGCACGGGCCGGCTGCTGGAAGTGCCGGTGGGGGATGCGGTGATCGGGCGGGTGGTGAACCCGCTGGGCCAGCCGCTGGACGGCGGGCCCGCCATCCAATCCAGCGAAACGCGCAAGATGGACATAGTCGCCCCCGGCATCGCGGAGCGCCAGCCCGTCAAGGAACCGCTCCAGACCGGCATCAAGGCGATCGACAGCATGATCCCCATCGGGCGCGGCCAGCGCGAACTGATCATCGGCGACCGCAAGACCGGCAAGACCGCCATCGCCCTGGATACCATCATCAATCAAAAAGGCACGGGCGTGAAATGTTTTTACGTGGCGGTCGGACAAAAGGAATCGTCCGTCGCGCAGGTGGTGGACGTGCTGAAAAGCCACGGCGCGATGGAATACACGACGGTGGTCGTCGCCGGCGCGGCCGACCCGGCCCCAATGCAATATATCGCCCCCTACGCCGGCTGCGCGATGGCCGAGTATTTCATGTGGAAGGGCCAGGCGACGCTGTGCGTATATGACGACCTGAGCAAACAGGCGGCGGCGTATCGGCAGCTATCGCTGCTCCTGCGCAGGCCGCCCGGCCGCGAGGCATATCCCGGCGACGTCTTCTATCTACACAGCCGGTTGCTCGAACGCGCCGTGAAACTCAGCAGCGACAAGGGCGGCGGCAGCCTGACCGCCCTTCCGCTCATCGAAACGCAGGAAGGCGAAGTTTCCGCCTACATTCCCACCAACGTCATAAGCATCACCGATGGGCAGATTTATCTTGTTCCGGAATTGTTCTTCGCCGGCGTTCGCCCCGCCATCGACGTGGGAATCAGCGTGAGCCGGGTCGGCGGTAACGCCCAGAACAAGGCCATGAAAAAAGTCGCCGGCGGCCTCAAGCTCGATCTGGCGGCGTACCGGGAGCTGGAGGCCTTCGCACAGCTTGGAACGGAATTGGACAAGGCCACCCAAAAGCAACTCGATCGCGGCGCCCGGCTCGTGGAATTGCTCAAACAGCCGCAATTCAGACCCATGTCCGTCGAGCAGGAAGTGATGGCGGTCTATGCCGGCACCCAGGGATATCTGGACGATGTCCCCATTTCGCGCATCCAGGAGTTCCAGACCGCCTTCCTGGCCTATGTTGACTCCAGCGCCGGGGATTTTCGCAAGGACCTGGCAACCAAGGCGGAATTGACCCGCGATCTGGAGGCGAGGCTCAAGCAATCCCTGGGCGACTTCAAATCCAGGATTTGGAAAAAATAACCCCGCATTGAAGATTCTTGGAATTCCCCCGCTGATCTGGGGCGGCCTATAATGTTGGAATGCTCCGAGGGGGCCGATAGACGTGAAGTTGTGCATCCACGGAATAATCTGCCCCGCTTTTGACCGATAATTCGATTTCCCCATGAATATAATTGGACGAATTGTGAATATAGCCGCGTTTCCAGCGTATAGATGTTGGAGAAAGCCGCGGTACGTATGTTGGGGAGCTTATTGAAATCCTGGAATGCCTCCCGTCCAGAGGGGGGAGCATCTGCGATGAACACCGAGTCAGCCATCGACGGCCAATCCATGGACCGGCCCGAAAGTACCGTTCCCAGCCGTCTGTACGGCTATGAGGTCATCGACTTCCTGGGTGAAGGGGCGGGCAGCGTGATCTATGCCGCCTCCGATCCGATTACCCACCAGCTTTACGCGATCAAGCACGTCGTGGTGAAGGTGGAAAAAGACCAGCGATTCATCGAACAACTCGTCAACGAATTCGACGTCGGTTCCAAGGTGTCCCACCCGGCGCTTCGCCGGTGCATCGACCTGAAAATGACCAAGCCGCTCCTGCGCAAGGCGACCGAGGCGGCGCTGGTGATGGAGCTGGTCGAGGGAACCAGTTGCGAAACCCGCCCGCCAACCGACATGGGCGTGCTGATGGACGTTCTCCACCAGACCGCCTCGGCCCTGGCGGCCCTGCACCAGCAGAATTTCATCCATTGCGACCTGAAGCCGAACAACATCCTGCTGAAGCCCGACAAGAAGGTGAAGATCATCGACTTTGGCCAGGCCTGTCCGGTTGGATCGGTGAAAAAGCGGATTCAGGGGACTCCTGATTTCATCTCGCCGGAGCAGGTGAAATGCGAGCCGGTGACGGTGCAGACGGACGTTTACAATCTCGGCGCGACGTTCTATTGGCTGCTGAGCGGGCAGAAGCTGCCGACGCTTTTCACGCTGAAGAAGTCCCGCAACAGTTTTCTGGTCGCCGACGCCATCAAGGCGCCGCACGAATACAATTCCAAGGTGCCGGAGAACCTTTCCAATCTGGTGATGGAATGTTGCCGGATTACGCCCGCCAAACGTCCGGCGAATATGCCGGAGCTTTGCCGAAGGCTGGAGATTATCCAGCATACCCTGACGGGAACACCTCAGTCTTCGGCGATGCTGGCGTAAGAGCGATTACAAAGATCGTTTGCACTTCCTGTAGCCCCGGATGTACATCCGGGGCTTCGATAAATTTTAGCTTTGTTACGAGTATGACGTTCCTCATGCGAGGCGGAATCGCGTTTGCCAAAAAAAACTTGAATACTGATTGAACACCCCCCAATTCGGTGCCGAAGCAAATACCGCATCAACTATATCCAGCCAGATATGGAGGGAAGCTATGGGCACGCATCGGGGTAGTGGAGCAATGCAATCCAACTTTCTCCGATGGCCAATAGCGGTGGCCATCCTGTTGCTGCTTACCGCCAGCGGATGCCAGACGGCAGGGGTTGGCCCATTGCCTGCCGGACCGGGTATTGCCACGGAGCGCGACCTGACGCCATGGCTGGCAACGGCAACGGAGACGGAGCAATTCGGCTGCCTGATGGAGATCAACGTTCCCAGCGAACAAGGCTCATACGACACATGGGCCCTGGCCACGCCGGTAGCGGCGCAATCGGTGGAGGTGGACGTCCGCGCCTGCGCGGGCGCGGCGGGGGATTTCAATGGCGAAGCCGTGATCGTCAAGGGTAAGAGCATTGCCCGGGGCAAACGCCATCTGCCGCTGCTGGTAGCCAAGCGCATTGTTCCGGCCGACGCAAACGGCAAGGCATTGCCCGATTCCGGCCAGCACGTGGTGATGGCGCCGGGACCTGATCCGGTTACGGACCAATTCGATCCGCTGGTGGGATTTCAAGCCTCTGGGGACGCGGTTGCCCTATCCGCCAAATGATTGGATCGCCGGAAAACTCAGCCGGCGTAGGGAGGGCGTACTCGCGCATCAACGATGGCAGAACAAACGGTGGGCGAGTACGCCCAACCTACGCCCGCTGCCGCATCACCCCCACCAAGCATCGGGGGCCAACATGCAGGAACTTCGCCGAAGGCTGGAGATCATCCAGCATACGCTGGTCGGCGAATCATCGTCGTCGTTGTCCAGCAAGCTGGCGTAAGGAAACGCTCCGGAAGACAATTCCCGCTTTCCGAAACGGAACGGAACCCTTCATGCGGGGCGATTTCGAGCGACTCATCCACGACGCAGAGCGGGCCAACTTTTCGGGGTGGGATTTTGGGTTTCTACGCGACCGGCTAATCGAAGATCCGCTCCCCTGGGACTACGTGCGTCGCGTTCGGCAGCAGCTTCCCGCAGCCAGTACGATGCTCGATCTCTGCACTGGCGGAGGCGAGCGCCTGGCCAGCCTTGCCCCATTGCCGCAATGCACGATCGCCACGGAGTCCTACCCGCCCAACGCTCCAATCGCGTCCCACCGGCTGCGAAAGCTGGGTGCAGTTGTCGTGCAAGTCGACGAGGAAACCCAAAATTGCTTCGGGCCATCGGGCGCTCAGGATGGCCGACATCCAAGACGGGGCCTTCCGCTGGCAGATTCGTCTTTCGATCTGATTATCTGCCGGCATGGTTCATACTCCTCCGAGGAAGTGGCCCGTTTGCTTCGACCCGGGGGAACTTTCATCTCGCAACTCGTCGGCGAAGACAACTATCCGGATCTGAACAGCCGACTTGCTGGACCGCGCACTGTTTGGATTCCGCCAGGAAGCCCAGAGCCGCCGACGTTGGAAGAGTTTGGACTCGACGTGCTTGAGCGGCGTGAAGCCAAGCCGCAGTCAATCTTCAAGGACATCGGAGCGATAGTCTATTATCTTAAAGCTGTTCCCTGGCAAATTGCCGACTTCGGCGTCGAACGATATCTCGATCGCCTTCGCCATCTTCACGAGGAAATGCGGGATACGGGTGGGCTACGAACGCACTACCACCGGCATCTCGTCGTGGCGCGCAAGCGATGAGCGGGCCGGCCCAATGTCAAAATTGAATACAAATGCAATGGGGGAGGGGCGGGAATAAAGAATTGAGAGAGCCGAAAGGCCCGTAACCAATCAATTCCGCCATGGCCCGGCTCAATGTCCGTGCGGCAAGCCCTGGAACAAACCATTGAGAATCGCCTTTTTCGCGGCGTCCTTGATGAGTTGCGCGATCGTCTGATCCAGTTCCAGTTTCGGATGGTTCATGTCGCCCTTCATCGGGACGACGACCGTATCGGGGATGTATTGCTGATCGTTGACGGGAATTAAATGGGCAAACAATGCCGTTGGAATGGTTGCCGTCATCGGCGCGAACTGCTCGGTGGCCAGCACCACCACTCCGGCAAAACGCAGGGGTTTGTTGCCGTCGATCATCATCGTCGTATCTTCCGTCACTTTCCCGCGCGCGAACTTCACGTCGGCGTCGTCGATTTCGGCGGAGACGCTGGAGTTGCCGAACACCGCCAGCAATTCGCTGCCAAGCTGCAATTCCTTCACGGAATACTGCACCTCGGCGGTCCCCTTGTTCAGAGGGGAATCCTGCGTCATCAGGCCGCTCAAGGGCAGATGGTCAACCTGTAAAATCGACACGGTCACCAGCCCGCGCGCCTGCTTGGCGTCGACGAACGCCGGGTTGTTCAGCACCTTGCCCAGGATGCTCTTGGACATCGTCGGGTTGATCGACACGTCCTTCAGAATGTAATGCGGACCGGCGGCCGTGGCTCCGCTGACGGACAGAAGCATCGGATCGGACCGAAGGTCCACGGTGACGACGCCCAAATCCAGAGTCCCGCCATTGCACGTCGCCGGGTGCGGCGCATTGCCGCCTTCCGGTTGATCCGCATAAACCGTCCGCACGATTCCGCCGGTCAGATCGATCGGCAAATCGAAATTCTGCACCGTGATTCCCTGAGTCGAGACGCTGTCGATCGTCAGATAGCCATCGGCCTTGAGCATCGTGACGGCCTGGCCGAACGGCTTGTCCGCCGGAAGGCTTCCGATCACCTTGAAATCACGCGACTGTTTCCCGCTGATCACCATGTCCGCGTAGGTCTTTTGCTGTTCGGGCGAAAGCAGCGACTTGACGATCGGCCACAACTTGGCCAGATCGTAGGACAGCCGCAGGGAGACGGGATTGTCGTCGGCGATCTGCCGCCGCAGCACGATGTCGTCGATCGTCCCGGAAATGCTCACGCCGGCGGCGCCGGTGGAGTTCAGCGCCAACACGATCGGATTCGCCTTGTCGATGAGGACCGAAAGCGTTTTTAGATCGTAATCCAGCGGATTTTGGATGGTGAGGTTGTTCTCGGAAAACAGCACCGGCGCGGGCTCGCCCTTCGGCCCCGGCTGGCCCATCACGACGAATTTCGTGATCGCCCCACCGCCGCGCACGTGCAGACGTGGATCGGACGCCGCCTTGGCAATCGCTTCATTCAGACAGAGTTGGCCCTGATATGGATACGAATTCGGTTTGGCTCCGCTGAATGTTTCGGCAACCCTGGCCAACCGCGCAAGATCGCCGCTGATTTGAATTGCGCCTTGCACCGACATGTTGGCCGGATCGTTCAGGTTGTTCGCAACGATGGGTTTTTGATCCGTCAGCCCCACCGTCGTGCCGATGCCGGTATCTACCGACAGCGCCGTCACCGACGCCTGGACCAGTTGATCCATCACCGGCATCTGGCCCGTGGCATCCTGCCGCGTATCCACCTCGGCCGACAATTGGGCGCTGATGTCGTTCGGCCACGCCGTGGCATTGTTGCCCGATTTAATCGCCAGGTTATGAACCAGCGCCTCGCTGACGTTGGCGGTTGTGGAATTGCCTGACCGCGAGACGTTCACCTTCAGCGTCGCCAAGCCGCTGGTCACCTGCGGGGGCGCCGCCGCCACGATGACTTTTTCTCCGGGCGCGGGCGCCGCGGCCTGATTGAACAGCAGGTTCACCAGCGCATCCACTTTTGCCAAATCCACGTCATCCGCCTCGACGTTCACCGATTGCAACTTGTCGAACAACCCGACCGGAACGAGCTTGTCGCCCTGCCGAGTCGCCAGGACGATCTGGCCGTTGGTGATGCTGAGCTTCTTGGCAAAGGACGTATCCACGCCGACGGTTACGTCGTGAACCGCCGACATGTCACCCTCCAGAGTCGCGACCGCCAGCAGATGCGCATTTTCATTGTTCAACAGATTGCCGACCGTCAACGAATTCACGGAAAAATCGGCCGTGGCCTTGTTGGCAGCCGATGCGCGTTCCAGCCGGATCGTTCCGGCGACCGATCCGGTCTTAAGCTGGCGCAGCGACGCCATCTGCTCCGGCGGCAACACCATCGCTCCGAGAGCAAGCAGTTTGGGCAAATCGGCTTGGGCGAGTTGGATCGTTCCCGACGCGGCCATCGTGCCCGATGTGGCCAGGGCGAAATCCAGCGGCGTCTGCGCGTCGCCTTGAACCTTCAATTCGTCACCCATCTGGAAATAAAGCTGCGGCAAATTCGCGTGAATCTGCCCGCTGCCCGCCGACACCGAGCCGCCGATCGCCAGCGCCACGGTCTGATTGCTGATCGGCGTGACAACCGCTCCCGAGCCCCGCTGCTCCAACGTCAGATTGGCAATCGAGAACGCCAAGGGCTTTTGAATCGTCAGGGTGGTCCCGTCGTAGGATGCCAGCATCGAGCCGGTCAGTTTGCCGGACGTGCAGACCAGCAGATTCTGAGCGACCATTTGCAAGACCGACGGCTTGGTCGCCGTCCCGGTGATCGCCGGCGACTGCGGCATCACCAGCGGCAGCAGCGGCCCAAACGCCGACTGCAAGGCCGCCAAATCCCCATCGCATTTGGTCAGCTCGATTCGCGGCGCCGAAATCGTTTCTCCCACGGTCGCATCCGATGAAATCTCGGTCGCCAGCAATGGGGCATCCGCGGTCCCTACCGTCGCCGTCACCGTCAGATTCTTGATCGATGCAACGTTCTTGTCGTTGACCGCCCCGCTGCCGGCCACCACCAGGGAAACCGCCGGCACGTGCGCCGTCTGCGCCGTCCCAAGCTCGTCAACCAGGGTCAAATCGGTCGGCTGCACTTTGATTTGAAGAGGCTCGTCGAAGCCAAAGCCGCTGTCGCCGAACCGGCCCTTGCCAGAAATCGTCAGGCTTCCAGCGGCGACGCGAACCGAATTGTCCGCCAGTCTCTGCGCGAGCGTCGGCTGCTGGCCATCCGCGGGTTTCGGCACGAACAGCGACATCGCCCCGCCGAATTCCTCCTGCAACAGACGTAAGTCCACGCTTCCCTGCGAGATTGCAAACGATGGGATCGACACGCCGTATCTTCCCCCGAGATTCACGTCGCCCCCAGCCGCGAAATTGATCGCCGGCGACTGGATCGCCACCGTCAGGCCGTTCACGCCTTCGACGAACAACCTCGCCGTGTGACGGAGATTTCCGCCGATGGCGGCCGTCAGCTTGGGATCGTCGATCGTGCGCTTGCCGGGGATGTCGATATGAACGCCGGTCGCGCTAAAATCAGCGCCGAAGCCGACGTTGCTCTGGTCGGCCGTCAGATCGCCGTCCGTATGCGCATTGAACGCCACCGTGCCGCCCATCGACACGTGCGAACCCGCCGGGGCGTGCAGAAGAGAATCCAGATCGATCACCTGGCTGATCTGCTGTTGAACGCTCTTCAGATCGCTGTTGCCCTGGAATTTGATTTTCCCCAGCGTTTGGCCGCCGCCTTGAATGCTGGCGAATGCGCTGGTGAAGCTCAGCTTGACGTCGCGGACGTCCGGATGATCGCCCCCCACCGCCGTCAGACCGGCCGTCGTTGCGATATCGTTCAGATGGACGGGCGTTCCGGCATTGGTCCCGCTGAAATCATTCAACTGGGTTTGCGTCGCGATGGTCGCCTGGCCGTTGGCCAACGTGATCGTGGTCTGGTGCGATAGCCGCCCGCTGGTCAGGCTCGTGCCCTGTTCCAGATGCAGGAGGTGCGGGACCTGGCTGACGAGGCCGGCGACGTTCAAATCCGCGGTGATTTTCACGTCGCCCGCGCCGGGGATGCTCGCCGTCTCGGCCGTTCCCGAGGCCGGCGATTTGGCCAGGCGCCCGGCGATCGCCTTGAGCACGTCCGCCATCCCTTGCAGCGAATCCTGCGGAACGTCCGCGTGTACCGCGATCTGGTCCGCTTGAGCCGCACCCTTCGAGTGAAGCGTCACCGGCATATCCAGCTTGATGGCCGCGTTCTTCCCCGCCGTCGAGGCAAGCGACGCTTTGATCCCAATCCGCACTTTCTGCAGCGCCACGGTATCCCCCGAAAGCTGCTTGCCCCCCGCCGACAGGTCCGCAACGTCGATCCCCACGTCCGCCGAAACGTTGTCCAGCGTGTTGACGGTCGCGGTGATTTTTCCGTCCAGCTTGCCGGTTACGTCGAGATTCAAATGATACGAGTGCAATAACTGCGACACGGCGGCGAGATCGCCTTGCGAAAGCTCGATCGTCTGATTGGCCGCCAGATGATCGGCGTCCACCAGGTTGTTCTGAATGGCCGACACCGTTCCGTTGACCTTCACCAACACGAAATTCTTTTCATCAAGCTGAAGTCCCAGATCGACGCTGTCCTCGATGGGCTGGTTGATGTCTTTGATGGTGACGCTCACGTTCAGCGGATTCTGCTGCGGGATTCCCACCGTCACCTTGTTCGGGTCGTCCTGGAACGTTCCCGTCACGTTCTGGAGATGGATTGTCCCCTTGACGTTCGGCAGCTTCGACGGCTGGTTGCTCGGCGGCTTGTTGCTGGGCTTGAGCGCTTTGAGGAAATTCAGTTCCCCCGCGGAATCGATCACCGCGTTGAAATCAACGCCCGAAATCGTGACGTCCCCCAGGTCGATGTTCCCCGTCGCCGCTTTCAGGAGCGAGATCGGCGTGCTGATCTGGGCGACCGAAAGCAGGTGCTCGTTGTTCGCGTCATCGAGCTTCACGCCTTCAATGTGAACTCCGCTGAGCCAACCGAAGGACCAATCCTTGATTTCGAGCTTGCCGTTGAGCGCGCTGCTGTTGATCTGGCCGACGACGATGCCGCGCACCATCCCCGTGCTGACGATCGACGGGGCCAGGACGACAAGCAGGAGGATCAAGACAACCAGGGCGATGGCGGTCTTGAGCAGCAGCCGGCGTTTCTTTTTTTTTGTGGGCTTGGCGGTAGGCTGATCGGACGGCGGTTGACCGGGCTTACCCGATGGATCGGGGTTCCCGGACTCGGAATTATTCTGTGTCATGTTCACCTTTCCAGAGGCGCAATCAAAATCATGCCCGGTTTATCGAGAATCGACAGCGGCGGGGCAATTTCGCCCGGCGAGGCGGCGATCGAGGGAGTCAGGCCGTTTCCCGCCGCCGGCCGAGCCGGCGAGGGCGGCGTGCCGCTGCCCACAAATCCCAGGCCGCCCTTTTGATACTTGAACGTGCGAATACTCGCCGAACCGAGCAAGCTGGGGTCCACGTTCAGGGTCACGTATTTGCGGTCCTGCGATACGACGGCTTGGCCGACGTCCTCGTTCACCCCAACCGGGAGCGACGCGATCTGCCGCTCCATCGGGGTCGCGGTCGCATAATAAAACGGCACAGCCGGCGAATCCGCCGACGTGACCCTTGGCGCGGCGAGCAAGCCCCCGAGAACGAAGAGATATAACCGCCAAGACGCCAAGGGCGCCAAGAAATGCAAGAAGAGATTGGCACTGCGTTTTCTTGGCGCCCTTGGCGTCTTGGCGGTTGAATTTCCGTCGATCGTTTCGCTTCTCATTGCAACCCCGCCCGGATGCCTGTAACTTTCGGGACGTTTTGGAGCATACTCATGCAACCCACCGCGGGCAAGAAGGCGCTCATCACCGGAATTACCGGGCAGGACGGGTCGTACCTGGCCGAACTGCTCCTCGGCAAGGGCTACGACGTTCACGGCATCGTGCGCCGCAGCAGTTCGTTTAACACCGACCGCATCGGACACCTGTACCGCGACCCCCACGATCCCAACGCGCATCTGTTCCTTCACTATGGCGATCTCGTCGATGGAACGGGCTTGCGCGAAATTCTCACGCGCGTCCAGCCGAACGAAATATACAACCTCGGGGCGCAATCGCACGTGCGCGTCAGCTTCGACCAACCCGTCTATACCGTGGCGGTCGACGCCCTGGGAACGATGAATCTTCTGGAAGCCATTCGCGACACGGGTTTGCCCATCCGTTTTTACCAGGCCTCCAGCAGCGAAATGTACGGCAAGGTCGTCGAGACGCCGCAGACTGAAAAGACGCCGTTCTATCCCCGCAGCCCCTACGCCTGCGCCAAGGTTTACAGCTACTGGCAAACCGTCAACTACCGCGAAAGCTATCGAATGTACGCCTGCAACGGCATCCTGTTCAACCACGAAAGCCCGCGGCGCGGTGAAACCTTCGTCACCCGCAAAATCACCCGCGCCGCCACGCGAATCAAGGAAGGCCTCCAGAAAAAACTCTACCTCGGCAATCTCGACGCCAAACGCGATTGGGGATTTGCCGGCGACTACGTCGAGGCGATGTGGCTCATGCTCCAGCAGGGCGCGGCCGACGATTTCGTCATCGCCACCGGCCAGACGCACAGCGTCCGCGAATTCCTCGACGAGGTGTTCGGGTATCTCAATCTCGATTGGCATCAGCACGTGGAGGTGGACCCGCGGTATTTCCGCCCGGCGGAGGTGGACGCGCTGCTCGGCGATGCCGGCAAGGCCCGGCGCGCCCTCGGATGGGCGCCTAAGATCACCTTCAAGGAATTGTCGCGATTAATGGCCGATGCCGATTGGAAACTGGCCAAGCGCGAGCGAATCCTCGCCGAACAGGTGGGAACAACGTGAGATAACCCCTATGAGCGTTTCACCAACAGATCGGATCGTCATCACCGGCGGGGCCGGGTTTCTCGGCGGATTTTTCGTCGAAATCCTGCGCGCGCGCGGATACCGCAACCTCTTCATCCCGCTCATCAAGGATTTCGATCTCACCGGCGAAGCCGACGTGCAACGCCTTTACCGCGAGCAACGCCCGGACGTCGTTGTTCATTTGGCGGCGGAGGTCGGCGGGATCGGCGCCAACCGCGACAACCCCGGCCGATTTTTCTTCGCCAATCTCGCCATGGGACTGCATCTCATCGAGCAGGCGAGAATCAACAAGATCAAAAAATTCGTCCAGGTCGGCACGATCTGCGCCTATCCGAAATTCACCCCCGTCCCCTTCCGTGAGAGCGAACTCTGGAACGGATATCCCGAGGAAACCAACGCCCCCTACGGCATCGCCAAGAAATCGCTGCTGGTCATGTGCCAGGCGTATCGCCAGCAGTACGGCTTGAACGCCATTTACCTCTTGCCGGTGAATCTCTACGGGCCGCGCGACAATTTTCATCCGCATTCCAGCCATGTCATCCCCGCGCTGATCCGCAAATGCGTCGAGGCCCGCCTCGCCGGTGAAAAGCGAATCACCGCCTGGGGCACCGGCTCGGTCAGCCGGGAATTTTTGTACGTCGAGGATTGCGCCGAAGGACTCGTGCTTTCGCTGGAAAAATACGATTCTCCCGAACCCATGAACCTTGGCAGCGGCCGGGAAATTACCATCAAGGATTTGACGGAATTGATCGCACGCCTGAGCCATTTCGAGGGTCAGATCGTCTGGGACCCCGGCAAACCCGACGGCCAACCGCGGCGATGTCTGGACGTGAGCCGGGCCAAGCAGTCGATCGCCTTTACGGCAAAGACATCGCTGGAGGAAGGCCTGAAGACCACCATCGCCTGGTTTGAATCACATCAACACGAGTTGACGGAGCGGGATTACTCAGCGGCACCGTCTTCGGGAGGGCGATGATGCCGGCAACCGCTCACCGGCGGGAGCGGCCAAAGTTTCTTGCAAGCTCGGAAGAACCCCCACCCCAACCCTGGCCCTGAGTACAGGGGGAGGGGGGAAAAGGTCGGGTTCCGCAAAAAAATTATGGCCGCACCCTCACCGGCTGTTCACAAACCATACCGCGTAATCATCCAGCAACTGCCAGTTGGGCGATTGCTTGTTCTTCACTTCGAGTTCGGCCAGTCCCAGAAGGAAGATTTTATTGTCGGAAATCCGCTGCACGCGGGCCACAATGTCTTCGTCGAACATCATCCATTCGGATCGGTCGTCGCGCTCAATTCCAAGGAGCTGATAGCGATCGGTATAAGACGGCTGGGTTTTCTTGAGTTTTTTGTACTCGGCGGGACTCCATCCGCCAATAACGTATGGTTCCTCCCACCGGAAATCCTCACTGCCGGTGACTTCGCATGGAAGGCGCAGGTTCGACTTTAGATGCTCAAATATAGCGTCAACAGCCTGCCCAAAATCCTTTTCACCCTCGCCGATGATGGCGTTCATGCGAGCGAACAGAGAATCGTAGTCTATGTCCGGCTCCGAATCCTCGGCTTCGGAGTCCTCTTCTTCATCCTCCAGTTCATCCGTTAAATCCTTGTCCAAATCATCGTCCGGGGAGTCTTGGATTTCATCGCCAATGCGCCGCGCGGAGCCCTGCTTTCCCGCCCAGAAGGGACAGACGGGACAGTCCTGGCCGACCGGAAAGTCCGGGCCCTCCTCATGGGGACAACCAAGGTTGCCGTCCGTGACCACGCAACTCCGGACGCCATGCTGGGCAAAGAACTTCTTGATCTGCTCCGCGATCTTCGGATCACCGACGACGTCCATCCCCATCCATTTTTGCAAAATCGGTTCGGCCCCGTCGCGCAGGATGACGGAGGCGACTATCTTGGTGGTCGTCTTGTCGTCGGGACCATAGAAGGCCACGGTGCCGATCGGGAATTTCCCGTGCTGGTTGGCCTTGGCTTTCGCCGCACAACAGAATTTATATTTTTCCCCGCTGCCGCAGGGACAGGGATCGTACGGCCCGATATCGAGATTCCAAGCCATGGTGGCCGGATTTTAAGCCATCCGAGCGTGTCGATCCATTGTTAATTCCACCTCGCACGCCGCTTTCTTCCTGGCATCCATGTTGGCGAACGTTCGATAACCGGTGTTGCATTGTCCGAAGCGTCGCGTAAAACTCAACGCGGGATTTAGGATCTGATGGCCAGTAAACGGTACGATGCCGGGAGCGGGAAACCCTGGATGTCCAGCATCGGACGAGATGAGCCGCTTGTGGGCAAGACCGTCGTCATCGTCTGCCAGGTCTTCGTGCCGGACCCCGCCGCCGTCGGCCAGTACGTTGCCGACGTGGCATTTGAACTGGCCCGGCGAGGCAGATCCACCGGAAAATACGACGTTCGCGTGTATGCCTCGGCGCGGGGATATGAGAACCCCGGGGCGATCTATCCACGCCGGGAAATCATCAACGGCGCGGATGTCCGCCGGATCCCATTCGCGTCCTTCGGCAAGAAATCCATGCCGCTGCGCGTCCTGGGAACGGCGGCGTTCATGATCCAGGCGTTTTTCGCGGTCCTGTTCACGCCGCGCATGGCCGGGATTTTTTTCAGCACGTCGCCGCCGCTCATCGGATTGCCCATCTCCATCGCCGCCGCCATTCGCCGCGTCCCCATCGTCCTTTGGGCCATGGACCTCAACCCCGACCAACTCGTCGCGCTGGGCAAACTGAAGGCCACCGACTGGACTTGCCGGCTCCTCGAATCCGCCAACCGCTTCATTTTGCGGCGCACCGTGGGGATCATCGCGCTGGACCGGTTCATGGCAGACCGGCTGGCCGGGCGCAACGTGCCACGCTCCAAAATCCTCGTCGTTCCACCATGGCCGCTTGCAGAATTTGCCCAGACCGATCAGGCCGGCTCGGAACAAAATCCGTTCCGGGCGCGCCACGGCCTGGGCGGGAAATTCGTCGTCATGTACAGCGGAAACCACAGCCCGAGCAATCCGCTGACCACGCTTCTCGACGCGGTCGTCCAACTCAAGGACGATCCGGACATCCGATTCCTTTTCGTCGGCGGCGGCAGCGGAAAAAGGGAAGTCGAAGATTACATCCGCAACCACAACCTCTCCAACGCCCTGTCGCTGCCGTATCAGCCGCTGAGCGAACTGAAACATTCCCTCTCCGCGGCCGACGTTCACGTCGTATCGCTCGGCCAGGGCATGGTGGGCATCGTTCATCCCTGCAAGATTTACGGCGCGATGGCGGTCGGCCGGCCGATCCTTTTCCTCGGCCCCAAGCCGTCGCACATCAGCGATCTGCTCGATCGCCACGACATCGGCGTTCACGTCTGCCACGGCGACGTTCCGGGCGTCATCGCGGCCATTGGCCGCTTCCGCTCGATGTCGCCGCAGCAGTTGCAAGACATGGGCCAAATCGCCCAAGCCGCGCTGAGCCAATCGCTGAGCGAATCCCAGCTCCGCGGCAAGTTCTGCGATGCCGTGGAAACCGCCATGCGAATCGGCTAGAGTCGAAGCCCACATGCGTCGCTGGCTATTCATCCTGGCCGTGATCGGGCTGTTCGCGGCCGCCATAAGTTGCGAGAAGACGATCTACGAGCCGGGGGAATCGGAACACGGCGGGGTGTTCCTGAACGGCACGCCGCCACCGGCAACGTCGCCGTAAATCCAAGTCGGTCGGCAGAAGCGAAGAGAGCTCACGCAGAGGCGCGAAGGCGCAGAGAAGAAGACGCCTTTGCCTTCTTTGCGCCTTTGCGCCTCTGCGTGAGACTTCTTCTCCGGAATCATTTCAAAACTGGGCGGGTTTTACACATTTTACACTTTTTCAATGTCATTCAGTGCTTGCCGGATTTCAGTTGAATCGTATTTACTTATGGCATAAGTGATTATGTCCATCTATTGGATTTGGCGCTTTTGTGGGAAGAAATAATGTGTAAAGCGGGCTCAACTAGGATGGCGTTGCCGTAATGGGGGTAATCCTAATCGGTCCCGCCGGTTTACTGAGCGAGAAAGCGCATCAAGCGTCTCGATAGTCCGAGCAAGTCGCGCGTCTGGCATTCCCAGATGGTCAGCACTTGCCAGCCATTGCGTCGAAGGCACCGCAACACGCGCCGATCGCGGGCGGCGTTACCGAGGCGTTTTTTTCGCCAGTAAGCCGCATTGGTCACCGGCGCGCGGCGGGCATGCCGACAGGTGTGCATGTGCCAGAAACAGCCGTGGACATTGATGATTTTGCGCAGCCGTGGCAGCACGATGTCGGGCGTGCCGGGAAGATCGCGGCGATGAAGGCGGAAGCGGTAGCCGAGCCGATGGACTAAGCGACGAACAAGCAGTTCGGGCACGGTGTCCTTCGACTTCACCGCCGCCATGATTCGGGAACGCTCGGATTTGCTGAATTGGTCGCTCATGTACCGATTTTGGGAGCAAGCGCCTCTATTTGGATAATGTCGACTATGACAACCCAACAGATTGAAGAACTCAAGCGGCATTTCCTGGAATGGAGCGGCGGATTCGAGCCGGAGTCAGAGCATCAGATCACGGTTTACGTCGATTACGCGCGCGACTCTCGGTTCGATCGGGAGGAAGTCCGGCGGACGCTCGAGGACTGGATGAGCGATCCGGCTTCAATCGAGGTTCGACGGAATCTCGATTAGCATTGATTTGTCCTCCAAAAGAAGGCCGACGCGCTCGTTGTACTTCTCGAGCAGACGACGCAGGCCGCCTTTGAGTTTGTCGCCACCGAACTCTGTGAGCTCATCGATATTCGTCGCGACAAAGGACTCGATGGATTGAACCGTGGTGCGACCGGATGCAACCATCTCCATGTTTTGGCGCGTCCCAACGACTTGGGCTTCGAGTACCAGCAAGTATACGCGTAGCCCTCGTTCAAGATTCCCTTTACACTTGTCGAGCAGATCAGGCATTGGGGCGACTGTCACATGAAACACGGTATTCCCGACCTCAAAATCACCGGGAAACCCCGTTTGTTCGTCAGCAATGCTGAATCGCTTATTTCGAATCTGTTTGTTAGGGAAGAGGATCGCGAGTTTTGCGCCGACGAGATACTCTGCCACAGCCCCCGCCTTGCCACTGGCTTTCGCGTTTTCGAGAATGTTTTGAACGAAGCGCCAAGTTGCCTCGTTATAATCGAACACGGCCTTCACTCGCTTTACCGCAAAAAATCTTGGGACGTATTCGGCCACGAGACGTTTCTGCATAGCCCTTAGAACAGTGACTCGATGTGCTTCCTGAAGTTGCTCAAGATGCAGAGGTTTCATTGCGCCCAGAAGTTTCGCAACGGCACCACGTGCGCCGCGATTGGTGCGGCCGCCAACAACGGACATCCGACGCGATTCCCCAAATTCGGCGAGAATTTTCTTGATGGCACCTGCGGACAAGCCGGTGATTTGCGCCTCTCCGCGCGCGACGTGGGCGGAGACGTCAAGGTCATAGTTGGAGCGTAGCAGATTGAGCACCTGCAGAGCAGCCGCGATTGATCCCTTAGACGGGAGATCGTCCCGGTACAAGTCGAGGCTTGTGTACCAATCGTCAACGATGCGGATTGCGTCCTCCTCAACCGGCATTTACGTCTTCCCTCCAAATAAGGTGGCCTGCGACAGCCCACCCAGAGTAGCGGGCGTAAGATAATGCTCGGCAATCCACTGGATTGCAGGCACACATACAGCATCGCCAAATCCGAAAAGGGCCTGATTTAGCCCCACGTTAATGACGTACTCGTCGGGCACGCCTTGAAGGCGCGCACACTCGCGCGCCGTGAGCAGTCGCACTTGGTACTTGCCTTTCCCAGCCTTGAAGAGAATCTGCCTTCCGCTGCCGCCTCGGGGAGTGCGAAGGCAGCCGGCAATTCCGTCGGTCCGAAGCTCCGCCATGCTTTTGCCGTTCCGAACGCGCCGGAAGGCGGTGGCGTATTGGTAGGAATTCTGCCCCATCATTAACCTCGCGGCCATTAGGTGGCGTTCGCTGAATTGGCGGAAGAAATATTCGGCGCGATCCTTGCTCCACCAATGCGGATCATCGTCGGGCAAATCCTGCACGATATCCTTGAGCTTTTGCTGTGGCTTTGGCAGCCGTGGAAGGTCGTGAACGTCCCAGCGGACGTTCTGTCGCGTATTGATGAAGGTAAACAGTGCGTCCGGGCGCGTGTCCGATTCGATCATGGCGAAGGGATTGCGCGCGGCGTTCCTCGGTGCCGCTTTGGCAACCACAAATAGACGGGCGCGGCTCTGCGGCACCCAATGGACGGCGTTTAGGATGAAAGCGTCGACTGTGTAGCCGAGGTCATTGAGCGCCAACAGTGCCGTTTCGAAATCGCCGCCGCCATGAGATTGTAGAAACCCAAGGACGTTTTCGAGCATCACCATGGGCGGTCGGCGATTCCCTAGGCCCTTCAAGATTTGAATTAGGCCCCAAAAGGCTGAGGATTCCTTGCCGCTCAGCCCGGCCCAAGCCCCGGCAATAGACAGGTCGTTGCAAGGAAATGACGCGGTGAACAGGTCACATGGCGGGATATCGTTGGGGGAAAGCTTGTGGATATCGCCGAGCTTGAAGTGATCGTCGCCAAAATTCGCTTTGTACATTTCGAGCTTGTCAGGGTCGATGTCATTGGCGAAGACCACTTCCCAGCCGTGTTGCTCCAAGGCGAGCCTGACCAACCCAATTCCGGCGAAGAACTCGGCGGCTCGAAAGGGTTGACTCCGGAGCGATTTACGGCGGGGCGAGTTTGCGACGAGGGTTGAAGCGGCCAAGCGTCTCCTTTACGCACATCATAACACTTGGAACGCTCTGGGCGAAGATGTGCTGCGAATCTTGGCGGCAAGGCCAGGTGAAGACCGGCCAGGGACTGGCCGGCTCTGTTGAAGGCGCGGAAGGTGTGGGAATCCGCTGGCGGGATGCCGGGGGGCACGGTCAGACCACGGCTTCGAGGCGATCGACGGCGGGGATGGCTTGCTTGACGTATTCGCCGCCGAAGAGGAGGACGTGGTTCAATAGAAAATAAAGCTGATAGATCAGCTTGCGGACGCGATGGTATACTTCTCGGATGCCGGAGCTTAGCCGTTTTTTTGGCATCATTATTCGAATGTACATGGAAGCGGGCCAGCCGCATCACTTGCCGCACCGCCTATTATCAGGATGAAGTGGCCGTGTTCAGCCTAGGCCCGATCGAGTTGATTGCCGGGTCGCTGCCGCGTCGTGAACGGCGTTTCGTGGAAGCGTGGGCCGAGTTGCACCAAGAGGAACTAGTTGCCGATTGGCAGCGTCTGCAGGCGGGTCAGGCACCGCTGCCCATCGATCCGCTTGATTAAGGAGGGCGTTGATGAAACACCCATTGCACCGCGTCCGATCGTTCAAGATCGAAGGCGCATATACGCTGCGCGTCGAGTTCGATGATGCCACCGAACAGGTGATAGACTTTCAACCGGTGCTGGCGGGGGAGCTTTTCGGTCCGTTGCGGGACTTGGCGATTTTCAATGAAGTGCGGATTGATCCCGAGGTCAAAACGTTGGTCTGGCCGAACGGCGCGGATTTCGACCCCGCCACGCTGCATGATTGGCCAACGCACGCGCAAGCCATGGCCGCTCGGGCCAAGCAGTGGAATCTCAGCCCAGCGTAAGTGGCCAGGAGCGTTTGGACAGCAAGTGGCCGGCTCACGGCGGCTACGGAGGCTTCGCCTTCCGTGCCGTGGGCTTTCGGGGACTTCACTGGCGGGATGCCGGGGGCATGGTCAAACCACGGCTTCGAGGCGATCGACGGCGGCGATGGCTTGCTTGACGTATTCGCCGCCGAAAAGAAGGACGTGGTTCAATAGAAAATAGAGCTGATAAATCAGCTTGCGAATGTGATGGTATTCATCCGGCAGGCGGCGGCGTTGCTGATAGGCTTTTAGAAAGGCGGGCGTGGAGGTTTGGAAGAGGGTGATGTAGGCGATCTCGGCTTCGTAATGGGCGAACTTGCAGTTGGGATCGAGCATGGCGGCGATCTTCCAATGGCCGGCGCCGTTGGGGCGACAGAGGATGTTGGTGGACCAGACGTCCCAATGCACCAGACGGGGGACCTCATCGTGCTGCAAGAGGCGGTCGAGATGCTCGTGAATCTTGCCGATGTGTCGGCGGGTCTTGATGGGGAGGGATTCGACTTTTACGACTTCGTGACAGATGGGATCGAAGACGGTGCGATAAAAATCCGGCCAGGAGGCGAATTGGGACGGGGCGGGGTCCACCTCGACGCGGCCGTAGGCCGGGGCCGTGCGCTCGTGCAGCATGAGGATGATCTCGGCCAGATGGGCCTGGAGTTGGTCGTATTCCTCGGCGGAGCATTTGAGCTTGGCCTGGTGGAGGGTGATTCCCTCGATGAATTCCATGAGGATATAACTGAACGGGTCGTCGAGTGAGCCGACCTTGGCGGCGTAAACCTGGGGGACGGGCAGGCCGAGGTCGGCCATATACTTCAATTGATGAGATTCGTTGACGTAGCTGCGATCGACCCGATGTGGGGAGATTTTGCAGACGACCTTTCGGCCGTCGGTGAGTTGGATGGCGGCGGTGGTGCTAATACAACCGCCGTCGAGCGGTTGGACTTCCGCGATCTCGGCCGATTCGCCGCCCCACTGACGCACGATCCGGCCGAGCACCTGCCACGAGATGTCCATCTCCTGCGACATCGGTGCTGGGAACACTATACGCGGAGGCGGGCGGGAATCACAATCGAAAAATGGGGGAATTCGGATTAATTAAGGGGAATGGCGGGGTAGTGGGTTAATCTGAATGATGACGCGATTTGACATGCCCCAGGGAGCAAGCTGCCAGGGCTTTGGATTGCGAAAGTAGCCGACTACCAATGGCCGGGAGGGTGGAAGCCTGTCATGGCGGTTTGGTATAATTGGGTGCATGACGATCCAGACCTTCCGGGAGGTGCTGAGCCGCAGACCGTTTCACCCGGTCAAAATCACGTTGTCAAGCGGACAATCGTACGAAATTCGTCATCCTGAAATGGCGATGTTGACCCGCACGGACCTGCTGATCGGCGTGGACGTGGCGGAGGACGGTGTGCCGGCTGAATTCAAGATTCTCTCGTTGCTTCACGTCACGGCGATTGAACCTCTGGCGGGCAAGGCGGCATAGGGGGACTACGAGCGGTTTCCGGTCGAATACGCCGCACAAGTGCGGCGGCTAAACGGGAGGGTAGAATCTCTGGGGCGGGCGTCTTACACTGATATGGATAATGACCCTCATCGCCGAAATGCCTTTTCAGCGCATTCCGCGGCACATAGCCGTCATCATGGACGGCAACGGGCGGTGGGCGGTGCGGCGCGGCTTGCCGCGGGTGCAGGGGCATCAGCAGGGCGCCAAGGTGGTTCGCTCGATCATCACGGAATGTTCGCGGCTTCGGCAGGAATATGGATCGCCGGATTTTCTGACGCTTTATTCGTTCAGCCTGGAAAACTGGAAGCGCCCCGCCGCTGAGATCACGTTCCTCATGCAGACGTACATCGACTATCTCCGTCAGGAACGGACGACCATGATGGAGAACAACATCCGGTTCAAACAGATCGGGCACCTGGAAAATCTGCCGGACCTGGTGCTGGACCAGATGAAGCAAACGCTGGCGGAAACGGCGGGGAACGACGGGCTGCAATTGAATCTGGCGTTGAATTACGGGTCGAGGGCGGAGATCACGGATGCGGTTCGCGCGATCGCGGCGAAGGTGGCGGCGGGAAAGCTCGATCCGCGCGACATCCGCGAGCAGACGATCAGCGAGCATCTGTACACGGCGGGGATGCCCGATCCGGACCTTCTGATCCGGACGGCGGGGGAAATGCGCGTCAGCAATTATCTTCTGTGGCAAATCAGCTATGCGGAACTGGTGGTGAGCCCGGTCCTGTGGCCGGATTTCACGATCGAGGATTTTCACAAGGCATTGGCGGAATTCGCCTCGCGGAACCGGCGGTTTGGGGCGGTGGATCAGACCAATTCGCTGCCGGCGGAATCGCGGTGACCGATCATTGGCTACGGTGCCTCACCTGTTGAGGTGATCGATCCATTGTGGAGGTCGCAATGTGTTTGGCGGTACAATGCCTTGTAAATGACGGTCGTTTCGCAACCCCAGCTTTGGAGCAAATCGTGGTTGAAGATATCCGATCGATGGCGCCCCGAAAGCGACGTGACATTGCATGAGGGCGATTGTCGGGATCTTGTCAATCGGCTTCCCGATCAATCGATGCAGTTGATTGTCACATCGCCGCCCTACAAGATTGGCAAGGTCTGATGGCTGACAATGATCTATTCCCGTGCCGAATATCCACAAGGCAAATCTCCTGAAGTCCCTGAAGGCGAGTGTAGGGGAATTACACAAACTGCCAGGCAGCAACTCACTCTTTAGCGTGGGGGAGGACCTAGCTCGCCTCTACTTGCGCTACTCCAAGGTGCATCCGGACGGGCGGACATTTTTTGGTCTCCGCGAAGTCGACCTGCGAGAACTCGGTGGACACAACTCGTACATCTGTTTCCTCCTCGACGATGCCTCAGACCCAATACTGGTGCCGTACGCAGACTTCGAGGAAATATTCCGCGGAGCGGAAGTGGCCAGCGACGGACAGTACAAAGTTCAACTCATCTTTGGGCACGGAACTCCCGAACTCTACGTGCCGAAAATGGGCCGGTTCAATGTTGAGGGCTTTATGGGATTGGACACGCTCGTCAACACAGTAGATTCCCATCGCGTTCAGCGCATGCCATCGCTATCCCATCCACAGGTGCAAACGCTGCTCGCCGGCATTGGGAGGGTAAAAGGTTTCGATGTTTATATCCCCGCCTCGAATGTTGCGCTATTGGATTGGTCTCTGACACCGAGGTTCGGGCTGCGCGGCGAAGTTCCGACGGGCTTCGATAGCATTTCGCCGATCATTTCGGAGATCGACGTTTTGTGGATCGCTTCTGGCCGCAACACGATCGAGGGTTTATTTGAGGTGGAACACTCGACCTCCATCTACTCCGGCCTCCTTCGTTTTAACGACGTGCTTCTCACTGATCCGCGAGTATCCCGCTTCTATATCGTCTCGGATGAGAGACGGCGAGATCGGTTCTCATGCCAGGCATATCGGCCCACCTTCCGCAAGAGCGGGCTCTCGGAACTTACCAGTTTCCTGGAATACGCGAACGTATATCATTGGCACCAACGATTGTTAGGAGGAATCCTCCATGACAGCCGCGTCTCGTAGGCTAACGGTCCATATCGC
>Ga0181538_10000798_pt1 | contig 37365 bp, 36 predicted proteins | sample PEATcosm2014_Bin_40_FD_119773 | JGI IMG/M metagenome (GOLD analysis project Ga0181538, IMG submission 119773) | Peatland microbial communities from MTU Mesocosm Facility, Houghton, MI, USA - PEATcosm2014_Bin23_30_metaG | ecosystem: Environmental > Terrestrial > Soil > Wetlands > Peat | place... | reverse complement strand
TCCGCTATTGCCGCGGGCCTGCCCGTGACCCGTGGGTGGATCGGGCGTGGCCCATTCCACGTGCAGTTGGAAATCAGACCACCTGCCCCGGGTGCGGATGTCGTTGCCATTCGGCGGGGCTACTTCCACATAGCCATCCCGCACCTTCCAGGAAGCGTCCTGGCCCTTCCAATTCGGATTCTGTTCCGGACCGCCTTCCCACTTGGAAAGGTCTTTGCCGTCAAAGAGGACCTCCGCGTCCGACGGCGGCCCAGCGCCCAGACTGAAGCTGGCCCCGGGCGTGACGACCGGCGGCTGCGGGCGGTTTGGGTCATGCTGGTGCCAACTGCCTCCCGGAAGCATCGGCGTATCCGTGAAACCTTCGATGCGTTCTCCCGGTCCGTCGGCGGTTTGAGCGGGACAGTGGCAGGCGATCATGCCCAGGACGGCCAGAAACCAGAGCACACGGACATGAACGTTCCCGTCAATTGGAAGAAATAATTTGGATATCATTTGGCGGCAGCTTATCCGGATCGCGACGAATTGCCACGGGGAAGTCGATGATCCAGGAAGACCCGTTGCTTGCGCAGCTCGCGGGAATCGCCCAGCGTTTGGATTTCCTGCAATGAGGCCAGGCGAACGGTGGGGCAGACCTTCAGTTCGCCGCGGAGCTTTTCGCAGATCGTTTCGTGAGCGCCGGCGGGGTCGCCACGCCAGGCGACGATGATCTCCAGCTCGTCGGAAAGCGCGGTGGGGGCGGTGGCGATCATGATGTAATCGATCAGATCGTCCAAGCCCTGAAGGGCGCGCTGAACGGCGGCAGGGTAGACACTTGTGCCTTTGATCTTCATGGCCTGGTCCTTGCGGCCAAGGATCGGTCCGATGCGCGGGGTCCAAATTCCGCAGGGGCAGCGCTGGCGGGTCAGGAAGGTTACGTCGCCGGTGGCGAATCGAATCAGGGGCATGGCCTCGACGCCGATGGTGGTGGCGATGAGCTGGCCTTCCCGGCCGTCGGGAACGGGTTGGCCGGCATCGTCGAGAACCTCGACGTGCAGCAATTGGGGATGGAGATGACCGCCCTGGCCGGCCGGGCATTCGCAAAGCGATGAGGCCAGTTCGGTGTTCCCGTACGTGGAGAAAACCTGGGCGTTCCAGGCTTGGGCGATGGACGAACCGAGGGGAGTGAGGGTCCAGTCCGGATTGCGGACCGGCTCGCCGATGCAGACGAGTTTGCGAACGGTGGATCGCGCCAGATCGCGGCCTTGCTGATCGGCATAGGCGGCGACGCGTTTGAGAAACGAGGGGACCGAGATGATCGCGGTCGGGTTGAGGCGCTGGATCATGGACAAGAGCATTGCCGGCGATCCGGCGCCGACCCGAACGACGGCAGCCCCCAATTTTCGCAGGCCCTCGAAATAGGCCAAGCCGGCCATGAAGCATTTGTCGATCGTGACGGCCAGGATGACCAGATCGCTCGGCGATAGGCCCACCCGGCGGAAGCAGAGATACTCGTTCTGGCCAAGGCGGTCGAGGTCGCCCTGAGTGAGAGGATAGAGCGTTGGGACACCGGTGGTGCCGCTGGTGGTGCAGAGGTCGAGGAGGTTCTCGCGTGGGATGCACCAGAACTGGTCGTTGGATTCCGATACCTGCTTTTTGGTGGTGAGGGGAATTTGCGCCAGATCGGCGACGCCGCGGATTTGCGGGAATTCGGCGAGTTGCCGGCGGTAAAACGGGGAGTTTTTGCGGGCGTAGGCGACCGTGGCCGCGACGCCGTGATCCAGGATGGCGTCGATCTTCTGGGGGTTGAGGTCGGGCTCGATGTCCGGTGAATTGGTCACAGGCGTCACGCATTGGATTTTATTGGCGGGCGACGGGGGTCGCAACAGCGGCTATGGAATGTCGATTCGATCTGATAGGTTAAATGAATCCGCGATGAGCCGATTCGGCGTGACAACCTGGGCGGCGATTGGGGTGGCAACGGTGGCGACGCTGGCGCTGCCGGACCCGACGCGCACCTGGGCGGTAATTGGGGTGTGGCTGGTTTATCTGCCGATCTTCACCTGCGGGTTGTGGTTCATTGGGATGAATTTTTTCTGCCGGGCCGAATGCCGGGGCCAGCCGGGGAAGATGAAAGTGGCGCTGACGTTTGACGATGGGCCTGATCCGGCCTCTACGCCGGAATTGTTGGAATTGCTTAAGCGCGAAAGGATTTTCGCGACGTTTTTCTGCATCGGCAGGAACGTGGCGGCACATCCGGAACTGGCGGCGCGGATCGTGGCGGAGGGGCATCTGCTGGGAAATCACAGCTACCGGCATCCGTGGTTTATCAGCGCGCTCTTCGGCCGCTGGCTGAGCGGGGAACTGGAGCGGGGCCAGCGGGCGATCGAAGAAGCGGCGGGGGTGAAGGCGCGATATTTTCGCCCGCCGAGCGGCATGACCGGCCCGCATTTTCCGGGGGCATTGCGGCGGGCCGGGCTGACGCTGGTCGGCTGGGACGTTCGGTCGTTCGACAAGTTGGGATCGGCACGGTGGGTGATCGAGCGCGTGGTTCGCAAGACGCGGGATGGAAGCATTATTCTGTTGCATGATGGGGGAGTCCCTGTTCAGCGGGTGTTAGAGATTGTGAACGTGGCCGTGCGGGAACTGCGTTTGCGCGGGTTCGAGTTTGAGCGGGTGGATCGGATGCTGGAATGTGGCGGGGAACCGCAAACGCCACCGCCAGAATCCTGCCGACTGAAGTCGGCAGGCCGCTAATCAGCGGGAAAATCGACGGCGCCGATCGGCAGCGCCCCGGTCCGATATAGGTCCAGCACGCGATGGATATCGTGGTCCTGGCGGCGGTCGGCGTCGTTCACGGGGACCACTGATCGGATGGCCTGGTGCAGTTCGCGGCTGCGGAGGTGGCAACGCTCGGAGTTGCGGAGATCGACCGCCTGGCACACCGCAAGCTGAACGATCGACAACACGGTTTCGGTCAACTCGATGATCCGCAGCGCATCGCGCGAGGCGATCGTGCCCATGCTCACCTTGTCCTGGTTGTGGGATTCGGTGCTGCGGCTGAAGACGCTGGCGGGCATGGTCAACTTCAGCGCCTCGGCCGCCAGCGCCGAGGTGGAAATCTGCATCGCCTTGAAGCCGTGATGGCTGACCTGTTCCTCGCTGGCATGGGCGACGAGATCGGCGGGCAGCCCGTTGCTCATTTGCGGGTTGCACAGAAGCGCCATTTGGCGGTCGGCAAGGTCGGCGACGTTGGCGACGGCGATCTTGAGCATGTCCATGGCCATGCACACGTGTCCGCCGTAGAAGTTGCCGCCATGGAGGACGTCTCCGGTGTCCGGGTCGAACAGCGGGTTGTCGTTCGAACTGTTGATTTCGGTTTCCAGCGTTTGCCGGATGAACGTCAGTGAATCCAGCAGGACACCGATGACGTGCGGGGCGCAGCGGACGGAATACCGGTCCTGGATTCGGCCGTCGCGTTTGGATTCCCTGGCGGCGTAGGCGATGTCGTCGGCGATCCAGCGGGCGCAGGCGAGTTGGCCGGGGTGCGGCTTGGCAAGGAACAATCGCGGATCGAAATGGTGCCGATTTCCCCGCAGCACGTCGCTGGCCATGGCGGTGATGGCGGCGGCCCAGCGCGCCGCGCGGCGGGCGCGCTCATACGCCAGGCACGCCAGACCCGTCATGACGCTGGTCCCGTTCATCAGCGCCAGGCTTTCCTTGGGCCGAAGCTCGATCGGTTTGATTCCCGCGGCGTCCAGAGCGTCGGCGGCGGGCATCACGCGATTGTCGAAAGACACTTCGCGTTCGCCGATGAGCACCGCGGCAATGTACGACAGCGGGGTGAGATCGCCGCTGGCGCCGACGGAACCTTCGCAAGGGATTCGCGGAAGAATGCGGAGATTGAGCAACTGACAGAGACGATCAAGCAGCAGCGGGCGGACGGCGGAGCGGCCCTGGGCCAGGCTTGCCAGGCGGACGACCATGACGGCGGCGGCCTCGGTTTCGCCGAGGATTTGGCCCGTGCCGCAGCCGTGGAAGCGCACGAGGTTGGCGGCCATTTTGGCGGACAGAGACGCGGGGACGGCGGTCTCGCAGGTGGCGCCGAACCCGGTGGTGACACCGTAAATGGCCGTGCCGTTTTCGATGTGCCGATCGAGCATATCGACGGTTCGCTCCAGCATTTTGCGGAAGGCGGGGGAATTATCGAGTTCGATCCGCGCCGAGCCGGTGGCGACCGCCAGCACGTCTTCGATCCGAAGCCGGGCCGGACCAATGGTTACAACTGCGGAGGCTTCGCCTTCCGCAGGGGTGGCATGAGCCACGGATGTTTTCTTTGTTTTGACGTTGTGAATGTTGGCCTCTAACAAGTTTGGGGATCATAATTCGCGGGGTCATTCAATGCCAGTGACGTTGCGACCTTTGGGTCTGGCCGGATTTTGTGGCAAGCGTCTATCTGGACGATCGTCAGCGCGTTTCCCTATGCCCGCTTTATCCGTGCCCATCCGTGCCCATCCGTGGTTCACAACCCGATCTCACCTGGTTATCACATGAGAGGGCTGACGGGCTCTTGGAGTCATTGACGATTCGCTTCCAGTGGAGCGTCACCTCCCTGAAGTTGAGGAGCAAGGCAACCTCCAAGCCGGTTATGTTCAGGTAGCCAAGCATTTGGGCCAGGTGAATTGCGTTGAAAGCAGTGACAACCTTCGGATCGGCAATAACTTTCTCATCCACGATCAGGTCCGGAATAAGCATGCCAATAAGTTGACCGCGATACTGGACTGGGAACTCCCGCTGTTGGTCGACGAGGTGACCCATGGCTTGTAATTCAAGGACCAACGCTCTCTCGTAGAGCTTTTCATCCAGGCCCGGCTTGAGTTCATTCAGCACCGCCATCGCGGTCCCGATGACGTCCTGCGTGATGTCTTCGTGGCGCATGACAGGAATCTTAACCACGGATGGGCACGGATAACACGGATAGGACGGACCGAATATTCATCCGGGCCGAGTCGCGGATGTGCCACAATTCATGGCCACGCCCGGATCTTTGAGAAGCGACGCCGCCAGGCGGCCGGCGGCGTGGCCGGTCGCCAGGCAGATGCCGCTGGCGCGGATGGAGGCCATGGCGGCGGAGGTGGCGGAGAGGCAAGCGCCGGCGGCGAGCAAATTCTCAACCGCCGCGCTTTGCAGGGCGGCGTCGGGAATGTCGTAGTGTTGGCCGATGGGGGGATAGGCATAAGTTGGACCTTCGGTTTCATCCCAGCGTTCGAGTGGCCACCAGGCATGGACGGCGTCGGGGCCGAACTGCCGGGCGAGCAGAACGTGCTGGTCATCCACGACGAACCTTCCGCGGAGGCGCAGGCCGTCGCGCGGCAGAATCCGGGGCGATTTTTCCACGATCCGGGCGTTGGCCAGGGCGGGGATTTGGCGGCTAAGATGTTGGACGACCTCGTTCATAAATGACTCGGCATCGGTGTTGGACAATTCGCGCGGATTGACGGCGAGCTTGCAGATTCCCTCGCCGGGCGCCGGGCCGGGATAAAAGACAGCGAACCGCGCCACGCGCGGGAGCAACCCCTTTTCCACCGCTTGGGCCAGGGCGTAGGGAATTTGGAGGCGGAGGAGTTCGGCGTCTCCGTCGATGCCCCAAAGCCGGGCGGCGAAGCCGGCGAGGATTCGTCCGGCACTGTCGTCGAGCGGGAAGACGGCGTCTTCACCGGCCAACTTCAACACGGCGCCGCCGCCGGTGCAATCGATGAGGACTTTCACGTCGATCCATCGCGATTCGCCGTCTTGCAATTGAATTGCCGTGATCCGGTTGCCCTGTCGGCGGAGGGCGGCGACTCGGCAGCCGAGGCGCACGTCGGCGTTGGATTCGGCGCAGATTTCCGCCAACGAGGATTCCCAGGCCGGGGCGGGGAATTCCAGGACCCATGCCTTGCCCATTTGCCGCGTCAGGACGCGAGCCGGCTCCCTGGTCAACATTCGCCGAACGATGTCGCGCTGGGCCGAGGCGTTCAGAGTGTCCAGCGGGTCTTTCGGGGCGGAGGAATAGAGACCGCACATGCAGCGGTGCATGGCGGCGGTGACGGACCCGCCGAGTCGCGGGGAACTGTCGATCAGGAGAACGCTGGCCGCGCCGCCGGCTGCCGCGGCGGCGCAGACTCCCGCCGGGCCGGCGCCGATGACGGCGACGTCGTAGTCGTTAGTAACCCGGCTCGTTGGGGTCATAGCTGATATCGACGACGCTGTAGCCGGAGGTGTAGGCGCTGTCGTTGCCGAAGGTGATGATTCCTACGCCCTTGTAGTGCGCGGACAAGCGGTTTTCGTCGCCCCCGCCGTAATGGAAGGGAATGAACGCCTTGCCGGTGATATAGCTGTTCACCGAAGTTGGCTGCCCGATCTCGCGAAACACCTGATCGCGTTCCTCGCCCATTTTTACCTTGGCGAAGATGCAGTCGGGCGGAATGGGCCGGGTGGCGGCGGATGGGGCGACGGCATTGCTGCTGTTGTCCGCCTGGGTCGTACTGTCGCCGCCGGAATGACAGCCGGCGATGAACCAGAGGGCCGCGACGATTCCGAGTGAACTTAAGAAGAGATTTCTCATGCGGGTCTCCTTTCCCAAAAGTGATGGGCCACTATATATCAGCGTGGCACGGCGGAGGCAATAGCCGAACGGGGTCGGTCATCCAAACAATCAAATTGAACCGCCAAGACACCAAGGCGCCAAGGCAGAATCATGCCAGGAAATCCCGTGACCTTGGCGCTGATCATCTATGGTTGAAGATTCAGCCTTGGGGTGGTGGTTACAAAACCCCTGTTTTCGATAGCGTGGCGCGGGGTTTCGTTACCGTTACCGGGGGGACCCACTTGAGATTCTTGCATGTCGGCCATTTTGTCGCTGTTTGAGACGAAGAGGAACCACGGATTTCGCGGATAACACGGATGGGAAAATGGGATGAAATCTTCTTCCCATCCGTGGCAATCCGCGTAATCCGTGGTGAGGCTGAATTTTTTGGGTTGATAGACATCATAATACTACGGTTGAAGATTTGGCCTTGGGGGGGCGTTGACAAAACCCCTGTTTTCGACAGCGCCACGGGGGGTTTTGTCAACGTCTACGGCGGGACCTACTTGAAAGAGCATCGGTCGGCCATTTTGTCGGCGTCGGAGATGACCGCATTCGGGGCGGCATAACGGACGTTGGATCGACGGCAAAAATAGCGGTCCCTCTACATCTATAGCCGGGAGGTGAAGGTTTTGGTGGCATTTTTGGTTGGGCGAGGGAAAAAAATAAAAGAATTTTTCGATCGGGCCGAACCCAAGAAATAAACCGCGAAAGGCGAGGAGAGAGGGCGGGATGCGTTTTCTTCGCGCTCTTGGCGTTCTTGGCGGTAATCCACGTTTGAGTCTCGCCGGCGCGCCCGCGCTAAGCGTGGGCTGCCAACTCTGCATCCACTGCCTCAATCGCCTTGGCTTCGTAGTCCTGTCGGGTGAGGCCGGCGCGAGGTTCCGGCGCGTCCATCAGCGTTGCCACCAACTTCGCTCCATTATGGATAACCAGAACCATACCCGGCTTAGGAGTGGAGTTGCTCTGGCGGTGGCCATGTAAATTGACCGCTGGAATCCAGAGTGAATCACGAAATTCCACTTCCCATTTTTGAGGATCGACCACGCGGACTTCAATGCTGTAGTCGTTCCACCGCTTAATTTGGTTGTTCATAACCTACAGTGTAGGCAGCGCAGGTCGCCAGTTCCACTCTGCTAGGCCGCGAACCGGCAACCGCGCGATACATTTTCTGCCTTCCAACGCGGTCGCTGATTTCTGAACTGTGGAAAACTCAAAAGGGGTTGGGAGTCCTTACAGCCAAAGACTCCCGATCCCTTTGATTTTTCCAAGATAACTGAAGGCGATAGGATGCATTACACGTGAAAGCGCTTTTGGCGAAAGATTTTACAAAAACGCGAGCCCAACTAGAATTATCGCCATGATTAATCCTTACGGGATAGCAGAAATTCTGGACGAGATCGCGCAGAAGACGGATCCTGTCCATTTAATTCGGCGGTGGATACAAGATAACCTTAAGAGCCACATCGATTTCAATATCGAGACCAGAAGCTCCGAAAAAACCGTGACCATCACGTATTATTTCCCTGTTGAGAACGTCATGCAGCAAGTTGACGGGACGGCAGAACAGGTCATGCAATGGTTGCAAACGGGAGCCAGTTGCGACTGCAAGGCGAAGTTTGATACATTTCATAATCGGAAGTGCATCGCCATTGAAAAGAGCTTTCGAGGTGATCCTGGTTACACCTTAGTTACAAATGCCATGAACGAAGCGTTGAAACACTTTCGACCTTGAACGCCGCGCAGAGGAATTCCGCCCTGAAGCGTCCCATTCGTTCAGCCAGGAACGATCCACGGCAACCGAGCTGGACTGACATTCCCATGTCTTTCCGCACCTTGCACAGTTCCGTCACTCCTACTGTGCTGCGTCCGTTGCGTAGGAAAACTGAATCGCGTTTTGCTCCACCTCAATTCCGACGAGATCGCTACTTCGCTGCTCAGTACCCTCTTTCGAGTCCACGCGCTGCGTTCCTTTTATCGCTTTCCACCGACCGCCTTCAATAGCGAACGTAACGGTGATGGAATATGTTGTCGTTATGGAAGCGCCATGTAAATCCCCAAACTCCTCTTGTGCGTGCAGTGCAAGCACCCCAACAATTGGGTGGGCAATACTGTCCGTTTTTCTTACATCCGTGCTTGTGATCGATCCCTCATACACGGTTTTGAATGTCCTCCCGTCATCCGTCATTTCGTTATTGTGCTCCTCATTCCATGCGAGCACAAATTCTTTGCAAAAATCGTCGAAGTCTTGGGGGGTAGCTTGATGGACTGTATGCCGATGTGAGGATGGCTTTGTGGCGGCAGCAGTTATTTCCGGCTTTGTGGCCGGAACAGTTATTGCCGGTGCCCGGCCAACGATTTTAGCATCTTCTTTGGTCCATGAACTGGAGTCGTCGCTGTATTGGAAAAAGACAACGTCATAACTTTTGCCAACGACAGCGGCTTTTAGGAAAGCACGCACATCATCCGCATCCCGGATTGGCACGTCGCCCATCCTCGTGATTATGCATCCGGGTTTGATGCCAGCGTCGGCAGCCGGACCATCAGGATCAAGCTCAATCACGAAAAAGCCGGATTCCCATTCTGGTAGGACATTGACCAACTTTTGCCAGTCTGGGTTATTCCACAATTCCTCTCGGGCGTCGTTAAGTGAGACAAACTTCTTGATGCCAAATGTGATTCTCGGATGATCCGGCGGGGCCTTTTCCTCGACGTTCTGAGCCGACGTTCCGCAGACCACGCAGAACACATACAGAGCCGCCAGAACCGGATGAATTGCTTTCATGGCGTTTCCCTTTCGCCTCCTTCACCATTGTCTCCTGCGACTCAGGGAGCGGCAAGGTCACCGTCTCCAGCCATCTCGGCGGGGTGCAACGCTCGTTTGTGGCCCTGCTCGATTCGATTTGGACTCCATTGGAGAAGAAGTCTCGCGCGGAGGCGCGGAGGCGCGGAGAAGAAAACTCTGCGCCTTTGCGTAAGAATGGATCGGTCCTTTCGCCCAACATGGGTTGGGCTGCGCTCATTGCGGAAAACCCCGGCAAAGCCGGGGGCTAACGGAAAGAAGTTGCTCCGGTCGTTGAACGGTATTGCGGCTACATGTGGGGAACGGTGCAGGCGATGGCGGAATTGATGCCGCCGAAGGCGAAACTGTTTTTTAGGAAATGGGTGAATTGTTTGGGGGTGTTTTTCTGGACGTGGGCGATGCCGGCGCAGGCGGGGTCGATTTCGGCGAGATTGTGGGTGGGATAAATCGTTCCAGAGCGGGCCATTTCGATGGTGGCGGCCAGCTCGATGGGGCCGGAGGCGCCGAGGGTGTGGCCCATGTTTCCCTTGAGACTGCTGACGGGGATGTCGGAGCCGAAGACGGCGTGAATGGCGCGGGCCTCGGCGGCGTCGCCTTGCGGGGTGCCGGTGGCGTGGGCATTGACGTAGCCGATGTCGGCTGGAGAAAGCGAGGCGCAGTCCAGGGCGGTTTTCATGCAGTGGGTCATTGAGGAATCATCGGACTGGCTGACGTGGATGCCGCTGCTGCAGGTGTGATATCCGACGACCTCGGCGAGGATATTTGCGCCGCGGGCGAGGGCGTGGTCGCGGGATTCCAAGACGACGACGCCGGCGCCTTCGCCGCAGACCAGGCCGTCGCGCCGGGCGTCGAAGGGGCGCGGGGTTTGGGAGGGGGAATCGTTGAATCCAGAGGAGGCGGCGTAGAGGATGTCGAAGGAGCCGACGACGGTTTCGTGGAGTTCTTCCGCGCCGCCGCAGAGGACGACGTCCTGCCGGCCGAGACGGATTTGGTCGTAGGCCGCGCCGACGGCCTGGAGGCCGGAGGCGCACGCCGCGCAGGTGGCCGACACGACGCCTTTGATGCCGAAGAATTGGGCGACGTTCAAGGCGACGGTATGGGAGATGCAGCGGAAGAATTCGCTGGCGCCGAGCATGACGTATTCATTTTTGGCCAGAAGGGTTTCGTAGGTTTGGGTGATGGCCTGGGGGCTGCCGGTGGTGGAGCCCATGATGCAACCGATGCGCGGGTTTTGGGGAATGGAGGCGGGGTCGATGCCGGCGTGCTGGAGGGCCTGGGTGGAGGCCTGAACGGCGTAGATGCTCATGGGGCTCATGGTGCGGCGTAGCGAGCGCGGGATGGCCTTGGGATCGCGCAGTTCGACGGGACAGCCGACCTGGCAACGGAGCCGGCCAAAACGATTCCAGGAGGGGGGCATGGCGCAGGTGGCGCAGACGCCGGCGTCGAGCGCCCGCATCATCTCCTGCACCGAATAGCCGATGGGGGAGACCACGCCATACCCGGTAATCACGGCGCGGTTGAGCAAGTTGATCCCAGGTATTCGCGGAAGGCATCCCGGCCGAGGATGCTGCGGCAGACGAAGAACGCCGAGGTCATCGCTCCGAGCACGCCGGGTAGCAGAGCGCTTTGCCCGGCGGCGTAGAGGTTGGTCAGCGGGAGCCTTCCGGAAAGATTGAATTGTCCAATTTTCTGGCGAATGCCGTAGGCGCTACCGTCGGGGTTGTGCAGATAATCGCGGTAGGTGAGGCTGGAAGCGGTGTCGATGACGCGGACGTCGCGGCATTCGGGGATGTACTGGCGAATCCGGCCGACGACCGACTCGGTGCGGCGATTTTTGTACTCGTAATATTCCGGCGGGCGGCGTTTGAGCTTGGTATCGAACCACTGGTTGGTGGATTGCGTGAAGGCGACCTCGAGGGCGGTGACGGTGTTGACAGGCCCGTCGGAGCCGCGTTCGCGGCTGCGAAGGACCATCATCGGCCCGTCGGCCTCGACGCCGGGGCGATAGGTCAGCATGGTGTTGAGGTCCTCATCGGGAAGAACCGACGCCAGGGTGACCGCGCCGATTTCGTCCAGACGATCCAGCGATCCGTAAACGGTGAAGAACGAATTGCTGGGCTCGAAATCCTGGACGCGCTCCTGGAACGCCTTGGAGAGGTGTTCCTTGGGCAGAATGGAAAGGATGCTGGCGGGGTGGATGGTAAAGATGCAGGCGGCGGCGGCGACCTCGGAGCCGTCGCTCAGGACGAAACGCGTGACCTTGCGCTGGCTGATTTCGGCGCACTGCTGGATGGTGCAGCGGGTTTTGATCTCGACGGAATCGTTGCGAAGCACGTCGACCAGGGCATCGATAAATGCGTCGCCGCCGTCTTCGACGCGGGCGAGGGATTCCTGCATACCGAAACTGGCGCGGCAATGAGTGGCAAAGGAGACTTCGTTGGGCCGGGTGCCGTAGCACATGCACAATCCGCCAAGGATGGTCTGCAACAGCCGGTCGGAAGTGCAATCGTCGAGGACGGATTGAAGGGTGACGTGGTCTTCTTCGATGGGAGGAGGGAAAGTGTCGAAGCCGGAAACGTTGAGCGTGGGCGTGGCATCGACGACGAGGCGGAAGCGGTGGAAGAAGCGCTCGAGGCCGTCACGGGAGCTGGGGAAATCGCGTTTGAGTTTTTCGTGGACGACTTCGGTCCCGCAGGGGACGACGTATTCGGTGCCGGTCTTGGGGAAGATCATGCGATGACAGGCATCGCGCGGGAAATAGATGGGGTGGATGCGTTCGCGGATGCCGAGCAGGGAGAGGATGATGTCCAGGACTCCGGTGCGGTCGTCGGTGAATCCACCGGTGAAGTGAAATCCCACGTCGAAGGGGATTCCTTCGACGCGGAAGCGTGCGAGGGAGCCGCCGAGGATGGAGGCTTTTTCGAGAAGGAGGATGCGTTTGCCGTGCTGGGCGAGAATGCGCGCGGCGGTCAGGCCCGCGATCCCGCTGCCGACGACGATGATATCGTACTGTTTCATGCGAATCTGCGATCAGGTGGAAAGCCCACCGTTGATGCCGATGACCTGCCCGTGAATATACATGGAAGGCTCGCGGCAGAGAAATTCAATGACCGAGGCGACGTCGTCGGGCTGACCGATGCGTCCAAGAGGGATGAGAGGCAACAACTGGTCCTTGGGGAGATTGGCGGTGAGATCGGTGTCGATGAGGCCTGGGGCGACGACGTTGACGAAGATGTTCCGCTTGCCGACTTCGCGGGCCAGGGCCTTGCAAGCGCCGATCAGGCCGGCCTTTGCGGCGGAATAATTGACCTGCCCGGCTTGCCCGACCTGCCCGGAGATCGACGCCACGGCCACAATCCTTCCCCGCCTGGCGCGGAGCATGGAAAACAGGACGGCATTCATGACGTTGTAAAACCCGTCGAGGTCGGTGCGGACCACGGCGCTCCACTCCTCGGGTTTCATCCAGACGAGCAGGTTGTCGCGGGTGATTCCGGCATTGAAAACGACGATGGATGGGGCGATCTCATCGGCGCGCGGCCGGAGGGCGGCCTCGGTGGCGGCGAAATCACTGACGTCGAAGCAGAGGAGTTGGCATTTTCGATCGAGGGCTTCGATTTGGCGGGCGGTTTCGCGGGCCTGCTCGTGATTGGACCGGTAGGTGAGCCAGATATCGCAGCCCGATCGGGCCAGGCGGAGGGCGGTGGCCCGTCCGATACCCCGGCTGCCGCCAACGACCAGAGCGATGCCCGGAATTCCGTCCGACAACAAGTTGCTCCCTTCAAATGCGACTTCGATGAACGAAACTGAAGAAGCGCGAGTTGAGAGTGAGTATAGCGATGGGTTGCGGGGCGGCAAGGTCGGAGATCGGCCGGAGGACCGGCCGGCTCGATTTCGAAAATGAGCCGGCTGGTCCTCCGGCCGATCTTCGGCGCTATCGGCGTCGTCGTTAGTCGAGTAATCTTTGCCCGTTTCGGGCGCAGATGACACTAATGCACTGGGCAATTCTGAGCGTTTGCATCTTCGCGGTGTTGGCCATCGGCATGCCGGTGGTCCTGCGGGCGGTTCTGGGCGTGAAGCGGGGCACTACGAACACTTGGCGGGAGCGCGTGGAGCTGCGATACCAGAATATCGGCACCTGGGTGTGGATGTTCGCCCATGTCAAGTTGCGGGTGGATGCGATGTTCCGGGAGTTGCCGGAATTCGTGAAAGTCATGCCGAATCCGCGGACGGCGATGGATTTGGGATGCGGGCACGGGTTTGCGGCGTGTGCGCTGCTGGAATGGTTCGGGGACTTGAAACTCTACGGGGTGGAGCCGAGTGCCGGACGGGTTGGCACGGCGGCGCGGGCGATGGGGGAGCGGGGAGTCGTGGTGCAGGGAGCAGCGCCCGACTTCGAATGGCCGGGGTTGCCGGATCGGGTGGATGTCGTGTTCGCGCTGGACATGATGCATTTTTTGAGCGAATCGGATTTCGATCTGACGTTGCGGCGGATTCGGACGCGGCTGGAAGACGGGGGCTATTTGGTCATTCGGACGCCGATGGCCCCAGCGGGGTTTGGGTCATGGGCGTGGCATCTGGGCAAGATCACGCGGAAAATTCAGGGCGTATCCGCGTTCCATCGGTCGATCGAGCAGATTCAGGAGGCGGTGGCGGCGGCGGGGTTCCAAATGACCAAAGTTCAGATGTCGGGCGGGAATCCGGAATTGTACTGGTTCATCGCGACGGCGGTTCATCGCCACGGCGTGCCGTAGTGCAGCAGCGCAATGAGCACGATGAGCAGGAAAAATACGACGTGAGCGGCGACGATGGGGAGGAAGCGGCGAGCGCTGAATTCGTTCCAACGCTGAAGGAGGCGGATGCCGCCGAAGATTCGGCGGGCGCGGTCGACGCGTCGGAGGTTGTCATTGTCGGTGGAGGAGGCGTTTTGGAAAGCGAAGGCGGGATAGATGGCATAGACGCCGTCGCCGGCGGTCGCTCGGAGCAGGTCGTCGTAGGGGATGCCCTGCCACGGGAGGTTGACGAGCTTCTGGGCGAATTCGCGGCTGACGACGTAGCCGTGGGCGGTGCAGCGATAGGAAACCTTGACGACCGAAGAGAAGGGGGTTTTGCGCGAGGAATTGACGAAGCAGCCAAAGAAGAACAGCCGCCAATCGCGATTGACGTCCATGAAATGGGCGGCGTGGGCAAGGCGTTGGGGGGAAAATCGGGAGATGAGAATGTCGTCTTCGAAAATGACGATCCTATTTGCGTGGGCGGCCAGTCCCGCGCGGAGACAGGCCAGATGAGACTCGAAAATTCCCCGCTCGCTGTCGGTGGGATGTTTATCGACAATGACGAATTCAACGCGATCGGCAAGTCCGACGCGTTGGAATTGGGTCCGGGCGCTTTGACATCGGTCAGGCCGCTGGGCGAGGGAGATGCAGTAAATCCGGTCGAAAGCGTCCCAAGGCTGGGAAAGAAGGCATTGGGTCCCCGGGTCTGTCTCTGAGCGGGCAGGTGAAATGCTCACTGCTTTGCCTCAGGCTATGGAGCGGAACGGACGAATCCGGTATTCTGTCTTTCGAGAGGAAAGATTACCGTTGAACGAGGTGCTATACAAGATTGGACTGAGGCTGGCGCGAATAAAATACGTGCGTCATGCGATCGACGATCGTGCCGGGCTGAGCGAGTTCCGCAAGCCGCCGACGGTGCGCATTCTGTTAGGCATGTTCCTGATCGCGGGTAGTATGGTGATGAGCTGGCCGGTGATCGTGGCGCTGTCGGGGACATTAGCGATCTATTTTCATAAGCCGCTGCTGGCGCTGATCGGGGGTCCGGTCTACATTCTATCTCACGTCTGTTTTATCACCGGAATGACGTTGTGTGGGGAGAAATATAGTCGCATTTTCATCAGGTGGGCGACCCGTTGCGGGGTTGAAAAGCTGCTGTCGTTCGGGCTCAAGGACCAGCGCCCGGAGCCCGAGCCGTAACGATAGGCGCGTGACAGTTTCTGCGAGCCCTCTTTTTCCCCTCCCCATGTAATCAGGGGGAGGGTCAGGGTGGGGGTTTCCTGCACCAATCGATGTTCGACCCCCACCCCAACCCTCCCCCTGAGTACATGGGGAGGGGGAAATTCTTCGCAACAAATGTCACGCACCCGTAACAATCACCCCGGCTGGCCCGCGTCATGCCATAAATCGTAGAAGTTGTAGAATTGCCAGGGGAATTCGCGGGTGAATTGCTCGAGGCAATCGGCAAACTGCTGGGCATAGGGTGCGTAGTCCTGGGCGTTTCGGCCAAGGTTCGGCGGGACTTCGATCATTTTTAACAGGCGAAGCTCGTAAGAGTTGGGGCTGGTTTTGGGAGCGGCCATGACGAGGACGGACGTTGCCGTTGCCGAAGCGAGGCGGTAGGGGGTGACGGGGAAAAGCACGGAATCGCCGAGGAATTGCACGGCGACGGCGTTCTGGTCGCTGCCGAAGATTCGGTCGCCCATCATGGTGACGATCTCGCCGCGGAGAAGGGCCTCGGTCATGGCGATCACGCCCTGGAGGCCGGTGCGCGGGTCGATCATGCTGGCGGACTGCGGACCCAAGAGCATGGGAGCGCGCGTTTCGGGAATCATGACGATGGATACGCGTTTGGGGAATTGGGTGAGGGCGGACATTCCGATCTGAAACGACCCGACGTGGGCGTGAAGAAGGACGAAACCGCGTGGCTGGGCGCACAATTGGATGAGCCGGTCGTGCTCCGGGCAACTGGCGGAAATGGAGCGGGGGCCGAAAATATCCAGCACGGTCATATCGACGAGCGCGGCGCCGTAGGTGCGGGCCAGACGATAAGTGTCGAGAAAGCGGCGAAACCAGCCCTTGTGGTCGGGGAAGCGGCGGCTGAGGTAAAATCGGCAGCGGCGTCGGATGGAGGGGTAAAGCAGGACGTACCAGAAGGTCACGACGTGGGACATGTGGTATCCGCGGGCCTTGCCGCCGATGCGGATGAGCCAGTGAAAGAACCCTTGTTGCCAACTGCGGCCGAGGCCGGGCTGGGCCCAATTGGCCGCGGGGTCCTTCGTTTCTGACGGGGATGAGAATGTCGCTCTTGTATTCATCCGGGCTTTAGCGCAAAGGAGAGTCTCTTGTACAGATTACCGCGAAGGAGCGAAGGCGCGAAGTTGCGCGAAGGAGAACTTGTCTTCCTTCGCGCGCCTTCGCGCCTTCGCTCCTTCGCGGTAATCTTTTCGGAAGAGTGCAATGACAGAGAGTGAGCCGAACATTTGACTCCCGCAACGGGCGCATGAAGATGTCCGAAATGCAAATGGACTAGGACGACTTGAAAATCCTACTGCTGTCATCTAACAGGGCCACGTCGCCATACCCGGTTTATCCGCTGGGGATGAGCGCGGTGGCGGCCGCGCTGAAACGGGCGGGACACGAGACGGTGATCTGCGATCTGCTGGTGGATGGCGAGTCGATCGAGGGCCTGCGCCGGAGGCTCAGGAGCGAGAAACCCGGCCTGGTGGGCATTTCGATCCGCAACCTCGACAACGTGAACCTGCTGAACGAAAAACGGTATGCAACGGAGATCGGCGAATTGGTCCGGTGCGTGCACGAGGAGCTCGGGGCGCCGGTGGTGTTGGGCGGTTCGGGGTATTCGCTGGCGCCCGAGGGCATGCTGCGGAATACCGGCGCGGATTACGGGATCTGCGGCGAGGGCGAGTCCTTGATGGTTGGACTGGTCGAATCGCTGGAGCGCGGCGGCGCGCCGGCGCCGGGTACGATCTTGAGGAACGCCCGGCCGATCGAGGGAAACGGACTGTGCGGGGGGTATTACGATCCGGCGATCCTGAAGAGTTATCTCGATTTGGGGACGATCGCGCCGGTGCAGACGAAACGAGGGTGCGCGCTTCGCTGCGCGTATTGCGCCTATCCGGTGCTGGAAGGCAGGTCGTTGCGCTGCCGGCCCGCGGCCGACGTGGTGGACGACGTCGAACGGCTGATGAAGGACCACGGCGTATCTTACGTGTTCTTCACCGATTCGCTGTTCAATGACGACGACGGCGCCTATCTGGAAGTGCTGCGAGAGCTGAAGCGGCGCAAACTCATGGTGCGCTGGTCGGCGTTCATCAAGCCGACGGGGATCAGCGAGGACGTCGTGGCGCTGATGCGCGAAACGGGGCTGGCATCCGCCGAACTGGGCTCGGACGCCGCAACCGATGCGACGCTCCGGCGGCTCCGCAAGCCGTTCCGTTTCGCAGACGTGGTGAACGCCAACGGCGTGCTGATGAAGCAGGGGATCGCGGTGGCAAATTACTTCATGTTCGGGGGGCCGGGTGAGACGCGGGAAACCGTGCTCGAGGGGATCGAGAACATCCGGAACCTGAGATGCAGCGCCGTGTTCGTCTTTCTGGGCATCCGCATTCTGCCGCATACCGAACTTCAGCGGATTGCGGTTCGTGAGAAGTTGATCGAGGCGGATTGCGATTTGCTCGAAACGGTCTATTACCTTTCGCCGCAGATCGACCGAGCCTGGGCGGAGCAAACGCTGACGGAAGGTTTCAGGAAGCTGGGACACGTGATTTTTCCGCCCGATGCGATGGACGACAAGTTACAGGTGCTGCGAAAAATGGGGTATGCCGGATCGCTTTGGGATTTGCTGGCGCCGTCGGAGGTTGCCCAAACTTCCGGGAGGAAAAACGATTGAACCGCCATGACGCCAAGACGCCAAGGTGAAAAATGCGCTGAAAGCTTTCACCTTGGCGTCTTGGCGTCGTGGCGGTTCAATTTCTGCTCTGGCGGAGAAGTTGGCACACGTTCCCTTCGTGGGAGGCGGTCCAATGTTGAATTGACCGGCGGCGGTCTGTAAACTTGCGCCCAGGCTGTGTGAGGACAATGAATGATAGAATCTGAGTTGATTCAAGCGGTCAATGACGTTTTTGCCGATTCGTTCGAAATTCCGCGCGAGAAGCTCACGCCGGAAGCGCAAATCTTTGGCGATCTCGGACTGGACAGCCTGGACGTCGTCGACCTGGTCGCGGCGATCCAGAAAAAATTCAACGTCCAGGTGCGCGACGACGAACGGATTCGTTCGATCCGAAGCATGCAGGACCTTTACAATTACCTGAGCATGATCAGGAACGAACAGAAGAAGGCCTGATGCGATGGAGCCGCAGATGGCACAACGGACGACGCTGCTGTCGCGCCTGTGCGTGGTTTGGCTGAATATATCGTTCTGGTCGGTTTTCGCGCTGGCGTCGATTTTGTTTCTGGTCCTGGGGTTTCCGTATTGCTATCTCTTCGACCTGTTGGGGCGGAATCGGCGTCGAACGCTCTGGTTGATCCGGCGGACCATCGCCAACTACGGCGCGGTGACGATCCGCTGCGGCTGGCCGCTGGTCCGCGTGCGATATGTCGATTACGCGCCCCAGGAGAAGCCGCCTTTCATTTACGTGGCCAATCATCGTTCGGCGTCCGACGCCTTCCTAATGGCGGTTCTGTCGGTTGAATGCGTCGAGATTCTGAACATCTGGCCGTCCAGACTCCCGTTCGTGAATTTCATTTCGCGGGTGGCGGGGTATCTGCGGGTTCGGGAGATGCCGTTCGAGAAGTTCATCGAAGCCGGATCGAGATTGCTTGCCGAGGGCGTGTCGATCATCGCCTTTCCCGAGGGCACGCGGTCGGGCTCGTGCCAGATGGGCCAGTTTCACGGCTCGGCGTTTCGGCTGGCGCAGCACGTCGGCGCGAAAATTTGTCCCGTGGCGATTTCGGGGAATGAACACATTCCGTCGCGAGGGTCGCTGGTGATGCATCCGGGGCGGATCGTGATCTCCAAGCTGCCGGCCGTGACCTGCGAGCAATACAAGGAATTGAACGCATACAGATTGAAAACGCGGGTGCGCGAAACGATCCAGAAGCATCTGGATGCGCAGTCCGTCTGAGTACTCAACGGGCAAGGATTGAGGGAGCACAACGTGCGCGGCGACTGTTCAATTCGAGTGAGTGGCGTCGGCTTCGGCCGCGAGGAGATCGCCGCCTGCGCGGCGCGGAAGGGGCTGCTTTCGATCGAGCTTGATTTGTCGTCGGGGGACGAATGCCGCTGCGCCGCCTGCCGCGCCGCGCCGGGAAATTCCCGGGCCGCGCTTTCTTTTCAGGAAATCGGCGACTTGCTGCGCCAGGCGCGGCAAGAGGGCGCGCGGCGATGTATTTTGGTGGACGGCGAGCCTGTGTCGCATCCCAACTTACGCGAGATCATCGACTCGGCCCACGGTATGGGGATGGAGGTGGAGCTGTTCGCCTCGGGGGCGGCAATCGATGGCGCGATGGCCGCGTTTCTGCGCCGGTGCGCCGTGGCGGTGGTTCTGAAGTTCAATTTCGAGCGGGACGACACGTTCAAGAGCGCACTGGCGAATCTGAAGGAATCGGGATATTGCCATGGGACCGGGCCGACGGTGGCGGCGTCGATTTCCGTTTCCAACGAAACACTGGCGGAAATACCGGCGATCTGGCGATGGGCGCGATCTCAGGGGATCGAGCCGTACGTGCAGATCATAACGCCGCGCGACGGCGTGGATGGCAAGCCCTCCACCGTGGAGGGCAAGCCCTGCACCGAGGCGGCGAAGATCGTGCAGCCGGATCGGGCCAAATCGTTGTTTGAAGAATTGGGCCGGATCGACACGGAGGAGTTTGGGCGAACGTGGGAGAAGCCGGCGGCATTGATCGGCAGGTCGTGCAACCGGCATCTGTTTGCCTGTCACGTCACGCCGTGCGGGACGATTTTCGCCTGCGTGGGTGTGACGATTCCGCTGGGGAACGTGCGGGTTGAGCCGTTGCACGAGATTCTGGAGTTGAGCGAGGTTTTGGAGAATCTGCGGGCGTTTGGGGAGAAGGTGAAGGAGCCGTGCCACACCTGCTGCAAGACGACCGATTGCTACGGTTGCCGGGGGTCGGCGTACCAATTGACGGGCGATTACTTGGCGGGGGACCAGATGTGCTGGAAAGCCAAGGGAACGGCGATCGAGGCGTTGCCGGTCGGCGTGGTCGGATTGGTTCCGCATGGCAAGTCGATGCGGATGGTGGACCAGTTGACCAAGGTGGGCGAGCGAAATGCGCAGACGACGTTTTTGGTGAGGAAGGAATGCGTCATGGTGGACGAATCGGGGCGGCTTGACGAACTGGCGTTCATCGAGATGATCGCGCAATCCTTTGCGGCGGGCCACGGTTTTCACCTTTCGATGGACGAGCGGCTAACGCATCGCGGGCTTTTGCTGGGCGTAAAAGAGCTGGTCGTGTCCGGGGAAGCGCGGGTCGGCGACCGGCTTACGGTGCATCTTCGCAAGGTGACGCGATTTGGCGCTTTCGGCGTTGTCGAGGGCGATATTTATCGCGAGGATGGAGAATTGGTTGCGACCGGACAAGTTAAAATCTGGCGGCCGGGCGACGACGTTGTGGCGGCGTTGGGACTATGAAAACAATCGGCTCGATTCTGGTGATGTCCTCGATATTCTGCCTGGCGCAGCCATGGGCCGCCCGCGGGCAGACCACTCGCGCGGATAGCGGATCGAATGGTCCGGCCACGCGCGCCTCGATCGACGTGATCGAAGGGGTGCAGAACCATTTGAAATTCATCACCTCGGTGCAGGCCGATTTTCTCGAGAAAAAGACCCTTGCCATGCTGGATCATACCCTGACCATCAGCGGGCACATGGCGATGGAAAAGCCGGATCGGCTGATCTGGGTCGTTCGCCTGCCGGTGCAATACGCGATTCGCATCCGGGGGGATGAGGTTAGCCAATGGGACGAGGATACGAACCACGTGGACGTGATTCATCTGGGCGGCGATCCGACGTTCAAGGCGGTGTCGGAGCAGATGCAGGCGTGGTTTTTGGGGAATTACAAGGTGTTGGGGGACAGCTATGAGGTATTCGTGGTTGCCGAGCATCCGCTTTCACTGCGGTTTGTGCCGAAGGGCGACACGATGGTCGCCAAGCTGCTGAAGCAGGTGGATTTGACGTTCAGCGCCGACGAGAATTACATCGACGGGATGGTGGTGCGGGAGACCGGCGGAGATACGACGACGCTGAATTTCGCGAACGCGCGGATAAACCAGCCCGTTGATAAAACAACATGGGAGATGCCTCCGCATGATCGGTAACTTCTTCGAGAAGATTACCGCGAAGGAGCGAAGGAGCGAAGGGACGCGAAGGAAGATCAGATTGATTTTGAATTGATTTCCCTTCGCGCAACTTCGCTTCTTCGCTCCTTCGCGGTAATCTTCACTAGACGCCTCCCATCGCAATAAAACTCGGATGACGACAACAGCGACAGTTTCATCAGCCCGCCGCAAGCGTTGGATGGGCATTTGCATTGTGGCGGCGGTGGCGATCTCCGCCGCGGGGTGGATGCGGCTGCGGTTGGATAACTCGCTGGAGACGTTGTTGCCGCAGAACAGTCCGGCCAGGCAGACCATTCTTTTCCTCCGTGATTCAAGTTTTGCCACCAAGGCGATTTTGTGGTTTCGATTGCGCCGCAACGGGACGGTCGCCGATCTATACGCCGCCGCGGACGAGACGGAGAAGCGGCTCGATCCGCAACTGATCAAGGGCGTGATCAAACCCCCGGCGGCGGCGAATGCGCTGGATGAAGCGATGGGTTTGCTCGACGATGCCGGGGAGCTTCTGAACGAGCGCGATCTTTCGGATATCCAGGCGGCGACGGCGCCCGATGCGCTGAAAAAGCGCATGCGCGAGTGCTACGTGCAGTTGGTGAAGCCGGAGAGTTCGTTCGTGAGCCAGATCATGCGCCGGGACCCGCTGGGAGTGAACGCGCGGATTCTGTCGCGGATGCTGGCGCTGACCAACGGGTTGGGATACCGGATTCAGGTGAAAGACGGCCGGCTGCTGCACACGGACGGCCGGCAGTTGATGCTGGTGCTGGAGACGTCGGCGTCGGCGACGAGCCTGGAGAGTTCCAAGGCGCTGGCCGATCATTTGAATCGACTGGCCGCCGAAGCGCCGCCAGGCGTGGAGATCATTCCCTTGTGCGGCCAGATTCACACGGAACAGAACGACGAGTTGATGGAGCGCGACTTCCGCTTGGCGGGGGCGATCAACACGGTGGCGTTCGTGCTGTTGTTTTTCCTGGTGTCGCGGGATTTCCGGGTTGCCGCCGTGTTTTTGTTGCCGTTGATCACCACGGCAATCACGATCGGATGGTGCGCGCTGTTTTATCCGAATCTGTCAACGATGATGATCGCGCTGGCGGTGACGATGGCGGGGAGCGCGGTGGATTACGGCATTTACGTTTACACCGCCGTGTCGATGGGACGCGATCCGCAGGCGGACGTCCGGAGGATTTTTCGTCCGCTGATCATCAGCCACCTGACGACGCTGGGCGTGTTCGTGGCGTTTTTGTTTTCGAAGATTCCGGCGTTCCGGCAATTGGGATGTATGACGAGCATCTCGCTGGTGATGTCGCTGCTGGCGGCGATTTTCATATTGCCGGGGATGATCCGCCCCGGTGGGAAGCTGGTATTGCTGGGCCGGGGGATGCCGCTGCGGCGGTGGGGCGGGAAGATGGTGCCGCTGACGGTTCTGGGCGTCGGCGTCCTGGCGGCGGCGGCGTTCGTTGCGCGGAAGACCGGCATCGATTCCGACGTGACCCGCCTGGACGGCGTAACCGCGGCGGTGAAGCAGAACGAGCACGATTTCCAGGCGGTGTGGGGACGCAGCGACAAGGAGATGGCCATTCTGGTGGTGACGGGAAAGACGCGCCAGGCGGCCGAGGCGGCGAATGAAGAGGTTGGCCGCATCGTCGCGCCGAATTTCGCGGAAGGGTCATTCGTCACGCTGAGCAGCTTCTGGCCGTCGGAGGCGACCCGGCACGCGAATTGGGTTCGATGGCAGGCCTTCTGGTCCCAGCAGCGGATCGCGGAACTCCGCCGAAATCTGGCGGTCGCGGGTGAGCCCTATGGTTTCTCGACCGAGGCGTTTGATCCGTTTTTCCAGAGCTTGGCGCATCCGCCACAAGAAGATTTGTCGCGGCAGATCGTGCAGAGCATCGAGGATCAATTCATCGCCCGGAGCAACGGCGATTGGCAGATGCTGAGCTATTTCGAGGATTCGCCGGATAACGTGACGTCGGTGCGCCGGCTGCTCGGCGGGCGGACGGATGCGCAGGTGGTCTCGCGCGTGGCGCTGGGTCAGGCGTTCGCGGAAACGGCGGTGTCGGAATCGAAGGTGCTCGTGGCGGTCAGCGTGGCGTTTATCGTCGTGTCGCTGCTGCTGCTGACGCGGAGCGTGGGCAAGTCGATCATCATCATGCTGCCGGCGGTGGCGGGCGTGGTGGCGATGCTGGCGGTGCTGATCCTGATGTCCATGTCGATCAACGTGGTGAGCGTGGTGGCGGCGATATTGGTGCTGGCGCTGGGCAGCGACTATGGGGTATTTTCGGAGTATGCCTGGGATGGGCACGAGCCGCTGCTGGGACAGGGAATGGCGTCGGTGCTGCTGTCGTTCCTGACGACGTTGGCCGGCGCCGGGGCGATGCTTCTGGCGCTGCATCCGGCGCTGTTCCTGGCCGGCGTCAGCATGACCTCGGGTCTGGTCGCGGCGTATTTGACGGCGTTTGTCATGATTCCCGGAATCAACTTCCTGCGGGATAATTGGCGGGGACGGACGGCGGCATGAGCAGCGCAATGGCATTGATCCCACTCAGACCCCCTCTCCCTGTACTCAGGGGGAGGGTTGGGGTGGGGGTCGAAGGTCGATTGGCCCACGCAACCCCCACCCTGACCCTCCCCCTGAGTACAAGGGGAGGGGAAAAAAGCGGCATGAAGATACATTGGACAATCCTGCTGCTGTTGCCGCTGATCGGCGGATGCGCCGGGGAGCCGTTCGTTCGCGAGCCGTTGCCGGTGCTGCACCATCCGGACCCCAAAGCGCTGCGCAACGCCTTCGCGCGGACCGTGACCGATCGGTTCATCTCCGATGATACCGTGATCATCCAGGCGCCGTTCCGGAACGATCTGGCGGTCCTGGGCGTCCTGCGGGTGGACAGGGTTGCCGGCACGTTCGAGCTGGTTGGGCTGAATCATCTGGGCGTGAAATTGTTCGACCTGAACGGAGACCGCCAGGGAACGACGGTTCGCTTCGCAATTCCTCCGCTGATGAACCTCCATCAGGTGCTGGTGGCCATTGGCGACGATATTCGCAGAATGTATTTCGATCTGGTTCCAGGCGGCCGTGCCGAGGTGCAGATCGAACGGAGGGACGTCAAATTCACGCAGAAGGAGAATGGGGGAAGGCTGGTGTACGTATTTGGAGGCCAGCCGGGCGTTTTGCTGGAAAAACGGTCAATTGGATTCTTCGGAGCGGTGTGGCGGGTGCGGTATTACCGGTATGAATCACAGGAGGCAAGTCTTTACCCGGCGGGGATCGTGATGGACAATAATCAGTTCCACTATCGCATAATCGTGAAGAATCGGGATAGGGAGATTCAATGATGAATCGTTTGCGCGGCGAGATTCGAGACATGCTCCAGGTGGAAGAACGGCAGGGGGGCTTTGGTGCAGTGCTGGAGGTGGATGCGAAGCTGGGCGTCTTTCCGGACCATTTTCGCGACGGGCCGATCCTGCCGGGGATTTGCCTCGTCCATGCGGTGCTGCTGGCCGGGGCGCAGACGCGGGGAGTCGACGAACTGCGGATTCGGGTGCTGAAGAATTTGAAACTGACTCAACCGGTCCGACCGGGGCAGCGCGTGAAGATCGAGGCGGAAATGACGCCCGCGGGCGGAAATGAGCTGGCGATCAAGGCGAAGCTGTCGGTCGGCGATCGGCGGTGCGCGGAGGTATCGCTGGTCGCCTTTTCCGCCGCTTCGGAAGGAGCCGCGGGATGACACCTCCTCGGCGAAAACGGGGCGGATATTTCGGCTCCGACCCGGCCGCGCCCAAACCTCTGGCCGTCCGCCTGAGCCACCGCGTGCGCTTCAGCGAAGTGGACGCGATGGGCGTGACGTGGCATGGCAGATACGCCCAGCTCTTCGAGCAGGCGAACGAGGAACTGGGCCGATTGCATGGCCTGGGATATGCCGATTTTTATCGCGAGCGGCTGCAAGCGCCGATCGTGCAGTTGCACGTGGACTACTTCGCCCCGACCGTGCTGGGGGAAGAGGTGGGAATCGTCGGGAAATTGATCTGGAGCGAAGGCGCCCGGATCAACGTGGAGTACGAGATTTTCAAGCAGAACGGGGTGTTGGCGGCGGCGGGATTTACGGTGCAGATGTTCGTCGATGAATCGGGCGCGGCGCTGTTGGCTATCCCGCCCTTGCTGGAACGGTGCCGCAAGCGATGGAGTGCCGGCGAGTTCGGCGGAATGTAATGAAGGCGGTGATCGCGCAATCCGACGTGGCGACGGCATACGGCTGGGGGCTGGATGCGCTGTGGAATGGATTGCTCAGCGGCGCGACCGCCATCCGCGCCACGAATCGGTTTGCCGAGCGGGGATTCATGAGCGATCAGGCCGCGATGATTTCAGATCTGCGCCCGGGGGAGGGCGAATCGCGCGTGTGGGCCGGGCTGAAACGGATTTTGTCGCCGATCGCCGGGAAGCTCGATCCGATGACGCCGGTGATTGTGGCGACGACCGCGGGCGAAATTGAATATGTCGAGCGGGGGATTCTGAATCAGGACGCGGCCCTGTCGCGCCAGTCGCATCCGCGTTTCCTGCTGGAGCGGGTCAAGGGCTTGTTGGGATTGCGGGGAGAGGGGTTGACGATGTCGTCGGCGTGTGCGTCGTCGGCCGCGGCGCTGACGCGGGCGGCGTCGATGGTGCGCGGCGGGGAAGCGGATAAGGTGTTGGTCGTCACGTGCGATTCGGTTTCGGAGTTCGTCTATTCCGGGTTTTCGACGTTGTCGTCGCTGTGTGTCGGGCCGGCGCGTCCGTTCGATCGGGACCGGAGCGGGCTGACTCTCGGCGAAGCGTTCGGTTGGGCGCTGGTGACGCCGGGCGATGAGAGGATATCCGGCGGGGGGATATCCATACTGGGCTGGGGAAACACGACGGACGCGTTACACATGACCGCCCCCGACCGCAACGGCGCGGGGCTTTTGCGGGCGATCGCCAAGTCGCTGGCGATGGCGGGGCGGTCGGCGGATGACGTGGATTTGATCGCGGCTCACGGCACTGCGACATCGTACAGCGACGCGATGGAGATGGTAGCGTTTCGCGCGGCGATGGGGCGGCCGAGGCCGGTTTTCTCGGTGAAAGGCGGGGTGGGCCATACGTTGGCGCCGGCGGGTCTGGTGCAGATTCTGGTCGCGGGCCGGGCGATGTCGCTCGGCCTGGCGCCGCCGACGGTGGGCCTGACCTCGCCGGACGATGGGGCGGCGGGGTGGGTGCATGGCGCGGCGGTGGCGTTAGGTACGGGGCGGCTGGCATTGTCGACAAATTCGGGGTTTGGCGGCGTGAATACGGCCATCCTGCTCGGCGGGGAGGATGCATCGTGATTCGTGCGGCTGGATGGTATTGCAAGGAACACTGTGGCGTCGTCGCGGCGAAGGGATTGTCGTGGCAGAAACCGGCGCCGTCGGCGCCGGCCGACATGCTGGCCCTGGTTGGAAGGCCCATCAAATATTTCGCGCGCATGACCGGCGAGGCGCGATGCTGTTTGTGCGCCGCAAGTTTGGCGCTGAAGGGCGCGGATTGGTGGGAGTCTTTTCCGTTAGCCCCCGGCTTTGCCGGGGTTTCCCGTGATGAGCGTAGCGCAACCAATGTTGGGCGAGAAGACCGATCCATTCTCGCGCAAACCCCGGCAGAGCCGGGGGCTAACGGAAAGAGGCAGCCGCCGCAAGAGATCGGGCTGCTCAGCGCCGGATCGGAGGGATTGCTCCGCGCCAATCAGGAATATTTCCGCGACTACGTCGCCATGGGCCGAACACTTGGACGGGGGAATCTGTTTATCTATACTCTGGCCACCAGCGCGCTGGGAGAAGTGGCGATCGGGCTGTCGCTGACGGGGCCGTCGATGTTTATCCAGGACGACGCGCGTCCGGTGACGGCGATGCTGCGGCATGGCGAGCAAATGGTCGCCGACGGCGAGGCCGGGGGAATGCTTGCCCTTTGGAGTCATTCATCCGCGGCGGTCTGTTTGGCCATCGCCGCGGGCGCGGGTGGCGAGACGTCAATTCCATTGCCGGCCGGCGAGGAACGGAATCCGCTGGAGCTTTGCCGGACGTTGCAGCGGATGGTTACATGACATTTGCCGCGGAGGATTTCCCCCTCCCCATGTACTCAGGGGGAGGGATGGGGTGGGGGTTTCCTTCGAAAGGCGACAGAAGGCCCCCACCCTGACCCTCCCCCTGAGTACGTGGGGAGGGGAAATAGAGGGAAGGTTCAGCCAGCATGACGCAGGTTTGGTGCGGCATTCCGGTGTACAACAATGCCGGCACGATCGCCGACGTGGTGCGGCGATGCCGGGAGCAAATCAGCGACATCGTGGTGGTGGACGACGGCAGTTCGGATGCCGATCTTCGCCAGCTCCTCAAGCCGCTGGGCGTGACCGTGATTCGCCATGCGGCCAACTTGGGAAAAGGGGCGGCGCTGATGACGGCGTTTGGATATGCGGCCGAGCGCGGGGGGCAGTACATGGTGACGCTCGACGGCGATGGGCAGCATTTTCCGGAGGATATTCCGCGGTTTGTGCCGAGGCTGTCGCCGGATGCCATTCTGATCGGGGCGCGCCGCGAGGTCGTGGGAACAATGCCGCAAGCGAGCCTCTTTGGCCGGGACTTTTCGGATTTCTGGATCTGCATTGAATCCGGCCGGGCCGTCAGCGATACGCAGAGCGGCTTTCGCGCCTATCCGTTGCCGCACGTCCTGGCACTGCGGCTCAATTCGCGGCATTACAACCTGGAAGTGGAGGTGGTGACGCGGGCGGTATGGGCGGGTCTGAGGACCGAAAACGTGCCCATTCGCGTCAGGTACATGGAACCGGCCCAAAGGGTGTCGAGCTTTCGGCCGTTCCGGGACAACCTGCGCATCTCGCTGATGCACACGCGGCTGGTGCTGCGGCAATTGGCGCCGATCCCGCATCGGCGGCATCATAGTTCAGATTACCGCGAAGACGCGAAGACGCGAAGTTGCGCGAAGAATACAAATGAAACCAATCCTCTTCGCGCCCTTCGCGCTCTTCGCGCCTTCGCGGTTAATCTTCTCAAACGGGTTTGGGCGGAGAATTCATCGCCGCTGGGATTGGCGGCGGCGGCGGGGCTGAGCGCGCTGCTGGGGATCCTGCTGTGGCCATGGGGCGTGATCGCGGTGACGTATCTGGCGATTCGGCTGCATCTGAACAAGATCGTTGCCCTGGCGGCGCTGGCGATGTGCGTACCGAGAGCGCTGCCGGAATTCTGCGCCAGGGTTGGTCAATGCGTGGTGCGCGTCGGCGCCGGCCCCGGATGGACGCGGTTCGTGGGGGCGCATATCGTTGCGTTCACCGCGGCGCCGGCGGCGGCCGTGCTGGTGTATGCGGTGGCGCGGCGATTTCAGGAGCGTGGCAAATGAACGTTGTCGAGTTGATCCGCCAGGAAACTCGCCTGCTCGCGGGCCGAACGGCCATCGTGGAAGGCCCGCGCAGCATCACCTATGGTGATTTGCTCGATCGGATCGGCAAGTTGCGGGATCGTCTGGCGAAATTGGGAATCACGGCGGGGCAACGGGTGGCGTTTCGGTGCAGCGATGGAATCGACTATATTGTCGGGGCGCTGGGATTGCTGGAATGCGGGGCGGCCGTGGTGCCGGTGGCCGACTCGCTGACGGAAGGGGAGGTGGCGGAGACCATCGAGCGGATCGACGTTGCAGGAGTGGTGACGCACCTGGATTTGGTCAGGGGAGAAGAAACCGCGATTGATGATATTTTCCGGTGGCAGGCGAGGGCGAGCGGGGCGGAGTTGAACGATCGTTGCCGGGAGCTGGGGGCGGCGTTCATCCGGTTTTCGTCGGGGACGACCGGGCAGAGCAAGGGGGTCATCCTATCGCATCGCTCGATCGCCGAGCGCACGGATGCGGCCAACCGGGGGCTGGGGATTTCCGATCGGGACGTGATCCTGTGGGTGCTGGGGATGAGCCACCATTTCGTGGTTTCCATCTTGCTGTTTCTGCGCAAGGGAGCGACGATCGTGGTGGCCAACCGGGGCTTTCCGTTTTCGGTGCTGGAGGCGGCGGAGCGGGGCGGGATCAACTTTATTTATGCATCGCCGGTGCATTATTACCTGTTGGCGGTTTCGGATGCGGTGTCGCCGGGTTCGCTGGCGAAGGTCCGGCTGGCGATCAGCACGGCGATGAAGATGCCGGCGGAAATCTTCGAGATGTTTTACCGCAAATTCGGCATCGCGCCGGCGGAAGCGTATGGGATCATCGAGATTGGTTTGCCGTTCATCAACACGGAACTCGGCGTGGGCGGGCGGCAGACCGTTGGGAGGATCTTGCCGGATTATCAGCTTCGGATCGATGGTCCCGATGAGAACGGGGTTGGGGAAGTGCTGATCAAGGGGCGGGGGATGTTCGACGGCTATTTTTCGCCGTGGCGGATGCGGGAAGAATGTTTGCGGGATGGATGGTTCGACACGGGCGACCTAGGGCGGATCGACGAGCAGGGCAGGCTGAGCCTGCTCGGCCGCAGCAAAACGGTGATCGTTTGCGCGGGCATGAAGGTCTTTCCGGAAGAGGTGGAGGAAGCGATCAATTCGATGCCGGGGATCAAGGAATCGCTGGTCTTCGGGCGGGACCATCCGCAGTACGGTCAGACGGCGGTTGCGCAAGTGGTGCTGGCCGGGGAGGTGGAAGATGAGCAGGGGATGATGGAATTGCTGAGGGCGCATTGCTGCGAGCGGCTTTCGAGCTACAAGGTCCCGGTGGAGTTTCGGGCGGTGAAATCGCTGGCCAAGACCGCCAGCGGCAAGCTGGCGCGTGACGCCTTTTCGGGGTTTTCGAAAAGATAACCGCGAAGGAGCGAAGGAGCGAAGTAGCGCGAAGAAGAAAACAAGATTTGATTTCAACTTCGCGCAACTTCGCGTCTTCGCTCCTTCGCGGTAATCTTTTTGAAGGGGCGTAACAAGCATCACAGCAGCGATGACTTGAAAATATTCAGCAGCTTTGCGGCGGCGGCGTCGGGGATGACGCCTTCGACGTAGGAGATGACGAGGTTGAAATGGTTGGCGAACCAGGTCATGCAGATGTTCATTCCCGGCGGGGCAAAGGCGAGGGGTTTGTGGATGAGGCCGACGGCGGGCAGGCCTAGGAAGGAGTCGCCGGGGAATCCGGTTTCGCGGAGACAGGCGAAATAGAAGGAGCAGAATCGGCCGCCGAAAAGGGCGTTCATCATCCGGCTGGCGAGCCAAATGGGGCAGATTCGGCCTAGCGCGCCGGCATCCTGCATGACGAAGGGGATCTGCAGCCGCATGTGCTCGAAGAACTGGTCGCGCAGGTCGGCGGCGATTTGGGCGGTGGATTGGGTCAAGTCCTGTCTTGACGAAAGTCCCATCAGCGCGAAATGGTTGAAGAGGAGTTTTTCCCATTCCTGGCCGGGTAGGCGATTGGTGGCGGAAGTGAACACGAGACATTGATCGCCGGGCAGAGGCGGCGCGGGGACGACCTGCCTCATCGCGGCGATGGCCCGGGCGGCGGCCGAGGGGAGAATGATCGGCATGCCGATCTCTTCGGCGGCCTTGCTTGCGAAGTGGGCCGATTGTTCGGGCGTCATTGAGTCGTGTTGAAAGCGGATTCGGCGTTTCAAGCCCGGGGCGGGCATTTTCAACCCGCAAACGCTCCGCTCGTTCAGGCGATGCAGATAGCGGTTAAGCGTCCGGCCTGAAGTCAGGCGTCTTCTCCAGTGATCGAGATGGGCCGGCTCGGTTTGGCGGATGAGCGGGACGATCTCGTCGAGTTGGCCTCGCCAGGCGAGATCGATCAGGCGGAAGATCGCCTCGGCGCCGAAGGCGTCGAGCAGGCGGTGATCGAACAGCAGCCCCAGGCGCGATCTTCGCCGGCCGATGTGCACCAGCAGGCAGCGGAGATGCTGCCATCTGGAATCGAACGGAACGTTGACGTGTTCGTCGAAAAGACGCTCGGCGTCGGCGGCGCGTTCTTCGGGCAATGCCACCACTCGCAGGGGGACCTGGACGTCGGCGTTTGGCGGAGCCTTCCAGTATGGGGCAAGGTTGAGCCAATCACGGGCGACCCGGCCGTGAATGAGGGGAATCCGACGGGAAACCTGATCGAGCGCGGTGCGAAGGGCCTTCTCGTCGACGATGCCGTCGAGTTCGATGATCGCCTGGGAAAATCCGCCGAGGCCGATGGCCTTGCGGGCGCTGTAGTCCAGGGCGCCGACGATCCAGTCAATTCCGGTGAGATAACGACGATTGGCGGAGTATGGAAGCGAGAGACTCAAGCGCTGCGCCTCGCGACGATGGCCGAGGCCAGATTGCGGACGGATTTAGTATCGTCCGGCTTCAGGCCGGCCTTCATGAGATTGACGCCGAACTTCTGCTCGATCACCAGCAGCAGCGATACGAAGCGAAGCGAGTCGATGCCCAGCGACGGCAGATGGGTATCGGAATTGACGCTGCCGGATTTCAGGGAAAGCAGCGTCTGGATTTCGGTGCAAAGCTGCTGCTGAATGTTTTCGGCGGTCGGTGCGTCGGGCATGGTTCAGAGTTCCTCTTGTATTGTTGCGGTTTTCCGAAAAGATCAACCGCGAAGGCGCGAAGAGCGCGAAGTTGCGCGAAGAAATCAAATTGGTATTTCTTCGCGCAACTTCGCGCCTTCGCGGTAAATTCCACTTGAGGCGCGGGGAAGGAAGTGGGCGATGAACTGTGGAGTCTCATTTTGTCAGGGTCAGCAGCAATGATGCCGACCGGTCGCATAATGCCCTGAACGTCGCGGCATTGTCAAATGGCGGTCGAGGCGATGGCTGTGACGGGGCATGAATCAATCGGCCAAGCGGGCGCCCGGCGGACAGAGACAGCAGGCCGCCGAGCGACTGGAACGCCGAATTACTGGCCGTGTGGCCGAAATAGGGCGAGAAGGTCGACGCATAGCGTCCGGAAAATGTTTCCCCCTCCCCTGGTACTCCGGGGGAGGGCTGGGGTGGGGGCGGAGCGCCGATTGGCCGGGGAGAACCCCCACCCTGACCCTCCCCCGGAGTACCGGGGGAGGGGAAAAAGGCGGATTGCGGGAAGAAGCTTGGTTCGTCCAGGATTAACAGGCCGACGTCTTTAGCCGATGCGGTGGCGTCAAGATGAGCGATGCCTCCGGCGTCGGATGGCCCCAGCGTCAGAAACACGGCTCCCTCGCCGAGAGCGAATGGCGGGTTGCCCGGCAGCAGGCGAGAAGCGCAGCGGATCAGGACTTCGCCGAGCTCTTCGACCGCGCCGAGAAGAACGCGGGCGCAGGAGCCGGAATTGAGCCAGCATTGAGCCTGAAGCACGGCCTGCTCGAAGCCGGATTCAAAATCGGTTGTGGAGAGCGACGGGCCGCGAAGGTCCAGAAGTCCGGCGATATAGGATGCCGCCACGCCATGGACCGAATGGGAGAAATCGGTGGGAAGGGCGTCGGAGTCGCCGCAATCGAGAATGCCGTCGAGGAACTTGAAGCCCCGGCCATGTGGACCCAGGCCGGAGGTGACGATCAATCCAACTCGTTCCATGGGGACGCCCGCGCAGGCGTTCTGGGCTTGGGTCCAGGCGTCGAGGGCGGCGATGGCGGCCATGCGGACGAAACGGTCGGCCCGCCGCAGACCGCGGGAGACGGTCGGGTCGGCCAAAAGATCGTCGCTGACGCGAAGGAGCGGCGCCGGCTCGACCGGCTCGGAAAGTCTCTTGGCGATGGTTGGCAAATCGCGGCCCATGGGCGTCACGGCGCCAATGCCGAGGACCGCGGCGGGCGGGAGAGGGTTTGTTAGGTGCGGGCCGCCGGTTGTCATGCGAACCTCCGAATCAGCACGGCGGAGTTGTTGCCGCCGAAGGCCAGGGAGGTTGACATCGCATATTCGCCGGAAATCGTCGTGCGTTGGCGAAGGGGGGCGACGGGGATGTCGTCGGCGGGATTCTCAAATCCCATGCTGGCGGGAAGCCAGCCCTCGCGAAGGCCGAGGATGGTGAAGGCGGCTTCAAGGCCACCGGCGGCGCCGAGGGTGTGGCCGGTGTAACCTTTGGTCGAAAGAAATCGCACCTCGGGGCCGAATATGCGGGCCAGGACTTTTCCCTCGGCGCGATCGTTGTCGGCGGTGGCGGTGCCGTGGGCGTTGATGAATGCGACTTGAGCGGGGCCGATCTGCCCCTGGGCAAGTGCCCAGGAGATGGCGGCGTGGAGGCCGCGGCCTTCGGGGTGCGGGGCGGTGAGGTGATGGGCATCGCAGGCCGTCCCGAATCCGGCGACCTGAAAGGCGTTTTTCCTGCCGCGCCGGCGGGCGTGGGCGTCCGATTCCAACACGACGATTCCCGCGCCTTCGCCGAGGTTCAGGCCGGCGCGATGGCGGTCGAATGGCGCGCAGGGTTCGGAACTGGAAACGCCGAGAGACCAGAATCCGGCCAGGGCGACGCGATTGAGTTCATCGCCGCCGCCGGCGATGGCGACATCGCAGAGGCCCGCGTGGATCCAGCTTGCGGCGACGCCGATCGCGTCGGTGCCGGACGAGCAGGCGTTCACGATCGTCATGCGCGGGCCGGTGACTTGCAGGAGATCGCCGACGGCCTGGGCGAGATTGGCGTGAAGGTAATCGTGGATGGCGTCGAGCGGGGGACTGTCGATTCGGCGGTAGGCTTCGTAAAACGGGATGTTGTTGAGTTGGCTGGCGACGGTGGTGCCGGCGGCGACGCCGACGCGGGTTGCGGCGTTGAAGCCTTGGATTCCCGCTTCCGCCAGAGCTTGGCCAACGGCCAGCATGGTCAGCCGCAGGGTGCGGGAGTTGTTGTAACGCGCAGGAAGGACGGGCAAATCGGCGGTGACCTGGAAAGTCGGGCAGGAAATCGAGGTTTCAAACGGCAGCACGGCGGACGGACGGCGCACCGAATTCCGGAAAGCGGCGAGGGTGGCGGGGAGGCCGATTCCCGCGGCGGATACCACGCCGATGCCGGCGATCCAGACGGGTGATGTTCCTGTTGTCGTCATCTTAGCCGCGAATAGAGATCACTGTGAAGATTACCGTGAAGACGCGAAGACGCGAAGTTGCGCGAAGAATTATCAATCTGACTTTGTTCTTCCTTCGCGCAACTTCGCGTCTTCGCGTCTTCGCGGTTTATTTTTACGGAAATGCCCAACATTGGCCTATTTGGTGGCATTGGCCAGGACGTACGGGGCAAGCGAATTGATGCAGCGGAAGATGTCGCGGCCCTTCTGCATTGCCTTGACGTCCAGCCCGTACTGGCGGCGAAGGAGAACGACGATTTCAACGCCGTCGAGGGAATCCAATCCCACGCCGCCCTCGCCGAAAAGGCTCATGTCGTCCTTGATGTCTTCCGGCTTCAGTTCTTCCAGGGAGAGGTTTTCCACAAGGAGCTGTTTGAGTTCTTGTTTGATCTCTTCAAGCGATCGGGTTTTCACGGGTTCCAAGACGGCGCGTTCCTTTCGACGGATGATGGCGGTGAGTTTAAGAAGGCGTGGGGGATACTGCAAGGAGCGATGGGCCGTGACCGCCCCCTGGGTGTGAGCCATGGTTGTCGGTCGGAAATCCGCGATTTGCCCCAGGCAAGTCCGAAATCCGAAATTCGAATGACGAATCAAATTCGAAACTCGAAATTCGAATTTCAGCCTTCGAATTTGATTCGTCATTCGAGTTTCGAATTTCGAGTTTCCGCGCAGCGGCTTGATTCGTCATTCGAATTTCGGATTTCGGATTTATCCCGCCCCCCGGCGAAGGTGCGAATATCCACCCGCGTGCCTATAGTTCATAGTGGCATTGGGCCGCTTCTTGGAGGCTGATATGAAAACCGAGCAGGCGACGTTCGCGGCGGGATGCTTCTGGGGCGTCGAGGCGAGTTTTGCAAGGGTGGACGGCGTGACGCAGACGCAGGCGGGGTACACCGGCGGGCGCACGGCCGGGCCGAGCTATGAGGATGTCTGCAAAGACGACACGGGGCATGCCGAGGCGGTGCGGGTTTCGTTCGATCCGGCCAAGGTGAGCTTTGCCGAATTGCTGGACGTTTTCTGGAGCAGCCACGATCCCACGTCCGTGGATCGGCAGGGTCCGGACGTGGGGTCGCAGTATCGCTCGGCGATCTTTTTCCACAATGCCGAACAGGAGCGGGCAGCGCGGGCGTCGCTGGAGGAGGTGGATCAGTCCGGGGTGTTTGCCAGAAAGATCGTCACGCAGATCGTGCCCGCGGGAACGTTTTATCCGGCTGAAGAGTATCACCAGAAATATTTCGAAAGACGCGGGAGTGCCCAGAGTTGCCACGTGGGAATCGCCAAGGTCCAGACCCAACTCGCGGCCCAAGCGGCGAAGGCGCGAACGGGTTGCGAATCGACGTGCGGGGTGAGCCATTGGCAGGCAAGCGATGAAGAGCTGCGGCGGAAATTGACGCCGGAGCAGTTTACCATCGCGCGCCGGGCGGGGACGGAGCGGGCGTTTTCGGGAAGATACTGGAACGAGCATCGACCGGGGGTTTATCATTGCGCGGTGTGCGGGCAGGAGCTTTTCGATGCCGGAACGAAATTCGATTCCGGCACGGGCTGGCCGAGCTTCTTTTCGCCGATTCGGACGGCAGCCGTGTCCGAACGGACCGACGGCTCGCATGGCATGAAGAGAGTGGAAGTCGTTTGTTCAAAATGCCAATCGCATCTCGGGCACGTGTTTGACGATGGTCCGCGTCCGACGGGGAAGCGATATTGCATGAACTCGGCGGTGCTGGAGTTGAAGGCGAAATGAATTAATGTCTAACGAAATGCACCACAGAGGACACGGTGCCGCAGGGCCGCAACCAAGAAAGAAAATGCGGATGAACCGCCAAGACGCCAAGACGCCAAGAAAAAAAAGAACCGCGGATGACCCGGATGACACGGATAAGAATTGAATTTATCCGCGATATCCGCGCAATCCGCGGTTGTATTGATTTTCAATCTTGGCGTCTTGGCGGTTCGATTTGCTTTTGGGAATAATGTGGTCAGAAAAGGAACGGTCTTTTCCGATAACGGATGAATGCGCGGGTCGATGGGCACGGAAGTCGTTTATCCAGGTTCGGCCTCGAAAAAGGGCGCGCCGGCGGGTCGGGCGGGGCCGGCGGTTGACGCGGGGAAATTACCTCCGGAACGGGCGATGACCCTGGACGTCGATGCGGAAGCGCCGCAATTCTGGCGGTTTCTCTGGCCGTCCATCTACCCGTATCGCGGGCTGGTTCTGGCGGCTCTGTCGCTCAGCGCGTTGCATGGGTTTTCCATCACTTTCCAGACCGTTGCGCCCAAATACCTCATCGACCAGATCATCCTGGCAACCGGGATCACGCAGAGCCAGCGCTGGCACCGGCTGGAGGCGTTAATCGGGCTGTATCTTTTCGCATCGATCTTCGGCCGCATGCTGGTCTGGCACGTGGGGTATCGAATCTTCACGTACGTCCGGGAGAAGGTGCTGTTCAACGTCCGGGCGATTTTCTTCAGCCACGTGAATCATCTGTGTCTGCGCTTTCATCGCGAGCACCACAGCGGGGAACTGTTCAGCTATCTGTTCGGCAGCCCGCTGTTGCAGGTGCAGAATTATTTTCAGCAGTTCACGTTCGGCGCGCCCGGGGCGCTGTGCATCGTCATCAGCACCCTGGTTTGGCTGGGAGCGTGGGATTGGGTGTTGACGCTCGTGCTGCTTTTCGCGGTGCTGTGTACGGTCTGGCTGATGCACAGCACGCGGCCGCGGATTCAGAAGCTGCACAACGAATATCAGAACACCGAGACCAAAGTGACCGGCTACGTGGCGGACCTGCTGCGCGGATCGCGGGACGTGAAGCTGTA
>Ga0181538_10000797_pt1 | contig 37369 bp, 32 predicted proteins | sample PEATcosm2014_Bin_40_FD_119773 | JGI IMG/M metagenome (GOLD analysis project Ga0181538, IMG submission 119773) | Peatland microbial communities from MTU Mesocosm Facility, Houghton, MI, USA - PEATcosm2014_Bin23_30_metaG | ecosystem: Environmental > Terrestrial > Soil > Wetlands > Peat | place... | reverse complement strand
TACCAGTTCCGGACTTGGCAGTGGCGGAGGAGGCGGAGGTGCATTCAGCATCTCCCGGACTTTATCCATCCTGGCGGTCGCCTCTTTCGAATTATTCGCGGTAACGAGATCGGGAATGCCGGACGCTGCCTGGGAAAGCGCGTCTTTACGGCCCGGATTGGCCGCAATGGCCGCTTCGATATCCTTCGAGAGCTTGCTCCAGCCGGCCGCCAAATCCTGGACTGGCAGCGCCGCCGCAACGGCCGATGGATCGGCTTGCCCCTGACGCGCTCCCTCGCCCGCTTCCCCGGACTCGTCGTCCGGGTTGACGTTTGGTGGGATATACAGTTTCTTTGCCAGGAATAGCGGCACGGCCGTTCTGAGCAGTCTGTAGGGAACTCTGCCGGCCTTGGGCTCGAAGGCTACCGCGCCATCTACGAGGTGGCACATGCCCGTGCAGACGGGCCTCTTGCTATGGAAGAAATTGCGCACTCCGGCATCGTCCACCAGGACCAGCAGGACGGGGTTCTTCTTCTTGTCCGCCAGTTCGACATCGCCGTAAATCCAAAATTTGGTCTCGGTGGTAGCGGTGATTCTGCTGACATCCTGCTTGATGGCGTGCTTATAGACATCGAGTGTCTTCAGGTCCGCCTCTTTTAACGGCACTTTCCCCCCTCTTTGGAAATCCGGTGCGCCGGATCGGGCGAGATCGAACTCCTGTGGCGAAACGTTCGGTCGCGCCCTGCCCCTCGGAGTTGACCGGTTTCCTTAGCAGCGAATATGGACCCGTTGGCGCGCCGGGGGGAGTTAGGTTGGGCAATCGAGGGGTAAGGAAACTTTCCTTACCCCAAGCGAACTCATTAATAAGAAGGCTGATATACTAAAACTCGTTCATTGGGCCCAAGATCGCGCGAGGTGCCAACGGAATGATACCGGCCGGTGCGGACGAGCCCCAGCGGGCAGCTCTCATCCACGCCCAACTTGAAAAAATGCTGGCCAGTGCGGAGTTCCGGCAGTCGGTACGGATATGCCGCTTCCTGCGCTTCGTGGTGGAGTGCGCGCTCCAAGGTGAAGGCGACCGCCTGAAGGAGAGCTTGATCGGGGTCGAGGTCTTCGACCGGTCGCTTGGATACGATCCCAAGTTGGAGCCCATCGTCCGCACCGAAGCCCACCGGCTGCGCGAAAAACTGCGCAAGTACTACCAGGACGAAGGTTCGAAGAGCGCCGTTGTCATCAGCCTGCCAAAAGGGGGTTACGCACCGGTATTTGAGTTCCGGCCAGTGGAAGTCCGGCAGAATCCCGAAAAAGTCATCACCTTACCAAGCCCGGAGGTAGTAGAGCGGGAACCCGCCGCCAAATCCCGCATGTCGCTTTGGCTGTTCCTGGGTGTCGCGGTGGCTTGCAGTACTGTCGCCGTTCTGCTGTGGTCGAGCCGAAAGCCTGTGCCGGCCCCATCGCTTTCTCCGCTCACAAGCTTTCCCGGAAGCGCGTTTTGTCCGTCCCTGGCGCCTGACGGCCAGCGAGTGGCGTTCGTTTGGGACGGCGGCTCGGGGAACTTCGATATCTACGTGAAGCAGATCAATATCGGAGATCCGCTTCGCCTTACCACCAACGCGGCGCAGGACCTTGACCCCGCGTGGTCTCCGGACGGACGGCAGATCGCGTTTCTGCGGCGTTGGCCGGATCACCAGGAACTGTTGGTGATTCCCGCCATGGGCGGCGCCGAACGCAAGATCGCCGACATCTCGGCGAAGCAGAGCCCCTGGGCTGTGGACGCGGCGGGCTATGTTCGCCATCTGGGCCCGGCGTGGTCGCCGAACGGCGCGCAGATCGCGATTGCGGATGCGCCCGGAGCCGGCGAGCCCGACAGCATTTATCTCTTCAACGTGGAGACCGGAGAGAGACGGCGGCTGACCAGCCCTCCGCGCCCGGACGAAGCGGATTCTCAGCCGGTGTTTTCCTTCCGCGGGGACATGCTGGCATTTGTGAGATGGCGGAATGGCGCCGGCGGCTCTCCCGCTATTTACCTGCAGTCCACGAAAGGCGGAGACCTCCGCCGGCTGGCAGTCGACAACCGGCAACTGGCGGGCATCGCCTGGTCGGCCGATGGCCGCCGGATCATCTTTTCGTCGGACCGCGACGACGAGTACAAGCTGTGGGAGGTCCCAATCTCTGGCGGTCAGCCCGCGCCCGTGGGCAGCGGCGTGGGCATCCGGGGGCAGCATCCTTCACTGTCGGCCGATGGCCGTCGGCTGGCATATACGGAGCGCGTTTATTCCACCAACATCTGGCGGGTGTCGCTCGATCAGCAAACGGCGGAGCCGCCGGCGCCGCTTCTTTCGTCGTCGCGGACCGACGACAGCCCGCAATACTCGCCCGATGGCCGGCGTGTTCTCTTCATTTCGAATCGCCTGGGACCGCGCCAGATCTGGATTTGCGACGCCGATGGCGGCCACGCCGCACCGTTGGCTTCCCTGCGGGATGTCCTTCCAGGGACACCGCGCTGGTCGCCCGACGCCTCCTGGATTCTGTTCGATTCCAAACACGAGGGGTTCGGCGCGGTCTATGTGATGGATGCCGAAGGCGCGCGGTTGCGGCGTCTGACCCCGGCGAGTTCCAGCAGCATGATGGCAAGCTGGTCGAACGACGCCAAGTGGGTATATTACTCCTCCAACCGCAGCGGAGATTGGGAGATCTGGAAACAGCCCATGCCGGAGGGCCCGCCATCCCAAGTGACCCTGCACGGCGGGCTGGAAGCCAAGGAGTCGCGCGATGGCCGGCTCCTGTACTACACCAAAGATGTACCCACGGACCACGGGAGACTCTGGCAGATACCGGTGGAAGGCGGCACGGAAACTCCCGTAGACGGACTCGAAGGAAGCAATCTCGGCCGCCAGTGGGCGCTCGCCGATACCGGCATCTACTTCGTTTCGCGCACCCCGGCCACCGCCGAGTACGGCCTGTTCTTCTTCGATTTCGCGACCCGTCGAACCCGGCCTTTGTTCGCCCTGGCCAACAAACCGGTGCCGGGCACGTCGGGACCCTCGGTTTCTCCCGACGGCCACTGGCTGCTGTATTCGCAGGTCGATCGCCAAGGCAGCAATGTCATGTTGCTGCAGAATTTCCACTAAACCCTACTCCTGCCGCGGCGCTTTTAGCGGATCGATCCGCGCTGCCCGCCGGCAAAACGGTGGTATCGAATTTAGTAAGCCAGTGGAAATTTTCCGGGTGGTTGCTGTTTTCCACGGGTAGCGGAAAGTTTCTGAAATCTATTTGCCGGATATCTGTGATCGGACGCTTCTCCTGCCCTGCGACCCGCGAGGGAGCGGTGAGTTTCACGCGCAGACCCGAATTATGCAAGTCCCCCTAAAGTTGTCCGGCAACCCGATTGGCCAGGTCTTTCAACTGCTTCTCTCTCGCCGGAGTGAAGGTTCCCATGGGAGTAAGGTTGATAAAGAAACGTACTTTGCCCTTGCGCGCATGGAGCGCGTGCTCGGCGTCGAAGTAAGCCTGATCGCCGAGACCGGCGATCGGCGTAGGCGCGCCAAAAAACTTCGCGAGCCTGTCGAACAGGTCCGCCGCGGCGGCCGGCGTAGGATCGACGTACCCTCGAAACAAGAGCTCGCTGCCGTCCTTGGACTGATAGTGGCAATCTGTTCCCTCGGCCGTGTTTCGATAAGGACGGGGAGCCACGCTCTTTCGCGGCGAACCGAATTCCCGCCCCAACGTCTTGCTCACATCCGCTGCCGGCAGCAGCGAGCAGACGTCAGCGGGGGGTTCGTTGGCCCTGGCGGACCGGACGGCGCAGGTGGTTGCAAGGAACGTTGCAGCGATCAACCAAAAGTTGTGCCGGGGAGCTAGGTAACGCATCTTTCATGCCCTCCAGATGATCAGGATTTTATCAAAGTACGCGCTGCCCGGTCCTTTCACTTCCCCAGTCCCGGCGGACGATCGCCGATCGCATAGTCCGCCGGAATCTGAAACAGCGCCGGGTCCTCGATCGCGCGCACGATGTTGGTGAGTTGGTAAGTCGTCTCGCCGAATCGCGGGTCGGAGCTGACGCTTTTCACAATCACCTGCAGATCGCTCGAAAACCAGCTCTCGTCCACCAACTGCAAGTCGCGGTCGTTTCCGATCGCGCCCGCCGGAATGACGCGCGTCTTGCGCGTTCCGCTGGTCATCACGCCGTTCACCACCTTATCCCCCAGATGTGCCACTTCCGCGTGGGGGGCGCCGGGTCCGTCCGTGCTCATTAGGATGTGAACCTGGCCCTTGTCCAATCCCACCGATCCCTTGACCACCTCCGGCGGAATCGGATTCTTGTGCACGGTCTTCGCCGCGGGGTCGAGAATCGCAACGAAGCGCGCCACCGGGTCCATGATCACCGTGATTGTCCTGCCGTCGATGGTTTGCTCGACGCGTGTGCGGCCCTGGTCGTCGCGATACAGTTGATCGCTGTCGGACCTCTCGATCTTCGCGCCGTTGGCGAGAGTTTGTATCGTGTGGCGCGTTTCGATGGCGGAGAACGGCTTACCCGTCACGTTGAGCAAGCCCATGCGCCCATCTGCCCCGATCATTCCGGCCATCATCAGTTCCGATCCCCCATCTCCGGGACCCTTCTGAATTCGGAATTCTTCGACGTGGACTTCCTTCTGCGTCCTCTGCGTCATCTGCGCGGCCGCGCTCGCCACCGCCAACGCCAGCGCGAGCGGCCAAAGGCTCTTCATCGCATACTCCTTTCCGAAGCGTTGAACGCCACCGGCCGGATGGCTCTCGGCCGGCCGTCCTGGCTCACCATCACATCCGCTCGCACGGTCGCGCCGGGGGCGGCGGAAATGCGGAATCCCGCCGCGATCAGTTCGTTGACGGGCACCTGTCTTTCCACTACCAGCACGCGCTCGTACGGTTCCAGCGGCGGCGTGTACGGGATGGGATAGAACGCCTGCGACTCCACCGCCGGCGCCGCCCGCGGGATCGGCCGCAACAGCAGCGCGCCAGCCGCAAGTGACGCCGCCAGCGCGCCGCCCAGCGCCAGCACGCGTACCCTCCTGCGCCGGTGCGCGCGGTCGAATGCGGCCATCACCGCGCGCTCCATCCCTTCCGGCGGCTCGATGGCTGCCACCCGCGCCGCCAGATCTCGCATCCTCGATTCGAATTGCGGGTCGTTCATCGGCAGTTCACCTTCTTCCCCTGCAATTTGCGCTGCAGCAATTCATGCGCGCGATGCAATCGCGACCAGATCGTCCCCACCGCGCAGCCGAGAGTGGCCGCCGCCTGTTCGTTGCTCATCTCTTCCATGTCGCAGAGAATCACCGCCTCGCGATACCGTTCGGGCAGGCTCGCGATGGCCTTCCACAGCTCCGCGGCGTCTTCGGAATCGGCGATTTCGGGCGGCGGCGCGGCTCCCGCCGCCAATTCGTTCAACGGCAGCCACCGCTGCTCTTCCCGCCGCCGCCGACGGAGCGTTTGCCGCGCCACTCCTCCCAGGAATGCCGCCAGATCGCCGCGCTCGGGGTCGAAGGCCGAAGGGTGATAGATCAGCCACACGAACACTTCTTGCGTGATCTCGCCGGCCCGCTCGCGGTCGCCGGTGAGATACAGCGCGAAGCGGAACACCGCCCCGTGGTGGGCGCGGTAAATCGCTGAAAACGCTTCGCGATCGCCGTTTCGAAAGCGCTTTACCAGCTCGCCGTCGCGGATTTCCTGAACACGTTCTATGCCGCTTATTGCCGCGGGCGAGCCCGAAACTTCCAATAGTTTGAGATCTGCCTCCGCGGCCCGCCACATAAAAGCTTGCGTCTCCGGATCTTACTCGCGTTGCTGGCCGTCTCGTCCGCGCCCGCGCAGGCGCAACAGGGAAACGCCAACGCCATCGTCGTCAAGATTCCCGCCGCGAGTATGCCCTCCACCGTGATTCTATCCGCCTCCAACGCCAACGGCGCGCCCGGCCATTCCGTTTCCGTCCCTATCGTGCTCTCGCTGGGCGGAACTACGGCGCCCGGCTCGTTCCAGATCGATCTCACCTTCGACCCCACCAAGCTCACCTTCGTTTCCGCCACCGGCCTCTCGTCCACCGCCGTCTCCGCCGCCGACGTTCGCCTCGCCACTACCGGCGCCAGCCCCAACGGCATGGCGAGCGGCGTGGTGGGCGCCGCATCGTTCACCCTGGCGTCGTCCTTCGGCACATCGCCCTCCGTCGTCAATCTCGTGAACTGCATGTCCGCCGATCCGTCCGGGAATCCATTATCGACCGGATGCCTCGCCGCGACCGTCGGCCTGTTGACTTGCACGGTGACCGGCGATGCGAGCCCCGGCGTGGCGGACGTGCAGGCGATGATCGACCAGGCCCTCGGCCTCGCGCCCCCCGCCTACGACATGAATGAGGATGGCGTGGTGAACGTGATCGATATCGAAAGAGTCCTCACCGCGGCCCTGGGCGGCGCGTGCATCTACTAGCTCACCGCCTCGAAACTGCTCGGCGCAACCGCACCGGTCCGCGACGATTCTCGCTCCGTGAATTTCTCCGTGGCGCCCCCATCTCCGTGCCCTCGGACTTTGTTTTAGCCTTTGTTTTTCCTCCGTGATCTCTGTGCCTCTGTGTGAAAATTGTTTTCTGCTTTTCCCTTTGCGCTTTTGCGTGAAAAGCCTTCCGCCGTTACAATCCACTAAAATAGAAGAAGTGCCGAAACTGCCCGCAACCCTGCGAGCCCTGCAATACCGTAATTTTCAGCTTTTCTTCTCGGGCCAGCTCATTTCCCTCATCGGGACCTGGATGCAGAACCTCGCCCAGCCGTGGCTCGTCTACCGCCTCACCGGGTCCATGGTCCTGCTCGGCGGAATCAGCTTCTGCGGCCAGATTCCCATATTCCTGCTCTCCACCGTCGGCGGCATCGTGGCCGACCGCTACAGCCGCCATCGCGTGGTCATTGCCACACAGACGCTCTCCATGCTGCTGGCGCTCATCCTCGCCGCCCTCACCCTCACCAACCGCGTGCACATCTGGCATATTTTCGTCCTCTCGGCCCTGCTCGGCGCGGTCAACGCCTTCGATATTCCCGCCCGCCAGTCCTTCATCGTCGAGATGGTCGACAGGCCCGATCTGATGAACGCCATCGCCCTCAATTCCTCCATGTTCAACGCCTCGCGCGTGATCGGTCCCGCCATCGCCGGCATCCTGGTGGCGGCCATCGGCGAGGGATGGTGCTTCTTCGCCAACGGCATCAGCTATATCGCGGTGATTGTCGGCCTGCTGTTCATGCGCGTCGAAGCCAACGCCCGCCGGGTGAATCGCGCGTCGCCGCTCGCCAATGTCATCGAGGGCTTTCGCTTCGTGCTGCGCAACCGGCCCATTCACGCGCTGCTGATGCTGCTCGGCATGGCCAGCGTCACGGGCATGCCGTTCCAGGTCCTCATGCCGGTGTTCGCCGACCGCATTCTCCACGGCGGTCCCAAGGCGCTCGGCTGGCTCACCGGATGCGCCGGGATGGGAGCGCTGGCCGCGGCGCTGCTTCTGGCCAGCCGCCAGACGCTCAAAGGCCTCAGCGTGTGGATCGCCGCGTCGGCCACCGCGTTCGGCGTCGGCCTCATTATCTTCTCCACCTCTCGCAGCTTCCTGTTTTCCGCCGTAATGCTGGTGCCGGTCGGGTTCGCGCTTATGCTCCAGATGGGCTCGACTAATACGCTCATTCAGAGCATGATCCCCGACGAACTGCGCGGGCGCGTCATGGGCGTCTATTCCATGGTAATGATGGGAATGGCGCCCTTCGGCGGCCTCCTGGCCGGGCTCGTGGCCGATCGCCTGGGCGCGCCGCTCACGGTCACTATCGGGGGCGCGGTCTGCCTGCTGGCCGCCGCCGTCTTCTGGACCCAGCTTCCCGGTATCCGCGGGCACATGCGCCGGATGATCGCGGCGCAACGCGAAGTCGTGACCGAGTAACCCCAGCGGGCCGTAGGCCCTTGCGGTACTTGGGGTGCCGCGCCACCACGGCTTCCTGATGCCATCAAATCTTGCCGCGCTGTAGAATGGCGGGGCTCGCCGCAAGTGGTAGTTCGATCCAGACCTGCAAGCCGGGATGGACGTTGCGGGCGCCGACGGCGCCGTGGTGCAGGCCCACGGCGCGCATAGCGATCGCCAGCCCCAGACCGACGCCGCCCGTCGAGCCCTCGCGCGCATCGTCGACGCGGAAAAATGGCTGAAAGATCCTCGCCACCGAATCCTCCGGCACGCCCGACCCGTAATCGCGCACCGTGATGCGCGCCGCATCGCGCGAGGTCGTGAGATCCACTTCGACCGTCGATTGCGCGGGCGCGTACCGGATGGCGTTGCGGATCACGTTCTCCAGCGCGCGGCGCAACAGCTCGCGGTCGCCTTCGATTGTCACGGGGGTGGATGACCGCAGCGCCAGCCGGCAACCGTGCGCGTCGGCCTCCACGCGGCAATCCTCGATCAACCCGGCGAGGAGTTCGTCCAGCCCCATGCTTTCGAAAACCGCCGCGCTCGGATCGCCCTCCGCGCGGGTTACCTGCAGCAGCGCGGAAACCAGGCCGCTGAGCCGCTGGATCTCCTTTTTGAGCCGCGCCAAAGCGGCGTCCGGGTCGTCGGCCGAGCGCACCAGTTCGGCGGCGAAGCTCAGGCGCGCGAGCGGCGTCCGGAGTTCGTGCGAAATGTCCTGTAGCAAACGGCGCTCGGCGGAGAGCAGCGTGCCGATGCGCTCCGCCATGCGGTCGAACGCCTGGCTCAATTCGCCGATCTCGTCTTTGCGCCGCGAATGAATGCGGACCGACAAATCGCCGGCGCCAAAGCGGTCCACCGTGCGCGCCAGCATGCGCAGCGGCGAAACAATTGTCATGGCGAGCAGCCAGCACAGCAGCGCGATTGCGCCCAGGATCAACGCATAATAGGGCAAGTAGTCGCCGAGATTCAGGGGCGGCGGACCCATGGCGGCGATCCAGCAGTAACGCCCATCGGCGGACTTCGCCACCATCACCACCGGCCCCCCGAAATGTTTCGGACGCCCGCCTTCCGGCACCGCCGCCGCCAGCATCTTGGACCGGTTCTCCCCCGTCAGCAGATCTGTGCCGTTGCCATCCGTGAGGTAATGCTGGCCGGGAACATAGCGCTGGAGCCGGTCCACGTAAACACGCAATTGCCGCGTGCCGCCCGATTGGTACGCTTCCGTGGCCGATTCCAGTTCCATGCTCAACATCCGCCCGAATGAGCCCGTGCGGTGCGCGGCCCGGAACGACACCACCGACGTCACCACGAAAAATGCTCCCAGCGAGAGCAGCAGGGTGCCGAACGACCACAGCGTAATCTTGGCGTAGATGGATCTCACCCGCGCGCCTCCGATCCCATGGCGAACTGGTATCCCACGCCGCGGATGGTCTGGATGGGGTTGCGGCTCCAGCGCTCCAGTTTCTTGCGGAGATGGCTGATGTGCACGTCAAGCGACCGCTCGTACGGCGTGGATTTACGCTGGTGCAGCGCCGCGGTCAGCTCGTCGCGCGAAACCACGCGGCCGGCCGAGCGCACCAGTACTTCGAGGATATCGAATTCCAGCATGGTGACGTCGAGAGGTTCGGAAGCATACCAGGCTTCGCGGGTTTGCGGATTCAGGCGGACCTCGCCGGCCTCGACGATCTGCGGCGCGACGATCGCCGCTCCCGAGCGCCGGAGCACGGCGCGGATGCGCGCCAGCAGTTCTTCCGGCTCGAAGGGCTTGGGAAGATAGTCGTCCGCGCCGGCATTCAGGCCGGTGACGCGATCGGGACGGGCGGTGCGCGCGGTCAACATGATCACCGGGGTCGCGCTGCGTTTGCGAAGCTGGCGCAGAACCTCGAAACCATCGAGAGAAGGCAGCATCACGTCGAGGATGATCAGGTCGTACCCGCCCTCGATGGCGCGCGCCAATCCTGCTGCTCCATCGTGCACGGCATCGACGTGTAGCTCGTGCCGCGCGAAATAGTCGGACATGAGAGAGCAGAGATCGGTGTCATCTTCGATCAACAGGATCTGGCGCGGCGCATCCGGCATAGAAAAGCACCGCCCCTTGCAGTCGCGGCTCAGTCCTATTTGTAGCGCAAAGCCGCGTCGATTGGCAGACTCTTTACAAAACTTAAGACGCGAGGGCCGGCCGTTTGCCTTCTACTGAAAGTGTGAAGCAATTCGTTCTGCTGCTCGTCGGGATTCTACTCCCTCTCTGCGTACAGGCGCAATCGTCCAAATCGTTCGTCGCCACGGTTACGGGATTCCGGACGGAGCGCGCCGAGGTGGAAGTGAAGCCCGATTCGGGAGATATAGTGGTCGGCCAGCTTACTTCCGACACCCTCGCTCAGAAGATTGCTCCCGGTGAGAAGGACTTGAAAAAAGCGGAGACCATCGCCGTCACGGAGCTAGCCAAGGGCGATCGCGTTCTGGTGACGCTCGAACCCGATTCCACGCGCATTCGCCGCATCGTGGTGATGTCCGCGAAAGATATCGCCGGCCGCAACGAGGCCGACCGACTCGACTGGCAGAAGCGCGGCGTTGCGGGCATCGTGTCGGCGAAGAACGGCAACGAGATCATGCTCAGGAACAAAACCCTCACGGCCGAGAGCCTGATTACAGTCACCGTGAACGATCGGACCTCGATCAAGCGCTACGCACCCGATTCGGTGAAATTCGCCGATGCCCAACCGGCCACGTTGCCGGAGATCCGCGTCGGCGACCAGGTTCGCGCGCGCGGCGACAAGAGCTTAGACGGGCAGAAGGTGGCGGCGTCCGACCTGGTCTTCGGAACGTTCGTCATCGAAGCCGGCGCCATCAGCGCCATCGATCCCGGCGCTCAGGAAATCAAGGTGAAGGAGTTGGGCGGCAACAAGCTGCTCACCGTGAAATTCACGGCCGATTCGCAAATCAGGCAGATGTTCGATATGCCGCCCATGGCCGGTCGCGCGGGCGGCGCTGGGATGGCCGCGGGCGGCCCACCCCGCGGCGGACCGGGCGGATTGCCTGGCGGTTTCGACATTAACCAGATGATCGAACACCTTCCGGCCGTCAAACTCGAAGACCTCAAACCCGGCGCGACGGTAGTGATCAGCAGCACCAAGGGGGCGAAGAGCGATCAGCTCACTGCGATCCTGCTGCTTTCCAATGCCGGCATGCTGGTGCAAATGGCGTCCGCGATGAAAGCCGCGAATGGCGCGGCTGCAGGCGCCGGCGGCATGGGCGGCGCGGGCATGGGCGGCACTAACGGCGCCGATCTCAGCGGTCTTATGGGGCTGGGCATCGGCGGTATGAACCAGTAACTACAAGGTAAGTTCAAAATGAAACGCACTCTCTATTTACTCGCACTCTCTTTGTCTCTACTTGCCGGACTATTGGCGCAAACGCCCAGCCTGCAAGGCGTGGTGACCGATCCGTCGGGAGCGCTCGTGCCTTCCGCCGTGGTGCAACTCCGCGGGCCCGGCGGCGAGCAGCGCAAGACCACCAGCGGCACGGGCCAATATTCATTCCCGTCGCTCCAACCCGGCAAATACCAGGTGCGCGTGGCGTTGAAAGGATTCACGCCGTTCGAAAGGCCGGATCTCGAAATCGCCACGTCCACGGTGCTGGACATCCAGCTGCAGATTCAGACCGAGGCGCAGGAAATGAACGTGGAGGCGGACGCCAACACCACGGTAAGCGTGGATGCCGACTCCAATGGCGGAGCGCTGGTGCTGGGCGAGAAAGAGCTGGCCGCGCTTTCCGACGATCCCGACGAACTCTCGCAGCAATTGCAGGCCATGGCCGGACCGGGCGCGGGGCCGAACGGCGCGCAGATCTACATCGACGGGTTCAACGGCAGCAGCCTGCCATCCAAATCTTCGATTCGTGAGATCCGCATCAACTCCAATCCCTTTTCGCCGGTTTACGACCGTCCCGGCTTCGGCCGCATCGAGATTCTCACCAGGCCCGGCATGGACAGTTTCCACGGCCAGGCGTTCATCCAGTACAACAACCAGGATTTCAATTCGCGCAGTCCGCTGCTGGAACAATCCACGCGGCCGCCCTACAAGCAGGAATTCTTCGGGCTGAATGTCACCGGCCCGCTGAAGAAGAACAAGGCGTCATTCAGTTTCGACGCGCAGCGCCGCGGCACCACGGAGAACGCCTTCATTTACGCCACCGACCTGTCGAGCAGCCTGGTTCCGCAGACGGTGAACCAGGCAGTCCTGACGCCGCAGACTTTCACCATGCTAAGCCCGCGCCTGGACTACGCGCTGAATGCCAACAACACGCTGACCGTGCGGTATCAAAACACGCGTTCGAGCGCCGATAACCAGGGCGTGGGCAACTTCAACCTGGCGCCGCTCGGGTATACCGCGGCGACTTCGGAAAACACCATCCAGGCGACCGAAACTTCCATCGTCAACACCCACCTGGTGAACGAGACCCGCTTCCAATTCATGCGGTCCACCAGCGGAATGACCGGCGGCACCAACGATGTCGATATCTCGGTCCAAGGCGCGTTCACCACCGGCGGCGCGCAAGTCGGGAATTCGGGCGCCAGGACCAACGAATGGGAAGCCACCAACACATCGACCTTCACGCATGGCGTCCATACCTTCAAATGGGGCGGGCGCGTGCGCGGAACGGGCGAGAGCAGCACGTCGGTGGCGAACTTCGGAGGTACGTTCACGTTCACCGGCGGCACGGGCCCGGAACTCGACGCCAATAACGACCCGATTGCCGGCACGTCGATCGAACTCGACGCGCTCGAAGTTTACCGGCGCACGCTGTTGTTCCAGCAGGAAGGTCTGAGCGACGCGCAGATTCGCGCGTTCGGCGGCGGGGCTTACCTGTTCAGCATCGCGGCAGGTACGCCGACGACCTCGGCCGGCATGACCGATGTCGGCCTGTTCGCCAATGACGATTGGCGCATGCGGCCGAATCTGACGCTCAACCTCGGGGCGCGCTACGAGGCGCAGACCAATGTCGGCGATTACGGCGATATTTCGCCCCGGCTCGGACTCGCGTGGGGAATCGACGGCAAAGGCAGTAAAGCGGCGAAAACGGTGCTGCGCGCCGGCGCGGGTGCCTTTTACGACCGCATCTCGCAGGCCACCTTCCTGCAGGCGCTGCGATTTAACGGCATCACGCAGCAATCGTACGTGATCTTCAATCCCAGCTTCTTCCCGAGCATTCCCACCATCGCGAGCTTTGCGTCCGCTGTGCAGCCGCAGCAGTTGCAGATTGTGGACAATTACCTGCGCGCGCCGCGCAATTATCAGGCGAACGTGGGCCTGGACCGGCAGATCAACGCCTTCGCGCGCATCAGCGTGAACTACATTTCCAGCCGCGGCGTTCACCTCCTGCGCTCGCGCAACATCAACGATCCGATCGACGGCGTCTATCCGTTCGGTGATCAGGAAATCCGCCTGCTGAACGAGACCACGGGCTTCAGCCGGACGAACCAGTTGATGGTGAACCCCAGCGTGAATTATAAGAAGCTGTTCCTGTTCGGTTTCTATTCGCTCTCTTACGGGAAGGACGACAACGAAGGCCAGCCCGCCGATCCTTATAATCTGCGCGCGGAGTGGGGACCATCGAGTTTTGCGGATGTGCGACACCGGTTCGTGATGGGCACCAGCATCCCGCTGCCGTTGCAGATTACCATGAATCCGTTCATCGTGGTGCAAAGCGGCACACCGTACAACATCACCACGGGATTGGATCCCAACGACGACGGCATCTTCGCCGCGCGTCCCGAACTGCTCGCGGCCGTCACGGCCGGCAACTGCGCTGGAGCGAACCTGGTTTATACGCGGCAATTCGGCTGCTTCAACGTGGATCCGGCGGCAGGCGCATCGACCATCGAACGGAATTACGGCCGCGGCCCCGGCTCGGCCACTCTGATGCTGCGGCTCTCGCGCACGTGGGCGTTCGGCGAGAAACGCGCGAGCGACCCCAACGCCGGCAGCTTCGGTCCGCCTCCGGGCGGCGGCGGTGGACGCGGGCCCGGCGGGGGTGGTCCTGGCGGTGGCGGTCCGCCGCCGGGTGGTCCGCCTCCCGGCATGGGGTTCAACAGCGGACGGCGATTCACGCTCACGCTGGGCGTGAACGCCATGAACGCGTTGAATCATCCAAACTATGCCGCTCCCAATGGCGACCTGACGTCGCCGTTCTTCGGCGTGTCGCAAAGTCTCGCGGGGGGATTTGGCCCGTTTGGCGGCGCCAGCACGTACAATCGCAAGATCGATTTTCAATTGCGGTTCGGGTTTTAAACAGGCACAGCAGCCATTACTGAGCCGCGACCGCGAGGGAGCGGTGCTTTTCGTGCGGAACAATGGGTTTTGGCTACCTTGGCAGAGTCACCGTGAACGTGCTGCCCGCGCCGGGAGTGCTGGCCACTTCCACCGCGCCGTTGTGCAATTCGGCGATCCATTTCACGATCGCCAGGCCCAGCCCGAAGCCGCCATCCTGCCGGGAGCGGGCCTTATCGCCGCGGTAGAACCGCTCGAACAAATGCGGGACCACCTCGGGAGCGATGCCCGCGCCGGTATCGGCAATGCGGATGGCGACGGCGGCGGCGCGAGACTCGAGCGACACGGTGACGCGCCCTCCTTCCGGCGTATCGCGAATGGCGTTATCGATGAGATTCATTACCATGCGGTGCAGCAGCTCTTCGTCGCCACGGAAAGCGAGATCGTCGTGTGGCGCGCATTCCAGCACGACGCCGCGGACGCCGGCCAACGACTGCGCCGACCGGCAGCATTCCGCCAGCAGATCGTTCCAATAGAATTCCTCCACCCGCAGCTTCACGCGGCCGGCATCGGCACGCGCCAGGTTCAACAGATCGTCCACCAGCCGTGAGAGACGCCGCGATTCGTCCAGCACCAGCGCCAGGGCCTGCTTATACTCGGCCGCGCCGCGCTGCTGTGCCAGCGCTACGTCGGCCTCGCCGCGAATGATCGAGATGGGCGTGCGCAGTTCGTGGGAAGCATCGCCCACGAAACGGCGCATGTTCTCGAACGACTGGCCGAGGCGCGTCAGCAGCTCGTTGAACGACGCCGAAAGCGTCGACAACTCCTCGGCCGCCGCGGCGCCCGCATCGAGCCGGGTTTCGAGATTGCTGTGGGTGATGCGCCGGGCCTGCTCGGCCATGGAGGCCAGCGGCGCGAGATTCCGCCGCGTCAGCCAGTAGCCGCCGATGCCCGCAAGCGCGATGGCGAACGGCAGCGTAAGCACCATGACGCGGCGCAAGAGCGCGAGTTCCGTGGCAATTTCGTCGAGCGGCTGAAGCGCGACGGTAACGTATTCGCGCCCGCCCAGCCGCTGGCGAACCACCGCCGCGTGGGCTTCCGGCTGTGCCACGATATTGCGAGCGTCGGCCGCGCGCCGCGCGATATCCACCAGTTTGCCGCCCGCTATCGCGGTGCTCGCGCCCAGCACGCGCGAGCCATCGAGAAATGCTACAGTGCTGCCGCTCAGCCGCAGGTCGGCCAGCACCTCGGAGGCCGCCACTGCCGCGTCGCCATGCATTTCCTTGAATTCGTCCGCCAGCAGCGCGGCGGCCGTGTTCGCCTCGACGGTGAGCGATTCGTCCAGCCGCCGTTCGAGCGCGCGCGCCACCAGGTGGTGCAGCAAAACGCTGAACGCCAGCAGCAGGAGCGAGAAGAACGCCACGTACCAGACGGTCAGGCGCGCGCGCAGCGTTCTAATCACTGGCCGCCTCCGCCTCCGCGGTCAGGATGTAGCCTTCGCCGCGGCGGGTGTGGATCATGCGCCTCCGGCCGCCGGCTTCGAGCTTGACGCGCAGGCGCTTGATATAGACGTCGATGATGTTGGAGAAGGGGTCGAAGGTCTCGTCCCACACGTGCTGCGCGATGCGCTCGCGGTCCACCAGGCGGTTCTCGTTGAGCATCAGGAATTCGAGCAGGGCGTACTCTTTAGCGGTCAGGCTGAGGGCGCGGCCGGCGCGCGTGACGCCGTGGTTCCCGGTGTTCAAGGTGAGGTCGGCAATCTGCATCACTTGCGGGCGCAGGACGGCGGAGCGCCGCAAGAGGGCGCGCAGGCGGGCCAGCAGCTCTTTGAAGTCGAAAGGCTTGGCGAGGTAATCGTCGGCGCCGGAATCGAGCCCCGCCACGCGATCATCCACCGACCCGCGCGCGGTCAGCATCAGGATGGGCGTGCGCATGCCCGCGGCGCGCAGCTCGCGGCACACGGCATGGCCGTCCTTGATAGGCAGCATGACGTCCAGCACGATCACGTCGTACTCGTTGACGCTGGCCTGATAGATGGCCTGCTCGCCATCGGGGGCGATATCGACCGCGTAGGTCTGCTCGCGCAGGCCGCGCGCAATGAAGTTGGCCACGCGGGCTTCGTCTTCCACCAGGAGAATGCGCACTGTTTATATTGTGCGGCTAAAAGCGTAACAGGCGTTTTCGTTACTGAGCCGCGACCGCGAGGGAGCGGTGCTTTTCGGTTCGGAACCGATGCCTGGTTTTTTAAACCGCGCTAATGTAACCGGTATGGCCTTCGTCGCAGCGCTGGTGGTCGCCGTCGTGGCGCTGGCGACCGCCCCGGGCCATGCGTTTTATTTCGATATCACGCCGAAAGTGGTGGCGCTGCTGGTGGGGACGGCGGTGCTGCTGATTCTCGCCGCTCGCCGCCGGGAATCGCCGCGTGCGCCGCGCCTGTTTACCGCGCTTCTGGTGCTGAATGGCGCATCACTCGCGCTTTCGACGGCCTTGTCGGCCAATCGACCGCTCTCGGCATACGGCGGCTCTTGGCGGTGTTTCGGCGCGCTTGTCCAGTGCGCGGCGATGCTGTTCGCGTGGTTGGTGGCCCGATACTGGGGCACACGGGTCGGAGTGGCGCGCCTGGCGGCGGTGTTGGCGTTGGCTGCCCTGATCGCGCAGTGCGAGCGCCAGCCGCCATGGTCCGGAGCGCGGCGTCTGCTCTGGCGCGACACGCTTTCCATGGCTGCAAAGCGTCCGCTCGCGGGATTCGGTCCGGAAGTTTTCCTGGGCGAATTCCCGCTCTTCGAATCGAAGGCGCTGGCGCAGGCTGCGCACGGTTCCATTTACGAATCGCCGCGCAATGCGTTTCTCGATGTCCTCATCGCGCAAGGCTCGATAGGCTTGCTCGCGCTCGGCGGACTCTGCGCGGCGGGGTTGGCGGCGGCGTGGAAGCGCAGGGACGCATGGCTCGCCGCGGCGCTCGCTGCCGGCATCGTGGGCCTGCAATTCACCGTGTTCTATCTGCCGACTGCGCTCCTCTTCCTGACCGCGATCGCGCTGGCTGTACGGCTCGCGGAAAAGCCCGAAGCGCCGCGGCCCGCGCCCGTGCTCGGCGTCGTCGCTCCGTTCGTCGTTCTGGCGCTGCTTTATCTCGCCCTGCGGTTGGCCATGGCCGATCGCGAACTGGTTCTCACCCGCCGATTGCTGGCCGCTCGCGATCTGCGCGCTACCACGGCCGAATATGAGACGTATTGGTTCTGGCGTTTGCCGGGCGCGAGCGCCGACGTGTGGTATTCGCGAAGCTGGATGGATGTGGCGCGCGGCACGGCGGATTCGGGCGTGCGAACCCAGGCCCTTGCCATCGCCGACGAGGCCGCCGGGCGGGCCCTGGTGGATGCCGAAGAACCGTTTCTCGCCTGGTTCAACCTGGCGCAGGCGGCCATTCTCGAAAGCGACTTCGACGCTGCCGAACAGGATTTGCGAGCGGCGATTGCGGCCTATCCCAACTGGTATCTGCCGCATCGCGCGCTGGCGCAGGAACTGCTGCGCCAATCGCGCGTCACGGAATCGCAACAGGAAACGGACCTGGCCCTGGAGCTGTTGGGAAATGCGAGAAAAGGCCCGCCGGAGCTTCGCTAAGTGGGCCATTTCGGATTTTCCGTAACGTATCCAGCCGAGATCTCAGCGATCAGCGACCAGCGTTCAGCCCACACGGCGTTTTGGCTGATTGCTGAATGCTGAATGCTGAGAGCTTACGGAAATACCTGAGCGAACTTCTGAAGCGGTGTACTAATTCCGCATGAGAGCCACGCCCTTTGCGGCCGCCCTGCTGCTGGCCGGGAGCCTTTGGCCGCAGCCAAGCGTGCCCGCCGTCAACCAGGTGGTCAACACCGCCGGAGGCAACTCCACCATCGCGCCCAACACCTGGATCGAGATTCACGGCGCCAATCTTGCGCCCGTTACCATGGACTGGAGCGCGTGGAATTTCGCCAATGGACTGCCCTACGCGCTCGCGGGCGTGAGCGCTACCGTCAATAACCAGCCGGCCGTTATCTCCTATATCAGCCCGACCCAGATCAACGCCCTCGCGCCGCTCGATGCCGCCATCGGACCGGTCGCGGTGCAGGTGACCACGCCGGCGGGAGAGAGCACGCCGTTCGCGGTCAACCAGCAATCGGCTTCGCCGGGTTTCTTCGTCATCGACACCGCGGGACATGTGGCGGCCCGCCATCTCGACTACAGCCTCGTGGGCGACGAATCGCTCTCCATTCCCGGGTATCCGTTCACTCCCGCGCGTCCGGGCGAGACCGTGCTCCTCTATGCCACCGGATTCGGCGCGCTCACCGCGAGCGGCGCGCTGCCCAACCTGCCGTCGGTGACCATCAGCGGCCTTCCCGGGTTCGTGACCTACACCGGAATCTCCGGTCCGGGACTGTATCAAATCAACGTGGCGATTCCCGCCAGCGCGCCAGCCGGCGATCTTACTCTTTCGGCCACCTACGACGGCAATCGAACGCAGGCGGGTGTGGTCCTCGCCGTTCAATGAAGCGCGGCTGATATCCTGTCCCGGGCCTGCATTTCTCACACCCTTTCTGCTGCGTGACGCGATAAAGGCGGCGATTCCGCAGTGCGACTGAGCCGATAAATTGCCGCCCTCTTGGATTCATCGGCGTTGATCGGCGTTCATCGGCGGCCAGATCTGCTCTTCTTCCGGCCCAACACGAAAATTAAAACCTGAGATGGGCCGCCGATGAACGCAGATCAACGCCGATGAAACTGGGAATCGGGAAGTCGGCCTGCATCTGACGACGGGTGGCTCAAACAACGGTTCTGTGTCGCACGCCCCTTCACGCGCCTCGCTACCCAACGGTGTGAGAAAATGCAGGCTGGATGGACAGCGCCATCGCTCACCGATTCGTCGAGACCAACGGCATCCGCATGCACTGTGCCGAGGCGGGTACGGGACCGCTGGTGTTTCTTTGTCACGGCTTCCCGGAGTGCTGGCATTCCTGGCGGCATCAACTGCCGGCATTGGCGGCAGCGGGATACCACGCGGTTGCGCCGGATCTGCGCGGCTTCGGCCAAACCGAGCGTCCCCAGCCGGTGGAAGCCTACGATATCTTTCAACTCACGGGAGATCTGGTGGGCCTGGTGAACGCCATCGGCGAAGGGCCGGCAACTCTGGCGGGGCATGACTGGGGCGCGATGGTCGCGTGGCACGCGGCGCTGTTGCGGCCGGATCTCTTCCCGGCCCTGGTGCTGCTGAGCGTGCCCTACTTTCCGCGGCGGCGGATGAGCGAGAGCCAGTGGGAAGCCGCGAAATATCCGGGGAAGATTTTTTATCAGGCCATGCTGCGCTCGCCGCGCGCGGAAGCGTTCTTCGAATCGGATATTCGCACGCGCCTGGAGCGTGGATTGTGGATGCTCTCGGGCGACGCGCCGCCGAATGCCCGATGGCAGCCGGCGACCGATCCGGCTGTGCCGCCCGCCGCTCCCGTTCTACCGGACGGATTGCCGCCGTGGCTGACCGATGCCGACGTGGATTACCTCGAGGGCGAGTATCGGCGCAGCGGTTTCACCGGCGGCTTGAACTACTACCGCAACTGCGATCGCAACTGGGAGCTCACGCCGTTTTTGGATGGCGCGCGAATTCCGCAGCCCACGCTGTTCCTCGCGGGCGAAAAAGACCCCGTGCTTGATTTCCTGGCCGATGAGTTTGCGGCACTGGAACAGAACGTGCCAAAGCTCCTAGGCAAGGTGCTCGTCCCGGGCGCTGGCCATTGGATCCAGCAAGAACGCCCGGACGAAGTCAACAAGTTGCTTATCGGCTTTTTTGAACAAATCTGAGAGCACCTTCCACGCGGCCGCGGCTCGGCGCGCCTGGTTCATTTCGGAGCAAATGCTCCGAAATGGTACGTCTAAACTGGAACTATGGAAACTCTCGCGGGAAAGATCGCGATCGTCACCGGAGGAACGCGCGGGATCGGACGCGCCATCGCGGAGCGTTTAATTCAGGAAGGATGCCGCGTGGCGATTTGCGGCCGCACACAGGCCACGGTCGACCATGCGTTGGCCGAAATCAACCAACCCGGCGTCCTATTTGGAGCCGCGGCGGATATCACGCAACCCTTGCAGGTGGAACACTTCTTCGCGCAGGTCGACGGGCAATTCGGCGGGCTCGACATACTTGTAAACAACGCCGGAGAAGGCGTGTTTCGCAAGGTCGCTGAGATGACGGTCGACGAATGGCATCGCAATATCGACCTAAACCTAAGCGGCGCTTTCTATTGCGCGCACGCGGCGCTGGCGCGCTTCGCGCGCCGCGGCGGCGGTTTCATTGTGAATATTTCCAGCCTTGCGGGAAGGAATCCGTTCAGCGGCGGAGCCGCGTACAACGCGTCGAAATTCGGACTGAACGGATTCAGCGAAGCTCTGATGCTCGATCATCGCTATGATAACGTGCGGGTTTGCTCGGTGATGCCGGGAAGCGTGGACACGCATTTCGGCGGCGACGCGGCCGGAAGTGCGGCCGATACCGGTTGGAAAGTGGCTCCCCAGGACGTTGCCGAGGTGGTGGCGACGGTTCTTCGGATGCCGGCCCGTACTATGGTCAGCGAGGTCCAGATGCGGCCTTCCAAGCCCAAGAAATAAGCCTTTTACGCTAAATTTACAGCAGTCCTGTACCTTGGCATTCCACGTGCTCGTCCAATAAGTGGAAGGGATCGGAGGCCGCATATGGCACTGCTCAATTGCTTGTTAGATCCGACGCAAACGGGGAATGACGCGGAAACGCTGGAATCGGACCTGCGCAAAAGAATTGTCGGTCAGGAGGAGGCCATCCAGAAGATTGTCGACGTTTATCAGACGTATCTGGCAGGTATGTCGAGCCCGGGTCGTCCGGTAAGTAATCTTCTCTTCCTCGGGCCGACGGGATCAGGGAAAACCCGGACAGTGGAAGCGCTGGCGGAAAGCCTGGTGGGCGATGCGCACGCGGTCATCAAAATCGATTGCGCGGAGTTTCAGCATTCGCATGAAATCGCCAAGCTCATCGGTTCTCCTCCCGGATATCTGGGCCACCGGGAAACGCATCCTTTACTCAGCCAGGAAGTGCTGAACCAGTTCCACACCGAAAAAGTGAAGTTGAGCTTCGTGTTGTTCGACGAAATCGAGAAGGCCAGCGATGCCTTGTGGAATCTGCTGCTGGGCATTCTCGATAAAGCCACGCTCACGCTCGGCGACAATCGGCGCGTGGATTTTTCGCGTGCCATGATCTTCATGACCAGCAACCTGGGCGCATCGGAAATGGCGTCCATTCTGCGGCCGAACCTGGGATTCGCCGCCGGTGACCTGGCACGCCGCCGGGCCGCCGGCGAGGTGGATGCGGAATTGAACGAGAAGGCCGCCGGTGCCGGTATGGAAGCGGCACGGCGCAAGTTCACGCCGGAGTTCATCAATCGCATCGACCAGGTGGTCGTGTTCCAACCGCTCCACAACGAAGCGCTGCGACGGATTCTGGCGCTCGAATTGAACGTCGTGCAGCAGCGCGTGTTCAGCTCGGCGCGCGTTCTGCCCTTTGTCATTTCGGTGGCGGAACCAGCGCGGGATTTTCTGCTGAGCGAAGGCACTGACCTGAAGTATGGCGCCCGCCACCTGAAACGCGCCATCGATCGTCACCTGGTGCACCCGCTCTCGAACTTGATGGCCAGCAGTCAGGTGCGCGGAGGCGATCTGGTGCGCGTGGATTTCGACCCGGACGTGAACAAACTGATCTTCTTCAAGGACGCGGAAGACCTGTCCACGCACGCCATGCTGCAAATGGTGGACTCCTCGATCGTGCCGCCGCCGATGGTCGCGCAGACGAGCGCCATCGCGGAAATGCCCAAGGTGGCCAACGCCCGTTCGACACGGCGGTAAATCGTGGGGCGGGCAATCCTGCCCGCAGCCACCTTTCAGGCGGTTTTTTTGCAAGTGCCCTAATCCTGGCGCCCAACTTGCCCTATACTAGCCGTTTACCGTGCATTTGCCGCCGGAAAAGCAGAGCTCGCGTCTGATGCGGCGCATGTTCTCCGCCATCGCGCCGCGCTACGACTTCATCACGCGCGTTTTTTCCTACGGGATGGACGGCCGCTGGAAACGCGCCGGCGTGGCGCAGGCCGCGCTGCCGCCCGCTCCGGTGATTCTGGACCTTGCCTCCGGCACCGGCGACTTTTCCAAACTGGCCATCCGCGAGTATTCGGGAGCGCGAGCCGTTGCGGTGGATCTCACAGAGCGCATGTTGCGGCTCGCGAGAAGTTCGGGCGTTCCTCTCGCCGCCTGCGCCGATGCCGCCGCTCTTCCTTTCGCCGACGCCTCGTTCGATTGCGTCTTTGTCGGTTACGGATTACGGAACTTCCCCGATCTCGGGCGCGCGCTGAGCGAAATCGGACGCGTGACGCGCCCCGGCGGAGGGCTCGTGACACTGGACTTTTTTCTCCCCGCCAACGCGCTGTTCCGCACGGTATACCTGGGCTACCTCTACGCGCAAGGAACGTTGTGGGGACTCGTACTGCACGGCCGTCCGCGAACGTACACCTACATTGCCGATTCGCTGCGCAGCTTCGTCTCCATAGACGAATTGTCGTCACTGCTGCGGGAAAAAGGATATCGCCGCGTGACCGCGCGCCGTTATATTTTTGGCGGCATCGGCCTCCATTCTGCAGCCAAAGCCGCGGCCAAAGAATCCTGAGCCATGAAAGAACGCTTTGCACCCGCCGACTATCGCTTCATCGCCATCTGTCTGGTTCTTCTCGGCGGCTGCGTGTGGTACACCGCCGGTAATTTTTATCGCGCTTTCCCGGAAGCGTCGATCGATTTTCGCGTCAGCCGCGCCGGCGCCCAACCGATCGCCGAGCGGTTCCTCGAATCGCAGGGCTATCGCTTCGACGGCTACCGCGACGCGTCCAGCTTCGCCTACGATGACGACGCCAAGACGTTTCTCGAGCGCGAAGCCGGCCTGGAAAAAGCCAATCGACTGATGGCAACGCGCGTACGTTTGTGGCGCTGGGCATTCCGCTGGTTCCGGCCGCTGCAAAAGGAGGAATTCCGCGCCGACGTGACGCCCGCGGGCGACGTGGTCGGCTTCGAGCACGAGATCGCCGAGGATGCCGCCCGGCCTGATGTGACGGCCGACGAGGCGCGCGCGCTGGCCGAAACGTACCTGCGCACGCGCGCCCATCGCGATCCGGCGTCGCTCGATTTCGTGGAGTCGTCGAGCGTCGCCAGGCCGCACCGCACCGACCGTACATTCACCTGGAAAGAACGCGATTTCGATATCCACGACGGCACCTACCGGATCGCCATCACGGTGCTTGGCAATGAAGTCGCGAGCTACGGCGAGTACGTCAAGATCCCCGACTGGTGGACACGTGACTACGAACGCCTCCGCTCGAAGAACAACGAAGCGCAGGTCATCGACAGCTTCGCGCTGGTGATTCTTGTGATCGCGCTCGTGGCGGTGATCGTCATGCGGGTGCGCCGGCAGGACGTGCGCTGGCGCCGCGCGGCCATCGTCGGCTTGATCGGGATGGCGCTCTCCTTCCTTGCCAGCCTGAACGAATTCCCGTTGGCGGAATACGGCTATCCCACCACCGATGCCTATTCCAGCTTCGTCATTCAGCGGCTGCTCCAGGCGGTGCTCGGCGCTCTGGCATGGGGCGGCGCGCTGTTCGTAATTGTGGCCGGCGCGGAGGTGCTGTACCGCGAGGCGTATCCGGAGAAAGTTTCGCTGGGAAATCTCTTCAGCCGCCGGGGATTGCGCACCAAACGCTTTTTCCTGGGCGCGATTCTGGGCGTGACGCTGTGCGCCGTCTTCCTGGCCTACCAGACCGTGTTCTATATCGTGGCGAACAAGCTGGGCGCGTGGTCGCCCGCCGACGTGCCGTATAGCGACCTGCTGAATACGAAATTTCCCTGGGCGTACGTGCTGGTGGGCGGTTATCTGCCGGCGGTGTCGGAAGAGTTCATGTTCCGCATGTTCGCCATTCCGTTTCTGCGGAAGGTGCTGCGCTGGCTTCCCGCGGCGATTGTGGTGGCGGGCTTCACCTGGGGCTTCGGGCACGCCGGATATCCCAATCAGCCGTTCTTCATTCGCGGGCTCGAGGTCGGCATCGGCGGAGTGGCGCTGGGCGTGGTCATGCTGCGCTGGGGCATCCTGCCCACGCTCATCTGGCATTATTCGGTGGACGCGATGTACAGCGCGCTGCTGCTGCTGCGCTCGCACAGTCTCTACTTCCGCCTCTCGGGCGCGGCCAGCGCGGGGATTTTCGTGGCGCCCATCGCGATCGCGCTGCTGGCCTACTGGCGGCGCGGCGGATTCGAACCGGCCACGGGCCTGTTGAATGGCGACGAGCCGCCGCCCGCGGAAGCACCGCCGGAAATCGAGCCGGCCGACGTCCATGTGCTCGATTCTTGGCCGCTCGCGCGGCGCATGCGCGTGGCGGCGCTGGCGATGTTCGCTATCGGGCTCGCGACGGCGCTCATTCGCACGGAACACTTCGGCGATGCTCCGCAATACAAGCTGTCGGCTGACCAGGCGCGTGCGCCCGCCGATGCGTTCTTGCGGTCGCTCGGAGTCGACCCCGGCGGCTATCGCCAGGTCACCTATCCGGATACTCACACGGGCGGCGACGACAGCCTCGCCGCCAAGTACTTCCTTGAACGGCGGCCCGTGAATGCCGTTTCCCAGCTGTTCGAGAAATACCGGCCGGTGCGATATTGGGCCACGCGTTATTTCAAAACCCTCGAGAAGGACGAATTCCTGGTCACGGTGAATCCTGAGAGCGCGAAGGTCATGGGTTTCGCGCACACCATACCCGACGACCGCGCCGGCGCCGATATCACATCGGACCAGGCGCGCGAAAGTGCCGCCGCGTTCGCCTCCGCGCAAGGGCCCGATGTCGGGAACATGGATTTGAAAGAGAGCACGTCGGAGAAGCGGAAGGCGCGCAGCGATCACACGCTGGTGTGGGAGGCGCGGGCGGGCGACGCGCGCAATGTGGATGAAGCGCACTACCGCGTGGCGATCTCGGTGGATGGCGATCGTGTTGCCGGACTGCGCGAATACTGGAAGATTCCCGAAACCTTCGAGCGCAGCCGCGACCGGCAGAATTCTATCTCCATCGCGATCTGGACCGTGCGCATTCTGGTGAGTGCGGCGGGGGTTGTTTTCGGGCTGTGGATTCTGATCCGGCGGGTTCGCCAGGGGCTGGTGCCGTGGCGGCGGACGCTGCTGGTGGCGGCGCTACCGACGCTGCTGGCGGCCGTGGTGCTGGCGCTCTCGTTCCATCTTTTCCTGTACCGGAATTATCCGACCTCGATTCCATTCGAGACATTCACCGTGACGGCCGTCGCGGTGATGGCCATCGAGGTGGCGTTCGCGTATGTCATCTACGGCTCCGCCGCCGCGTTGGTGCTCTCGTTTTTTCCGGAGAGCACCCTGGCGTTCCGGCCGGTGCGGCGCGTGCAGGCGCTCGACGCTCTCGTGCTCCTGCTGCTGGCGATCGGGCTGTGGCAGTTCTGCCATCAACTGGCGGCGGTATTGGCGGACCGGTTCCACGCGCTGGCGTTGGTGGGGGTGGAGGAGCCGTCGTTGATAGGCTTGCCCGTCCCGGCGTTGGTGGCCGTGGCTAACGTAGTGCGCTCGGTGTTTACGCGCGCGGCGATTTTGGCCCTCGGCGCGGTGGCGGTGCGGTGGCTGCCAAAGCGCTGGATGCTGGCGCCGTTGGCGCTGATGTTGGCCTGCGCGATGGTCTCCGAGGATGTCCGCACGGCGGGCGAATTTGTAGTGCAATACGCGCCGGCGCTGGCTTCGGTGGTCTGCGCGCTGCTATTTTGCCTGTGCTTCGCGCGCAGGAACTATCTGGCGTACTTGCTGGTGTTGAGCGCGGGCGCGTTCTACCCGGCGTTGGCGGAGTTATTCCACAGCGGCAACGCCGGGTTGGAAATCGAGGGATGGATTGTGGCGGGCGTGGCGGCGCTCTTCGTGGGGTGGGCAATCCTGCCCCACATTACGGAACGTAGACCGTCTTAGGGCCGACCACCTTCACTCCTTTAGACTCAGTGTGTAACTTCGCGGAGACGAATCCTTTCTGATTTACCGCGCCGATCGTAACTTGATACTGATGTTCGAATCGATCGCGAAGGTCGGTCAGGAATGGGGCGATGTCCACGGGATCGCGGAAATCCTCGAAGTATGCGTATCCGCCGGTTTCCTCGCTGACTTGGATCAGGTGCGATTGGCCGAAAGCCATCGGACCTCCGTTGCGGCCAAATCGCCCGGCGCCGCTCAGGTAAATGGAATAGACCAGCACACCTCGGCGAACCGCGTCATGGATGGCGGCGTCCATATAAGGATCTTCCAAGTCGCCGCCGGCATTGTAGCGGTCGATGCCATCGGTGAGCATAAGTACTGCGCGGCGGCCGGTAGCCTCGCTCGAAGGCCAATGTTTCAAAAGTTCCGAAAGGCAGAAGTAGGGGCTGCCATTGGCGCCCGGTAAAGCCATGGGCAATCGCAGCGCCGCGGCTGCCTTCTGATGATCGAAAATGAAATTCTGCGCGAGCGAGAAAGTTCCGTTGCGCATGTAGCCTATTCCGACTTGCGTGGTGGACGGCAGGGAATTGACGAAATCTTTGAGTTCCTTGAAATGGGTGCTGAGGCTGGCGGAACGTGAGGAATCGTCCAGAAGGATGAAGAGCTGCATGTCCGCTAAATCACCGGTAAGGCGCTGGATACGAACCACCGGGGCGGGCGCTTTGTCGAGCTGGACGTTGACATCTCCGGGAGCTAAATTGTCCGGCCGGCTCCCATTCTGTCCGGGAAGCACCGTTACAACCATTTGCGGAGAACCGGTAATATCCGGAAGGGATGCGGAAAACGCCGGCAGTGCCGCCGCGAGGGCCAAACCCGACACGGCGGTGAGTAAGTAGGAACCGATCTTCATAGCAGCAACCCTCTAACTGTTTGGATGCGGGCGCACAGTTGTGGGTTACCTGCAATAAAGTGGCTCGAAAGGGCCTGCCGCCCGTCGGGTTTACTCCGCCATGGCTTCGCGTTCTGCGGCGCGCTCAGGCGATCAGCCACGATCCCGGCCGCACGGAGCAGACTCGGCCGTCTCCGTGTGCTCCGCCACCTCCGTGCTCTCGTCTACCCGGAGGAAGATGAGGCACCCGCCAGGACGCCAGCGGCTACCCTCCTTTTGCTATCCGGCAAAATCTCTGCGCGCCGCGACGGTTTTCCCCCACCCCTCCGCCAAAGCCTGCAAAAGGCCGCCCGCAGGCGGCCCACTCTGCGAACTCCGCCACCTCCACTTGGGGAAGACGATGCGCTCACAAGCACGCCGCTCAGCCTTTCTTTCGTTACTCCGTGCCTCTGTGGTGATCGTCTTGCCTTCCTTTTGCCCAGCGCCTCAGCGTCTCTGCGGTGAAGCGGCTCGCCGCGCTGTGCTCCTGCGGTTTTTCAACCGAACGGTGCTTTGGGCGCTCAAAACGCCAGCTTGTCCTTTTGCGCTTCCAACTTCTTGGCGCCCACTCCGGGAACTTTGGCCACTTCGCTCCAGTCCTGAACCCGCCGTGGTAGGTGCGGTAAGCCACCAGCGCTTTCGATTCGTCGGCCGTGAAGCCGAGCACCACCGTCAGCTCGTTCGTGGGCGCGGTATTCATTTGGACCTTGCACCCGGGGCCGAAATTGCGCACCAGGTAAGCCACGATCTCCGCCTGCTGCTTCTCATCGGCCCTGGCGCCTTTGTCCACCATTTTGCCCACCTTATCCCACCACTCATTCTCGCTGGCGCTGGTTGCGGAACGACTCGGCGGAGTGGCAATCGATGCTGACCTTGCCCACGACATCCTTCCCGGGCCCATCGGGCAGGTCCTTGGCCTCGTCATCGGCGGCGAGCGCCCACGCGAACGATGCGGCGGCGAGAAGGCAGAGGGTGATGGTTTTCAAAACGGTTCGCTCCGAGTGTGCTTGTTAATAAGTTACCACCGGGGCTTGCCGCCGCCGCGAAGGGGGAGGAAAATGATCGCATGGTGAATCGGACTATTACCTCCTTTGACGGTGTGGCCATCGCCTACTCCGTTTCCGGAACGGCGGAGACCGCGCTCGTTTTCATCCACGGCGGAATGTCGAACCGTTCGGATTGGGACGGGCAGCATGACGCGTTCTCGGGCCGCTTCCGCGTGATCGCGCCCGATCTGGCCGGTCATGGCGAGTCCGGCCGGAATCGGCGGGAGTGGGGCATGCCGCAATTCGCCCGAGATGTCGTCGCGGTGATGGACGCGGAGCACGTTTCTCGCGCGGTGCTGATCGGCAGTTCGTTGGGAGGGCCGGTGGCGATCGAAGCGGCACTGCTCGCGCCGGGCCGCGTGCTCGCCATAATCGGCGTGGATACGCTCCAGGATCTCGGCCGCACCATCGATGCGGACATGATGAACCACGCCGCCGACGAGTGGCGGAAAGACCCCAAGGCGTCCCTGGATCGCGGTCTCAAATTCCTGCTCCACGATGACATGGATCCTGATCTCTACGAGGACATCCGCCGCCGCATGTCGCGCACGCCGCCGGAAGTGGTCTGCGCCATGTACCGCTCGTTCGGCGGATATAACGCCGGAAAAGTGGCCGCCGAAATCAAGCCGCCGATCCGCTGCATCTGCGGGGACAAAATCCCGATCGACATCGAAGCCGTCCGCCGCGTCGTGCCGGATTTCGATGCCGTCGTATTGTGGAACATCGGGCACTATCCGATGCTCGAATGTCCGGACGAGTTCAATCGCCGGCTGGGCCGGTACCTCGACGAACTCGGTGTCATTCCCTCCTTGACAGCATCGAGAGCTGATTCGTCCGGCGGATGAGTTCGCCGCGATCCATCGATCGGTATTCCTCGGGGAGCAGGCTCTTGCTGGTGCATTCGAGCACCGCGGCGAGGGTCTGCAGTTCGATCTCCGTGGGGTACGACGGCGGGATGAAGTCCTCCAGCGCGTCGACCAGGTCCTGCGCGTCGAGCCCGGTCTGGTTTTCCAGCGCCTTCTTCATGCGCGCGCGCGCCAGGATAGCTTCCACGTCCGCGCCCGAAAGCCCGGCGGCGTGTTTCAGAAAGACGGCTTCAGCTTCGGGTGAAGCGAGCGTGGTGCCGGTTTTCTTGAGCGCCACGCGCAGCATGGCCAGGCGATCCTCGTCGGTGTGCGGATAGAAGAGCGCGATGTGTTCTTCGGCGCGTCCCTGGCGTTTGAGGTCGACGGGCAGCAGGTCGGGGCGCGAGGTGAGCAGGAACCAGATCACTTTGCCGCGCAGTTCCGTATTGCCCATGAATTGCGCGATCTGCGCGAAGACGCGGCTGGACACGCCGCTATCGCCCTGGCTGGAGCGATTGCCGAGCTGCGCGTCGGCCTCGTCCACAATCACCGCGATGGGACTCATGGCTTTCAGCAGCGTGAGGATGCGCTCCAGGTTGCCTTCGGTCACGCCCTGCCACATGCTGCGGAAATTCTTCAGCGTGACGGCGGGGATCCCGATCTCGCCCGCGAAGCAAGTGGTGAGAAACGTCTTGCCGGTGCCGACCGGGCCGCAGATCACATAGCCCATCGGCACCACATCGGTGCGGCCGGCGCGGATGGCTTCGGCGGCATCGTGCAATCGCTTCTTGGCGGGCGCGTGGCCGGCGACCATGGAAAGATCGAAGCGGCTCTCGACGAACTCCAGCAATCCGCCGGCTTCCGCCTCGATCATGTCCTTCTTGCGCTTCACCAGGAACTTATTGGTGAGCGGGCGCTGATTCTCCACCGAATCGGAAATCATGCTCTGGAGCTGCACGCGCTTCAGGCCGGCCGTGAGCGAGGCGAGCGATTCGGCTGTGACGTCGGACCCGGCGGGCAGCGGCTTCTGCGCGAACTGCGCGCGGATGAACGCGAGGCGCTCGTCTTCCGACGGCAGCGGAATCTCGATGCACGCGACGCCCGGATTCTGCACCAGCCCGAGGTTCAGCTCGATGCGATTCTCGGCGATCAGGACGAAGGTGATGTCGGCCTGCAGGAAGATCGGACTTTGCGCCCAGCGCTTGAGCATGACCAGCGAGTTGCGGTCTTCGGCGGGCATGCCGGATGTGTCGCCCGCGGGCACGATGGTTTCCGCGAAATCGATCACGACGGCGATTTTCTTCTTGTCGAGAATGCGCAGGCGCAGGTAATTGTCGAGAATGTTGAGGACGCCATCGGGATTGCGCGGCAGGCCGGCGGAGAAATTGCTGCCGTGGAAGCTGTCGTAGCCCGAGAGCGCGCGCTGGAAATCAGCCTTCATGTCGGGCTTGGAGAAGGTAAGTCCGCCGCCGCGATCGTAGGAGAGGACGAGATCGCGCCCCCCGAACAGCGCCTCGCGCAAAAACTGCGACAGGGGCACGAACTCGCCATTATGCGGCGCCAGATCCCGCACATTTCCATGGAGCACGAACATGGACGTGACGCCCGAGTAATACTTCTCGGAGAGTTCGTTGGCCCAGGCAGGGAGCTCGGCTTGAGTTGGGTTAGCAGACATGGAGCAAATCTATTGGGCCGCAGATGAACGCAGATGAACGCGGATAGGAAATTTCGTTTTTGCATCTGCGTTCATCTGCGTTCATCTGCGGCTAATTCCTAAATGTGAATTTCTCCGTGCGCTCCGCGACCTCCGTGCCCTCGGATTTTGCCTTTGTTTTTTCCTCTGTGGCTCCGTGCCTCTGTGGTGAACATCATCCGTGGCTAATTCCTGACTTTCCCCCCAAACGTCTTGCCGGTGTTGCCGAAGTCGGCATCGAAATCGGTGCTGGCGAGCGGCGAGAGGTCGAAGATCGATTCCACTTCGCGCACCGTCTCTTCAGTCTGCTCCACGTCCTTCACCAGGTTGTCGAGATGCTCGCTGATCTCTTGCGGATCGTGCATGGTGACCGACTGATCGCGGATCAATTGCAGAACGTCTTCAATGGCCGCGCACTGCGCGTCCACCACCTGGCAATTCTCTTTGATCTTGTCGAACTTCTCCATGCGCTTGTTGAGGATTTCGATGCGCTTGCGATTGATCTCCTGGACTTTCGGCGGCTCCTTATCCATCGTGATCTGGAGCGAAGCGGCTTCCTTGCGAATGAGATCGAAGTTGGTGGTGCTCAGGTACTGGCGGTGATGGAACGCCGAATTGAGCAGGCGGACGTAGGATTGCGAAAGGCCTTCGAGCTTGGCTTCCATCTGGTCGACGAACATCTGCGAAGTGCTCGAAAGGCGCTTGTAGTTGTCGCGGATGGCCTGGCAGACGGCGTCGAGGCGCGCATAGCGGCTCCGCATTTCCGGCGGGAGTTCGCGGAAGAGGTCGCTCAGTCCTTTCTGCTGGGCTTTTTTCTGCTCGGCGTATTGCCAGGAGCGCACCAGGCGCTGGAAGCGCGAGTTCTGCGGAACCGTGCTCAGATAGATGAGTTCGACGCCGGCGGCCAGAAGCAGCGGCAGTCCGCTGGCGGAGATCACCGCGAACCCGACCGCGCCAGCGAGCCCAATCAGGTTGTACTGCCAATGAAACGCCGCTTTGAGGTAATTGACCGACCCGTCGTCTTTGTCGCCCGCCATCAAACGCTCACTCGTACCTGGCCCTGTCCGGGCGCGCGCCGCAGACACGCCAGCACGTGCTGCTGCAATTGGTGAAACGGCTCGGTCTGCTTGATCGAGCGGTCGCGCGGACGTCCGAACGGCACCGGTACATCTTCCATGATTGTACCGGGACGCGCGCACAGGATGTAAATGTGGTCGGCAAGGTAAATGGCCTCATCGACGTCATGGGTGACGAAGAGGACCGTGCTGGCGGTTTCGCCCCAGATTTTAAGCAGAAGCTCCTGCATGTCTTCGCGCGTCTGCGCGTCGAGCGCCCCGAATGGCTCGTCCATGAGGATGACGGATGGGCGCAGAGCCAGCGTGCGCGCGATGGCGACCCGCTGCTGCATGCCGCCCGAGAGCGTTTCGGGGTACGACTTCTCGAACCCGGAAAGCCCCACCGCTTCAATCAGACGTTGGACGGTCTGGCGACGCTCAGGCTCGGGGAATCCGTTGATCTTCAGGCCGTACTCGACGTTCTGATAGACGTTGAGCCAGGGAAACGACGTGTATTTCTGGAACACCATGCCGCGATCGCGGCCCGGACCGGTGACGGGCACGCCGTTGACGAGGATCTCGCCGGTATCGGGCCGGTCGAGGCCGGCGATGAGGCGGAGGATCGTCGACTTGCCGCACCCTGACGGTCCGAGCAGCACGCGAAATTCCCCGATATCGCGCCCTTCGGGGGAGTACAGGTCTTCAACGTCGAAATTAATGTCGTGGATGGCCTGTATGAGCTCGCCAGTGGGAGACACGAAGCTCCGCGCGACGTTGCGGAGGCTGACTTTGGACTTAGTGGGCATTACGGTCTCCGCAAAAACAATTATTAGCCACGGATGGGCACGGATGCACACGGATCGAAAGACTTGTGTTATATCCGTGTGCATCCGTGTCCATCCGTGGCCAATACTTAAGCATGAGTGTGGGCCTTTGCCGCCACTTTGGCGATGGCGGGAGCGGTAGTTTGCAGCAACGGATGCCGCCACGGGAACAGCTTCCGCTCCAGCACCGTCAGAATCCATCGGAAGAAGAACGCCGCGAAACCGATGGCGATGATGCCGGCGTAGACGCGGTCGATATCGAGGACCTTTCTTGCGGCCTCCACCATATACCCCACCCCTTTTCGCGCGTTCACCATTTCGGCGAGGATCACGTACGTCCAGCCGATGTCGTACAGAATTCGGAACGACCCGAAGATCGCCGGAAACGACGCGCGGAACATCAGCCACAGCAACTGCGGCTTCTTCGCCCCGAGCGTCATGGCGGTTTCCAGCAGGGACTGATCGACGCGGTCGGCCTCTTCCACTACCACCGCGAGCAGGTAAAAGAACATGCCGAAAAAGAGGAAGCCCACTTTCATGCCTTCCTCCATGCCGAACAGTCCGATAAAGGCGGGGATGAAGGCCGTAATGGGCATCGAACGCATGGGCTCGGCGATCGGATTGACGAAGGCGTGGAGCCAGCGGAAGCTGCCCATCAGTAAGCCGAGCGGGATGGCAATGGCGGCCGACCAGAGGAAGGCCTGGCCGATGCGCCACCAGCTCATGAAGACGTTGCCGAGAAGGTCATATTCGGTCCAGAGGCGGCCGAAGGCCGAGACTACGCCCATCGGTTTGGGCAGGGAGAATGGCGGCAGTTTTCCCCACTGCGTGATCAGGATCCAAACCAGCACCACGAAGGCCCAGCTCACGAATGCCAGCAGGACCTTCGTCTTCCGCGAAAGCTCGCGGCGGATTTCGAACAGTTGGGAGCTCACTGTTTCGCCGGGTTCGGGTACGCCTTGATATCGGTGCGCCGATTCTTCTCGCGGCCTTCCGTACTGTCGTTGTCGGCGACGGGCCGGTCCGGGCCGTTGCCGATGGTGCGCATGCGGCCCGGCGGGAAGTGGAACTTATCCACGAGGTAGTTCTTCACCGCGTCGGCGCGCTCCTTGGAAAGCTGCATGTTGAGATCGCGCGAGCCGGTGGAATCGGTGTTGCCTTCGATATCGACCACCGTGTTTTCGTAGGCGCGCATGAATTCGCCGATCTCGTCCACCACGGCGCGGGAATCGATGCCCATATTGGCCGAATTGGGGTCGAAATAGATGCTCTTGCGCTGCGTCATGATCGGGGTGGCGTTCTTCGGCGGCTCCTTATACACCGTGGGAGCTTCGGCCGGCGAATTGGGGAATTTGCTCGCGAGCTGCTGGACGTAGCGCCGGTCGACAGTGTCTTCGGGGTCCGAAGTGCGCTTGATTTCGCGCAGTTCGCGGTACATTTCCTGCGACATCTTGAAGATGTTGGAGTAGTCGGAGTCGGAGCCGGCCGTGCCGAAGAATTGCACGTTGTCAGCGTAGTCGGAAAGGTGCACGCCTTCGAGCATGGTCTTCGCCAGGTCGGACGGGATATTGAAATCCTTCACCGTGCCGATCAAAGTAGCCGCGCGATCGGGCTGCTGGGCGATGAAATTGACACCTTCGAGCCAGCCTTGCGCCAATTTCAACACGGCGCCGGGGTTGGCGGCGGCGAATTTATCGCTCACCACCAGGATATCGGCGATCAGGTGATTGGCCACCCGCGTATCGTAGATTTTGCGCGAGCCGGGGCGCTTGGTAACGGCGTCCGACATGTCGGGATCCCAGGCGACGGCGGCGTCCACCTTCTGCTGCGCGAAGAGAGTGGCGGGCTCGATGCCGTCCTTGGTGTGGACCGCCTTGGCGAAGATCTCATTGCGCTGATCGGTGGAAAGTCCCGAGCTTTTCAAGCCGTTCCAAAGGAGGAAGTGCGAGGGCGTGAACGGCGCGAAGGCCACGGTCTTGCCGGCCAGGTCTTCGATACTGCGAATTCCCTGCGCACCGATGACGCCATCCGCGCCGCGCGACCAATCCACCATGTAGAAGGCGTGGGCGTGGAATCCCTGATCCTGAAATTTGCCGAAGTCCTTGCCCCACACATCGTCGGTGGTCAACATGACGTCGACATTGTTGGTGGCGAGAGCGGTAGCGCCTTCGGTCCAGTCGTCGATGATTTTGAAGCTGACCTTGAGGCCCTCTTTATCGAAGATGGAGCCGGCGGCGGTATCCAGCCCGCCGTTGGCCACGAGCCCGCCCACGCAGCCGACCCAGATGTTCAAGCGCACGCGCACGTTGTTGGATTCACTCGACGCGGTGGTATCGAGCGGCTTGGTGGTGTCCACTTTTGCGCTGGAAGAAGATTTCGAAGTGAGCTTCGCGATGTCGAGAACCCCGTATTTGTTGAGGGCGTAGCCTACCAGCCCGACGCCCAACAAAAAAATCAGGGTCCAACCACCCTTTTCAATTTTGACGGCCATGGTATTTTCCTAGAACAATTTTTCCTAGAACAATTACGACGTTTTTTGTGCTTCCGTTCCCCCTATCGTCTTTTGCGACGGGGCAGCGGATGGCTGCGGCGGGAGGACTCCCATTTCCGCCTTAAATTGCTTTACAAGTTCGTTGGCGCGCAGCTTCTCGGCTTCTTCTTCGATCTGGATTTTCTGCTGATCCACGTTGCCGAGCGCCATATCCATGCGGGCTTCGTTGACCGCAGTCATCTCTTCGATCTTGCGGACCATCTCGTCGTGGGTGGCGCTGATGCCGGCCACTTCGAACTGCTCCATGGAGTCGGCCACCTTCTTCTGCCACTGGGCGCGCCGGTAGTCGCGGATGGCGTCGAGAGCTTCGCGGGTCTTGCGCTCCTTTTCGAGCATGAAAGCTTTCTTCACGGCCAGGGCTTTGTCGAAAGCGGCGTTGGCGGTGATCAACTGGCCCTCGGTGCGGGCGAGCGCGCCTTTCACCTGCTCGAGCTGCATGGCGAAGCTGCCGGCCAGATCGTCGCGGCCCGCCTGGATAGAGGCTTTGACTTTGGCGGTCAGTTCAGCGGCATCGCTCTTGTAGCGGGCTTCTTCCTTTTGCAGAAGGGTCTGGTTCGCCTTCACCATGGCGATCGACTCGTTCATGCGCGGCACCTGGTCGTTCATGTCGCGAATGTTCTGCTCCAGGATGATCTCCGGATTTTCACCCATTGAGATGAACATACCTACAAAGGATCGGAATACGCGAGACAGTCGTCTCCACATAGAGGAGGCTCCATTTCCGCGGCGTTATTCGGGTTTCGGGGCCGATGCCGGGGGCGCCGCGTGGCCACCGGCGGTGACCGGATTTTCCGTCACGAAATAAGATACGGCATCCGCTATCTTTTGTTCCTCTTCCTGCTTTTTCAAACGCCAGGCGAAGAAACGCTCTTTTTCCTTAGCGATCGCGTCGCTATTGGCCTGCATGCGCGACTTGTGCTCCCCAACGAGGCGATCGAGTTCGGCTTGGATGTCCTGGTTTTCCTTGGTCTTCTGGGCCTCGAGCTGGTTCAGGGCGCGCTCCTGGACAGATTCGAAGGTATCGAGGGCCTGATCGCGCTTCATGGCGTCCTGAATCACATCCTGGATGGGCGCGCCGGCGGCTTCCAGTGCCACCAGAATGGAGCTCTTTTTCACATCCCGCGGGAGATTCCGGATGTGCTCGCTGTGAAGCATTTCGCCGACCTTTTCGATGGTGAATCCGTGGGTGGGCGGATGGATTTCAGCGGCGGCGTAGATCTCCGCGAACGAAGTAGGGTTAGAGATGGGCGCGGTGAACGCCGGCGGCGGTCCGATGGGGCTCACGCCGCGGGCGATATCGGCAACCGTCTGGGCCGCCGAAGGAGTTGGGGACGTCGCCTCGCTTTCCTCGGGACGTTGCGACGATTCGTCCACTGAGACGAAGAGGTTATACCACTTCTTGCTCATGTTAAAGGTGAAAGCTCAACGTGAGAGTACGACAAATACAAGGCGAAGGTCAAGCCTTACTGAGCCGCGACCGCGAGGGAGCGGTGCCTTTCCCCGAACGTTACTGAGCCGCGCCCTTACTGAGCCGCGACCGCGAGGGAGCGGTGCCTTTGCGCCGGAACGCGCCAACAAATCGCTGTTCTCTCAGTCGTCGCTCCCGGATGGATCGTGCACGCGAATCCGGCCAACTTGGACCACCCACAACCGTCCGGCAATGCTCTCCCGTTCCAGGGCGGAGAGCAGGCTCCGCACTAATTCGGTCAGAAGCCTCAGCGTCACAGGCTGCGGCGGACGCCGCACCGCAACGCCAGGGCCCGTGTGGGGAGGAAAGCGCAGAACATCGGCGAAATCCAGATCCAGCGTGATCAGGCAGCGGCCCTCGGCTGCGCATACCTCAGACAGGCGCGCATCATCGATGCCGTTGAGCTTCTCCTGAGAAACGGTCTGCACGTCGTGGCCGAGTGCGCCAATCAGTTCCACAGTGCGGAAACCAAGATTCTCGTCGAGCTTGAATTTCACGCCGCGCTCTGGCCGGGCAGATCGACAAAACGCCCACGGCTCATTTCCGCTCCGTAAGCTAGCGCCGCAAGAATGTCGTCGCGCGTCAACTGCGGGTACTCCGCCAAAATCGTCTCTTGACTTTCGCCCGAGGCAAGCAAGTCCAGGATCAACGAAACCCAAATCCGCGTACCGCGGATGCACGGCTTACCGAAGCAGATGTTAGGATCGATCG
>Ga0181538_10000795_pt1 | contig 37397 bp, 31 predicted proteins | sample PEATcosm2014_Bin_40_FD_119773 | JGI IMG/M metagenome (GOLD analysis project Ga0181538, IMG submission 119773) | Peatland microbial communities from MTU Mesocosm Facility, Houghton, MI, USA - PEATcosm2014_Bin23_30_metaG | ecosystem: Environmental > Terrestrial > Soil > Wetlands > Peat | place... | reverse complement strand
GTACCTCCTTTGGTTAATTGTGGTAACTTGGTACCACTGGAGGTACTTCATGGATCGCATTTATAGCAAAGCTTTCCCTCTATACCGCCCGGCCATAGGCCGGGGAACTTTTAAGTATTAGAACTGCCGGTCCCGAAGCGCCGCATCGGCGACCGTGAACGGGATTGCCTTCTCAAAAATCGGCCCGCCAACGAAAGCGTCCGGCTTCCGGAATTAAATACCGTCACCCTGGTGTTGACCTCTCGTGCCGGGAAGTCCGCTTATTGTAAAAAACGACATCTATTGAGTATATTAGATATGTTAATAATGTTAATAAATAACCGGTCATTATTCCGCCACCATTACCCTGCAAAGGAGCCTGCAATGAAGTCCATAACACATGTGGCGGCGATCGCCACGATTATCGGCTGTTTCGTCTCCCTGTCTGTTGCTCAGGGCTCCGGCAGTTGTTTTGCAAAAGGCGACCAGTATATTCAGGCCGGCATCGGGGTTGGATTGTACGGCGGTTATGGGGATCTGACCTTTCCGCCGATTTCGGGAATGTACGAATACGGCATCGACAACTTGATTTCGATCGGCTGCGGGATCGGGTACCAGGGATCGAGCTATTCGAGCTACAATCCTGAATTCGGTGAGTATGAATGGAACTATGCTTATATTCCAATCATGGCCCGCGTCGCCTTCCACCCGTTCAACCTGGATGCAATCAGCAAATCCATCCCTTCGCGCGATAAATGGGATGTCTACGGCGGGTTATCGTTCGGCTATGCAATAGTCAATTACAGCGAAACCATTCCCCTCACCGGTTTCGAAGGCGCTCCCGCCTATTCAGTCGGTGCAAGCTATTTCCAAGCCGGTCTGCTTCTGGGCACCCGGTGGTACTTCAACCCGAAATTCGCCATGTATCTGGAAGAGGGCTCGGGATTCGGCTGGGTCAACATCGGCGCCTGCTGGAAGATCTAACGCATAAGAGTTATTGATAAACGCTGTCAACTGCGTAGGGGCAGGGTTCTTTTCTGCCGCCTGTTCCGCCAATCCGCCTGTCATGCTCCCATCCTCTCGCTTACCCGCCATTAATCCTTAAAAATCGCCGAAGCCGCCCAACTGATGATGGTCATGACAAGCCAACCGAGAAGGGCCGAGCCGAAGCCGGCAACGTGAAAGCCCGGCAAAAGCGCGGCGACCAGCAGGAACAGGAGCGCGTTGAGGATAAGGAGGAAGAGCCCAAGGGTAAGAACGGTTATCGGCAGTGTCAGAATAATCAGGATCGGCCGGATAATCGCGTTGACGAGGCCGAGAAGAAAGGCGGCTAGGACAAGCGTCAAAGGTGTATTGATATGAATGCCGGGTACAATCGATGCGGCGATTCCGAGGCTCAGAGCGCCGATGAGAAGCCTGGTAAGGAATTTCATTGTTTATCCTCCTGACGCATGCATAACTTCCCAAAAAAATATTTTGGCGACCCGGCCGCATAAAAGTTGGCGGGTTCGAGCGTTGGCGCAGGCGGCAGCGCTACGCCGCCTCCCCCAGATCGACCTCACGCACACCGTCGCCCCTGTCGCGGAACCGGATGATTACTGCGTGCTGCGGCAAGGCATCGGGGAAGAGCGTCCCCCATTCGATGAGGCATACCCCATCGGACGACGCACAGTCCTCGAACCCGATTTCGACAAGCTCCGCGGCATCGACAAGCCGGTAGAAGTCGAAATGATAAACGGTCAGGCGCGGAGTATCGTAAATGTTAAGAATCGAAAAGCTCGGGCTGCGGACCGCGACATCGCCGGAGAGCGCCGCCATGAAGCCCCGAACGAATTCGGTCTTTCCGGCTCCGAGCTCCCCCTCGAGAACAAGGCAGTCGCCGGGACGGGCCTTACCAGCAAGAGAAGCGCCGAGAGCGCGTGTCGCCTCGACGGTGTGGGTCGTGATTTTCATTGATGAGTAACCTGCCGCGCTATGCAGAATAATCGCATGAAGCAAGGGTAACGGTCGCGTATGAGCGCAGCCCCACGACGCGGAACTTCGCGTGACGCCCGTCTCCCAACGTTGATTATGGGAAATAAAGGCTACCGCGATCCGATCTCCTTCATCCCATGCATGTACGGTTGCAGAACCTCGGGCACCAGGACCGTCCCGGCGGCGGTCTGGTAGGTTTCGAGGATCGCCGCGAAAATACGCGCCGTGGCCAAGCCGCTGCCATTCAACGTGTGAATGAAACGCAGCCGTTCGCCCGCAGCGGGCCGGTAACGAATGTTCATGCGCCGAGCCTGGAAATCCTCGAAGTTGCTGCACGAAGACACTTCAAGAAATTTCTTTTCGGCCGGAGCCCAGGCTTCGAGATCGAAGCACTTTGCCGCCGCAAACGAGAGATCGGCATCGCATAAAGCAAGTACCCGGTAGTGAAGGCCGAGCGCCTGGAGAATGCCCTCGGCATCGTGGCGCAGACGCTCCAGCTCCTCGTAGGAATTCTCCGGGAAAGTGAATTTCACCAACTCGACCTTATTGAACTGATGTACGCGGAGAAATCCCTTGGTATCCTTGCCGTAGGAACCCGCCTCACGCCGGAAACAGGCGGTGTAGGCGCAGTATTTAATGGGAAGGGCGCCGGCATCGAGAATTTCATCGCGGTGAAGGTTCGTCACCGGCACCTCGGCGGTCGGCACGCAGAAGAGACCGTCTTCGTTAACATAGTACATTTGTTCCCGGCTTTTCGGCAGCTGACCGGTGCCGAAAGCGCTCTGCTCGTTCACGAGAAAGGGGGGGAAAATTTCGCGATATCCGTTCTTGACGGTGTGGGTATCGAGCATGAAATTGAGGAGCGCGCGTTCAAGAAGGGCGCCGGCGCCCTTGTAAACGGGGAACCCGGTTCCGGCAACCTTCGCCCCCCGGGGGAAATCGATGATATCGAGATCGTCGCCGAGCCTCAGATGATCCTTCGGTTCGAAATCAAATGTCCGCGGCGCGCCCCAGATTTTGATCTCCTTGTTGTCCTTCTCGCTTTCACCGTGGTGCACGCTCGAATGGGGAACGTTCGGGATCTTGATCAACTCCTCGTGCAGCTTTTCATCAAGGCCGGCCTGTCGGGTATCGAGCTCCTTGACGGTTTCGGCAACCTGACGCATCTCGGCCAGCAGGGCGGTGACATCCTGTCCGTTTTTTTTGAGCGCCGCGATCTCCTGCGAACGGGAGTTGCGAAGGTTCTTCAGCCGCTCGACCTCGCGGATCGTTTCACGCCGTGCGGCATCGAGAGCGAGGATCGCGGCGATGTCGATGGGGCTCCGTTTATTGACCGTTGCCTGCCGTACCTCTTCGGGAAAATCCCGGATTCTTTGAATATCAAGCATTACATACTCCACTTGATCGGCGCCGACGGGTCTTTGTCAAACGACGCCGCGCACGGTTGAAAATGCAAGGCTAAAAATATAACTGCCGCATCGGTAGTTTTAATGGGCGCATCAAAGGGCCGCATTCATGCGGACGGCAGTGTAACTATTGTCCGGCATCAAAAGCCGAAAAAAACATGGAAACAAACAATAAAACCACCTGCGGAGACGATCATACAGCAGACGCCCTGTTCGTTGTATGGGACACCGGCATAAAAAAAGGCGATCCGAAGACCGCCTCGCAATGACCTCCTGCTCATCCACCCATTGCGCTATTTGGATGCCTTAAATTCCTGCACTTGCTTAACACCCGCCATGGTAAAATGAATGGCGCCGCAGCATGCCCCCTCAACTTCCACCTGCCACTCCCCATCGGTACCGGTGGCTTCCAGTTTTCCTATAAGATTTATCCCGGCATTGGTAATGACTCGCGCTTGCTTGCCAAACCACTCCACGGGGATCTTGCCCTCGGGAGTGATGGTGATAAGTTTGTCCTGCGCCTGATAGAAATCCCACTCGGCCTTCTGCCCGTCGAACATCGAAAAGTAAGTCGCCACCTCGCCTGGCGTCATATCTCGCTGAACGATCCCGTAATATTTACTATTAAGAAAATCCACCTTGCCGCTCAGCGCCTTTCCCGACGGGGAAATCTTGATAAACAGATCCTTTTCAATGCCAAGCGGCGTTTTGGGATTGGCATAGGTCATCCTGGTGATACGGCCGCCGCTGTCCGATTCAATCTTCCAGTTTTGACTATCATCCGCGAGGATAAGGGAAACGGAACCGCTCATCAGAATACCTATCGACAATACCATCAGCCCTCTTTTCATCAACGTCATAGCGCCTCTCCCATGGAATAATTGTTGGAAACTATTATTTGTCGATACCCATGTACCGCTGCCGCTCGCGAATAACCCGCCTTGGAAGTATGACACCGTGGATACCCTCCCCGCATTATGTTCCCTCTTGCCTGAAGCATGGCAAATATGTAATAGTAATATAAATTGCCATAAGGGGCAAAAACAAAAATCGCCGCATCGGTTAGTTTTTATGAGGTCGTTTTTTAACACCCATGTTTTATACCCGCTCTATCGACCACCAATTGAAAGTATCGATGCCTCCAAAAGCCACCGAAGGATCTCGAAAAAAGGCAAACAACGGGCGGAGATAAAAATCGTGAAAATTGTGTCAATCGTCAACGCACCATCCTGTGAAGTGAATCTACTCAAATAACCGTTTCATAATTAAACGCTATTCATTTTAAAACGCTATATCCGCACACAATAGCCGGAAAAATGGCTAATCTTCCCAAATAATGCCCGGCATGCGTATTGCTTTGTTTTATGTCTTCCGGCATTGTATATCGATTTTTCGCCTATTTCTCAATTTAAATTAAACTTTAATCAGGAGGTCTCTATGAATGTTAAACCAATGGAAGACCGCATTCTTCTGAAACCGATGGAAGCCGAGCAGAAGACCGCGGGAGGAATCATTATCCCGGACAATGCCAAGGAAAAACCGCAGAAAGGCGAAGTCGTCGCCGTTGGTCCCGGCAAAACAAACGACAAAGGCCAGAAAATCGAAATGACGCTCAAGAAAGGCGATAAAATCCTGTATGGCAAATACTCCGGAACGGAGATAACAATCGAGGGTCAGGAATACCTTATAGTTCGCGAGAGCGATGTACTGGCGATTATCTGATCTGACCCCCCTTTTTTCTATAATGATTCACTGTTCAATGTTCAAAAGGATTGAAAGGAGATTTTAATATATGGCAGCAAAAATGCTTGCATTCGACATCGCGGCGAGAGAGAAACTGCTCAAGGGCATCGACATTCTCGCTAATGCGGTGAAAGTAACATTGGGCCCTCGCGGGAGGAATGTGGTACTGGAAAAAAGCTGGGGATCGCCGACCGTAACCAAAGACGGCGTCTCAGTCGCCAAAGAGATCGAACTCGAAGATAAGTTCGAAAACATGGGCGCTAAAATGGTCAAAGAAGTGGCTACCAAGACCTCCGACGTGGCAGGTGACGGCACGACGACCGCGACGGTGCTGGCCCAGATGATCGCCCATCTCGGCATCAAAAACGTCACGGCGGGGTCTGATCCCATGGCGCTCAAACGCGGCATCGATAAGGCGGTCAAGGCCGTGGTCGAGCAGCTTAAGAAAGATTCGCGCCCGGTTTCCGGCCGCAAAGAGATCGCCCAGGTCGGCGCGATTTCCGCGAATAATGACCTCACCATCGGCGATCTTCTGGCCGACGCCATGGAGAAGGTCGGCAAGGACGGCGTCATCACGGTGGAAGAGGCGAAGAGTACCGACACCACCCTCGACGTGGTGGAAGGCATGCAGTTCGACCGCGGCTATCTCTCCCCCTACTTCGTTACCAATGCGGACACCATGGAGAGCATCCTCGACGAGCCGCTGATCCTCATCCACGATAAGAAGATCAGCGCCATGAAGGACCTTCTCCCGCTTCTCGAAAAAGTCGTCCAGATGGGCAAGAGCCTGCTCATCATCGCCGAGGAAGTGGAAGGCGAAGCGATCGCCACCCTTGTTGTCAATAAGCTGCGCGGCACGCTCAAAATCGCTGCAGTCAAGGCGCCCGGTTTCGGCGACCGCCGCAAGGCCATGCTCGAAGACATCGCGGTGCTTACGGGCGGCATCCTCATCTCAGAAGAGGCGGGCTTTAAGCTCGAAAACACCACGGTGGATTTGCTGGGCAAAGCCAAGCGTATCGTTATCGACAAGGAGAATACCACGATCATAGAGGGAGCGGGCAAGCCGGCCGACATCAAGGGCCGTGTCAACCAGATCCGCAGGCAGATCGACGAGACCACGTCGGACTACGACCGGGAGAAGCTCCAGGAACGCCTGGCGAAACTCGCCGGCGGCGTCGCGGTACTCAAGATCGGCGCGGCGACCGAGACCGAGATGAAGGAGAAGAAGGCGCGCGTCGAGGATGCCCTTCACGCCACCCGCGCCGCGGTCGAAGAGGGCGTGGTGCCGGGCGGCGGCGTTGCGCTGATCCGCGCGGCGACAGCTCTTGACAGCTTGAAATTCGAAGGCGACGAGCGTCTCGGCGTCGACATCATCCGCCGCGCCATCGAAGAGCCTTTACGCATGATCTCCTCCAATGCCGGCCAGGAAGCTTCCGTGGTCTGCAACGAAGTGAAGAAGAACAAGGGTTCATATGGGTACAATGCCTTTTCCGATACCTACGAAGACCTCATGAAAGCCGGTGTCATGGACCCGACCAAAGTCGTCCGCTCGGCGCTTGAAAATTCCTCGTCAATTGCCGGACTCATCCTTACCACCGAATGCATCATTTCCGAAAAACCGGAGAAGAAGGACAAGGCTCCGGCGGGAGGCGGCGGTATGGGAGGCGGCGGCATGGGAGGCATGGGGGGTATGGAGGACTATTAATACCGAGGAGACCAACTTTCTCCTTGTACAGAAAAGGCCGCGATGCACACGTATCGCGGCCTTTTTAGCAAGTAAAACTGCACGAATTTATTTGGGCGTTCCGGCTTCGCCGTTCCGCACAGACTGCCTCACCTTAAGAAAGAACTCTCTTCATCCATGATTTTCTTGAAAAAGAATTTACTTCCTCGCCCCGACTTCCTCTATAACCGCCACTAAGAAATCCCAAACTCGTTCCACCGAATCAATCGGTACCCGCTCGTCGGGCGAGTGCACCATTTCGAGCGTCGGCCCTATGGAGAGCATGTCCATGCCCGGATATTTATCGCCGATGATCCCGCATTCGAGCCCGGCATGGATGGCTTTGACAACTGCTTCCTTTTTAAACCTTTTCCGGTATACCGCCCGCGCCGTTTTCAGGATCGACGATGCGAGATTGGGCTGCCAGCCGGCGTAGCCGTCCCCGTGGCTGACAGATGCGCCGACAAGATCGAATGCGGCGCGTACCGTTGCGACGATATCCGTCTTTTCACTTTCCACCGAGCTGCGCTGACTGGTTTCGATCACAACGGCATTCTTTGTCGTGGATACCCTGGCAAGGTTCGTGGAGGTCTGGACAAGCCCGGGAATGTCGGCATTCATGCTGATCACCCCGTTCGGCAGCACATAAAGAAGATCCCGAATCGCGTCCGCCGAAGCCCGTTTCAAGACCGGACTTTTTTTGCTTCGAAGTTTCTCGATCGTAAGTTTAATGCCGGGGTCGGTCGCCGCGTATTCATGATTGTAAATTTTGGCGAGTTCCCGAACCGTTCGCGAAGCCGCGTCGAGCGATTTTTCAAGCACGGCGATAACCGCTTCAGCCTCCCGTGGAATGGCATTACGTTTGTTGCCTCCGTCAATGGACGAGAGACGTGTACCGCATGATGCAAGCGCTTCCAAGGCGCGGTTCATGAGTTTGATCGCATTGGCCCGCCCGCGATGGATATCGAGCCCGGAATGCCCGCCGCGTAACCCGGTTACTTTCAGCAGAAATAACCGGTGCCGTGCCGGCAAAGGCTCGAACGCGACCGGCGTCTCTCCCCTGCTGTCCATGCCGCCGGCGCACCCGACGCAGAGCACGCCCTCCTCTTCGGAGTCAAGATTGATGAGAATGCGCGCCCGTAGAAAATTGTTCCTCAGATTATGCGCACCGGTAAGCCCGGTCTCCTCATCGACAGTAAACAGGAACTCCAGAGGTCCATGCTTGATAGAAGAATTTTCCATCAAGGCAAGACCGGCCGCGACGCCGATGCCGTCGTCCGCGCCGAGAGTCGTACCGTCGGCAGTAATGAAGCCGCCCTGTCGCCGCAGAACAATCGGATCCCTTTCGAAATCGTGAACCGTGGCGGCATTCTTTTCGCAAACCATATCGAGATGACTCTGAATGACGATCCCGGGCGTCCGTTCCCGTCCTTTTGAGGAACGCTTGCGCACGACGACATTGCCATACGAATCGGTGAGCGCTTCGAGCCCGAGTCGCTTTGCGACCCCTGCCACCCAAGCGGAAGCTTTTCCCTCATGTTTTGAACCGCGCGGTATACCGCTCAGCTCGGCGAAATACCGCCAGAGCGGTTCGGGCCGCAACCCGTCAATTGCATTGTTCATAGTTCGACAACCTTATCGTGCATTGGATGAAATTACTCCGATACTGATGCCGTCGGAATCATTGCCGTGCTCCTTGATCGATGCAATCACTGGCCGGGATTCAAGCCCCGCCATTCGCGGTTTGAACCCCGGCAGAATCCACACTCTTTACACGGTACCTGATAATCGTGAAGTAATTCTTCGGATTTCCGCGAAAAAACATTCCGGGCCCCTTGAGGTATTCCTCCTCATGTTCGCCGAACATAACCAGTCCCTTGTCATGAATAAAATTCCGAAGCCTGATAATATCCTCCGTTTCACTATCGTAGGAGCCAATGTGGAGGATCTCCGCAACCTCCCCGTAATCCCACGTTTCAACGCTTACCGAAAGCCCGGGCGGAGGCGCGGGTAGTCTGGGATCAACGATCGAGTCCGGAATCGGCATGGCATACCGACCGATCCACTCAGATTGCGGCACCGAATCCGGAATGGGCCAGCGTGCACGCGGGCATGCCATCCGAGGCCCGCCCAGAGGAACGCCCTTCAATCCGTAATACGTTCGCATTAAAAAACCGAATGTTTTTTTACCGACTTTGTCCGGGCTGCCCTTCGCCTCCACCACGAGCACCCGTTGCGATGGCTTGACACGAATCGCCGGATCGCGGAGACTGTCGAAGCGGGAGAGGTCCGGGGCCTGCAATTTCATGAAAAAAACTGCCGCACCCACGATAAGAAGCGCGGCAAAAGCCGAAACTATTCCTTTGGATTGCATGGCTACCTCCTGACAGGGGAAGTGCGGTGCTGCGACAAAAAGAGCGCCGAAGAAAATATACGCTTGCAGGATAGCTGATTCATGTGAGAGGTATCCCTTTTCCCCATCCTGCGGCTCTTTTGACCGTAATCTTTAATATACTCGGAATTAATATGATAGGCAATATCCATATCATTCAGGAGGGTGCATTGAGACAGGGAACCTCCGGGCCAACTTGACAATTGTAGGAAACCCGCGAAAAGTCGCCTGCACGGAAAGTTTTTTTTCGAAAACCGCATTGGAGAATTTTGATTCATGCTGCATCTTCCGGCAAAGCCAGAAAATCTCGCGACCGTGCGTATTGAACAAATCAATGCCTGACGTCAACCCCAGAAGAAGCTTTCGGGACGTTTCGGGCAAGGGCTCCTTGAGGAAGCCCACCACGAGCGTCGGCGCGGAGTTCAGGTCGGAGTCGGCAAACAGCCTCTGCCGGGCTATGGCCGTGACCTCGGCATCGGTCCGGATAAACGCGGCGACTTTGTAGCCAAGCAATGTATGCAGTCGTTCTTCGATGTGGCGCTCTAACGAAGAAGCATTCGCGCTCTTTGCCTCAAAGATAACGTTGCCACTTGCAATGAACGTCTCAACGTTTGCAAATCCGAGCTCCTGGAAGCACGATGTCAATTCATGCATCTTGACGACATGACCGCCTACATTGATTGCTCGGAGAAAGGAGACATAGTGGGGCATGGATAATAATCCTCTTCCTCAATATTTAATGCAATGGCATGATTACTGGATTCGATCTGGCTATTTTATTGTATTTTTTGTTCTTCAAAAGGTTCAGGACGAACTGAATTTCATAAAAATAGCTGTACGTGTACCGTTCGCGGTACGTCTTATCGAACCATGGCGCCTCTTTTTGAGAGGTTGCCTTTAAAAATTTTCCATTGCCCGCGACAATCCGATTCGATGCATATTCTCCACCTTTGCTACTCCTTCCTGCCGGTAACCCAGAACTGGGTTTACAACCAGATTATTTTCAACGAAGGGTGCCACTCAACGGTGCTATGTCGCTATCGAACAAATGAGGACCAATTCCCGCACGATGCCGTCGTTGCAGCCTACCGAACCCACTCTCTTAGCGCATATATCGGCCTTTTCCTTGCGCGGGTAACGGCCTCGTACCCCGAGGAACTACCTCTTCGCCTCATCAAATCAGTCAAGCCCGACCTCATCCATGGCCATTTTGCCACCGAATCCTTCAGATACCTTACGGCAATCAGGCAGAGCGATCTTCCACTGATAACCACTTTTTATGGGATTGATATCAGCAAACTTCCGCTCCGCCCGATTTGGCGCGACCGCTATGCCAAGCTTTTCGAGCTGGGCGCCGCCTTTATCGTAGAAGGCGACTACATGGCGAACAGGCTGGCCGAACTTGGCTGTCCTGCCCGGAAGATCTACTGCATACCCCTTGGGGTCGATATTCAGGAGTTTGGTAGACTCAGGCGGCATCGCGAGGCGGATCCGCGCCCCTTGCGAATTCTTCATGTCGGTCTCGGACGCGAGAAAAAAGGGTCAATGGATGCGACCGAGGCTTTTATTACCGTAGCAACCCGCAATAAATATATCCGTCTCGACATAGTCGGCGACGGCCCGTTCCGGCAACCAGTCGAAAAGCGCATTCAGGAAGCCGGATTGTCGGATCGCTGCATTTTTCACAGCTATCTACCCGTTGCCCGATACCGTGAGCTCATGGGGCGAAGCGACATCCTAATTGCGCCGAGCGTCAGGGCGGCGGATGGCGATGATGAAGGTGGCGCGCCCGTGACCGTGATTGAGGCACAGGCAGCCGGCATTGCAGTGTGCGGTACAACGCACTGCGATATTCCCATGGTCGTGCAGCATGGACAAACCGGTTTGCTGGTCGCGGAACACGATGTGGCGGGTCTGGCCTCTGCACTTGAAAAACTGTGCAGCGACGCTGACCTTCGCAACAGGATGGGCATCGCCGGTGCCGATCGCGCCGCAACCCGGCATGATATCCGACTCCAGGTCAAGAGTATAGCGCAGGTGTATGAAAAATGCCTCGCGCTGAGGTAGCAACTGTTTTTCTATCATCATATGTTTGCCTCTATCAGTGCCTTTTTCGTATTTTTTAAAAGTTAGTCGTGAAATCTCTTTCATGGGAAAATATGGCAAGGGAGGTAGTAACCCCATCTTCCCGTTCAAGAAGGGGGGAAGTGGGGATTTTGCTGTTCTTATTTTCTGTGCAGGGTCTTTTCTCGTCGACCTTCGCGATGTAAGAGATATACTATCACCAAAACGAATTTTCGGGCGATTAGCTCAGTTGGTTAGAGTACTACCTTGACATGGTAGGGGTCACAGGTTCGAGCCCTGTATCGCCCATGTTCCTTTTTCCGCGCCCTTCCCTTCCGCGGCTTTTATTACGATACAATGGGTGGGGAGTGTTCCCGTTTGCTCCGGCGACAGGGCAAGAGCCGGGGCTACGCTATTGTTGACGACGGATGAACAAAATTTATGAATATTTTCTTACCAGACGGTAAAATTCTCGACCTCGCCGCCGGAGCAACGGCGCTTGACGGCGCTGCCGCTATCAGCCGGAGCCTGGCGGCAACGGCGATTGCGGCGAAAATCAACGGAATGCCCGTGGACCTCTCGAGTTTGCTCCACGACGGTGACCGTCTTGAATTGCTCACCTTTGATTCGCCTGAAGGCAAATCGGTTTTCTGGCACTCTTCCTCGCATATTCTGGCGCAGGCGGTTCAGGAGCTGTTCCCTTCGGCAAAGGTTGCCATCGGCCCGTCCATTGACAACGGCTTTTATTACGACTTCGATGTCGAGCGACCTTTTTCTCCCGACGATCTTGCCGCTGTCGAAACACGTGCGCGTGAAATCGCCGGCCGCAAGCTCAAAATCGAGCGATTTGAACCTACGCTCGATGAGGCGCGAGGCTATTTCGAATCGAGGAAAGAGCCCTATAAAGTGGAACTTCTTCAAGATATCGAGGGCTCCCCCAGCATGTATCGGCAGGGAACATGGCAGGATCTTTGCAGGGGTCCCCATATGCCGAATACCGGCTGCGTAAAAGCGATTAAAATTCTTTCGACCGCCGGCGCTTACTGGCGGGGCAGCGAAAAGAACAAGATGCTGCAGCGGATCTACGCCATTTCATTCCCGAAAGAGTCAATGCTCAAGGAGTACCTGCAAATGATCGAGGAGGCGCAGAAGCGGGACCATCGCCGCCTCGGCAACGAGCTCGACCTCTTTTCCATGAACGAGGCGGTGGGACCGGGACTCGTTCTCTGGCACCCCCGGGGCGGCCGCCTGCGCACGATCATCGAAGATTTCTGGCGCAGGGAGCACTACCGAAATGGCTACGAACTTGTTTATTCGCCCCACATTGGCCGAGGCTATCTGTGGGAAACCAGCGGCCATCTTGATTTCTACCGCGAAAACATGTATTCGTCCATGGAAATTGATGAGCAGGAATATTATGTCAAGCCGATGAACTGCCCGTTTCACATCATGATGTACAAGCATGATGTGCGCTCCTACCGCGACCTGCCGCTGCGGTGGGCAGAACTAGGCACAGTTTACCGGTACGAAAAGAGCGGCGTGCTCCATGGTCTTTTGCGCGTGCGCGGATTCACCCAGGATGATGCCCATCTCTACTGCCGGCCCGACCAGATGCCCGGTGAGATCCGCACCGTGCTGCGCTTCTGTATTTTCATGCTGCGCTCGTTTGGCTTCGACAAGTTCAAGCTTTATCTCGCCACGCGGCCGAAGGAGAAGTCGGTCGGCGAGGAGAGCCAGTGGATTGACGCGACGAGCGCGCTTCGGGCGGCGATTGAAGCCGAGGGACTTGAATGGGAGCTCGATGAGGGTGGCGGCGCATTTTACGGTCCGAAAATCGATATCAAAATCAAGGATGCGTTGAACCGGGAATGGCAGTGCTCTACCATCCAGTTTGACTTTAACATGTCGGAACGATTCGATCTGACGTACATCGGGCCGAACAACGAAAAACTCCGGCCGTACATGATCCACCGCGCTCTGCTCGGATCGCTGGAACGGTTTATGGGTGTGCTCATCGAACACTATGCCGGCGCATTCCCGCTCTGGCTGGCGCCGGTCCAGGTCAAGGTACTGCCGATTTCGGAAAAGTTCATTGACCATGGTCGTGCCATTGTACAGCAGTTGCGCGCTCACGAGATCCGGGCCGAGCTCGATGAGCGTAATGAAAAAATAGGGTACAAAATAAGAGACGCTGAAGTCAAGAAAATTATTTATATGGCCATTATCGGAGAAAGGGAGATCCTGAATGGCACTGTTTCCGTGCGTCGCCATGGCAAAGGCGACCAGGGTTCCCTGTCGGTCCGGGATTTTCTTGCTTTGCTGCATCAGGAGCTATCGCCCGAAGCGGCGACATTATAACACCATTCAAACTGGAGGTATTTATCAATCGTTTTCGATTGCCCCCGAGAAGAGACGATGATACCCGTATCAACAATGAAATCAGGGTACCGCAGGTCCGGGTTATCAGCAGTGAAGGAGAACCACTTGGCATTATGCATGTATCCGAGGCTCTTACTCGAGCGGCGGCAGTCGAACTTGATCTGGTCGAAATCTCCCCGAATGCGGACCCGCCGGTATGCCGCATCATGAATTACGGCAAGTTTAAATATGAAAAATCGAAAAAAGCGAAGGAAGCGAAGAAAAAACAACATGTAATGCACCTTAAGGAGATCAAGCTGCACCCGAAAACCGATGATCACGATTTTGATTTCAAAATGGATCATGCCAGGAAGTTCTTGATAAAAGGGGACCGGGTCAAGATAACCGTCGTCTTCCGCGGCCGCGAAATTACCCACATCGATTTTGGCGCGCGCATGCTCGAACGGGCATCAAATAACATTGCCGATCTCGGGACGGTCGAAATGAATGCGAAAATGGAAGGGCGTAATCTTATTTCGATTTTTGTACCGGACAAAATAAAAATCCGTGATTTTTTGCGCAAGCAGGAAATCGAGCGAAAGCGGAATGAAAAACAAGCCATAGGCGATCCGAATTCAATTTCAACACCATTATCTTAAATCTTATCAATTAACAAGGGAGCCGATTCATGCCGAAAAAAAAGAACCGAAGTTCAGCAAAGAAGCGTTTTATCATCACTGCGAATGGGCATATCAAGCACAAGCAAGCTTACAAAAGCCACATTCTCAATAAGAAAGACCGGAAGAGAAAGCGCGGCCTGCGTAAATCGGCCCTTATTTTCAAAGGGTTTGAGAAAAAAGTCCGTTCCATGATCGAAGCCTGAAGTCCCGGTAAGCACAAGATAATCAACCTTAAAGGAGCAGAATATGCCCAGAGCTAAAAATCGCGTTGCATCACGAGCAAGAAGAAAAAAGATCATCAGTCATGCAAAGGGGTACTTCGGGAGGAGAAAAAATAATATCACCCTCGCGAAGGACGCCTTTTTCCGGGCCGGGAAATTCGCCTACCGTGACCGTGCGCAGCGCAAACGTCAGTTCCGGTCACTATGGATCGTCCGTCTCAATGCAGCGGTTCGGCAATACGATCTCGCTTACAGCGATTTTATCGCGGGCCTGAAAGCCAAGAATATCGAGCTCGATCGCAAGAGTCTGGCCTATCTGGCCCTGCATGAGCCCGAAAGCTTTAAAAAAGTGGTTGAACTCGTAAAGTCGTAGAGGGAGATCGCTAAAAATTGATTTTTCCGCCTTTCGACAAGCTCGGGACAGGCGGGAACCGGCCAAATTCAAAGAAAAATTCGGTGCGCGGGGAGTTTGTCGAACCGGGAACGAAATTTTTAAAGGTCCCCTCAGGAAAATTCTCCATGACTATTGGTGTCGCATTTTATGCTTAAACCTATTGCTGAATTGCTTCGGCAATCTCAAGCCGAACTCCAAGATATAACCGATCCGGAAGGGGCGGAAAAGTTTCGAATTAAATGGCTAGGCAAGAAGGGCCTTGTCCGCTTGCATTTCAAAAGCATTGTTGAAGCGCCAGAAAATGAGCGGAAAGCCTTAGGCGCGCGACTTAATGAACTGTATTCTTTGCTTGAATCTGCGCTGGAAAAGTACTCATCTAGGACTGTCACTACAAAGAAAAATGAGCCGGGGATCGATTGCACTTTGCCGGGATTCCCTTTCCCACGCGGCTCCCTGCACCCCCTCATGACCGTCAGGAACCGCATCCGTGACATTTTCATCGGCATGGGATTTACGGTCGCCTATGGGCCGGACATCGAGAACGACTACTACAACTTCGAGGCGCTCAATTTTCAGCCCGACCATCCCGCCCGCGACATGCAGGACACTTTTCATATCACCGAAAAGATACTCCTTCGTACGCACACGTCACCGGTTCAGATTCGCGTCATGAAATCGCAGAAACCGCCGATCCGATCCATCATGCCGGGACGAGTCTACCGAAACGAAGAGATCTCGGCCAGGAGCTACTGCATGTTCCATCAGGTTGAGGGGCTCTTCATCGACGAAAATGTGAGTTTTGCGGATCTGAAAGGGACGCTTTTTGCCTTTGCGCGTACCTTTTTCGACGACAAGACCCGTCTGAAGATACGGCCAAGCTTCTTTCCCTTTACCGAGCCAAGCGTCGAAATCGATGTCGAGTGCTTTCTATGCAAAGGAGCAGGCTGCAGCATCTGCAAACAAAGCGGGTGGCTCGAAATTCTCGGCGCAGGCATGATCCATCCCAGCGTGCTGCGAAGCGGCGGCATTGACAGCGAAAAATATACCGGTTTTGCCTTCGGCATGGGCATCGAGCGCATTGCATTGCTCAAATACGGCATCGACGATATCCGTCTCTTTTTTGAAAACGACGTTCGTTTCCTCCGTCAATTCTCGTAAAGTATCGCTATGAAAATCGTCAGCAGTTGGCTCAAAGAGGTCGTTGATATTCATGTGCCGGCGGAAGAACTTGCCGACGCGCTTACCGGTGCCGGACTCGAAGTCGCCTCGCTGCGCCATATCCGCATCCCCGAGCGAGTCGTGGTTGGGAAGGTGCTCGCGGTCGAAAAACATCCGAACGCCGACCACCTGTCGGTTTGCATGGTTGACGCAGGGATGGAAGCGCTTCTCACCATCGTGTGCGGCGCCCCAAACGTCGCGCCGGCCATGCTGGCTCCGCTCGCGCTCGAGGGCGCAGTTCTCGGCCCCGATTTTACCGTCAAGCGGATGAAGATCCGCGGCGTCGCATCCGGGGGTATGCTGTGCTCGGGCAAGGAGCTTGGTCTCTCGGGCGACGACAGCGGCATCCTTTCGCTCCCTGCGGATTACAAACCTGGTGAACCGTTGTCGACCTATTTTCCCGACGACGCGGTCATTGAAATCGAAATTACGCCGTCGCGCGGCGATTGCCTGAGCATCATCGGCGTTGCCCGCGAAGTGGGAGCCCGTTACGGCCTTCCCCTTAAATCTGCGATGCAACTCCCGGATGAGCAGGCCGATGACCCGATCGAAGCGGCCGTTTCCGTCGCCATCGAGGCACGGGAGGCGTGCCCGCGCTACGCCGGTCGCTTGGTGCGGGGTGTCACCATCGCTCCCTCGCCCGACTGGATGCAGCGCCGGCTCTCGCTTGCAGGATGCCGGCCGATCAATAATGTCGTGGATGTCACCAACTACATCCTCCTGCAATTCGGCCAACCCATGCATGCGTTCGACTACAACCTGATTAAAGGGAAGCATATAACGGTTCGCAAGGCCGGAAAACCGTTCGCTTTCACAACGCTTGACGGCGCAGAACGGAAATTGATCGCTGACGATCTCTTGATCTGCGATATAGAGCGGCCGGTGGCGCTCGCCGGCATCATGGGCGGCGCAGGTTCTGAAATTTCCTACGCGACGACCGATGTGTTTCTCGAATGCGCCTTTTTCAGCCAGAACGGCATCCGGAGAACCGCAAAGCGTCTCGGTCTTTCCACCGACGCCTCGTACCGGTTTGAGCGCGGTGTAGATCCCGGCAACGGGCTTATCGCGGCGCTCGACACCGCGGCAACGCTCATTGCGGAGCTCGGAAACGGGAAAACCGCACGTGGTCGCATCGATTGCTATCCGGAGGCCATCGAACCCCGCACGATCCGGATCCGCACAAGCCGCGTTAAAAAAGTCCTTGGTCACGTCTTCTTGCAGGAAAAAATCGCAGGGTTTCTCTCGTCAATCGGCCTCCTTTGCGAAAAGCAGGACAGCGACGCGATGCTCTGCACAATTCCACTCTTCCGACACGACCTCGTTGCTGAGGAGGACTTGATCGAAGAGGTCGGCAGGCTTCACGGCTACGATGCGATCCCGACCGCAACCCGCGCTTCGGTGTCTCTCCTGAAAGAGCTCCCGACGAGAGAACAGGCGATGGATCTCATCCGTCACTCCCTCTCCTATGCCGGCATTAATGAAACGGTGACCAACAGCTTTACATCGGAGCAGAAGCGTTGTCTCTGCACTCCCGACATGCAGCCGGTGGTCCTGCTTAACCCGCTCAGTCCCGATATGGCCCAGATGCGCACGACACTTGCAGCCTCCCTGCTCGAAGTAGTGGCCTACAATCTCAACCGGAAAAACCTGAACAACAAATTCTTTGAACTCAGCAGGATCTATGAAGCCCTTCCGGACGGCAAATACCGGGAGGTCGAGGTCGTCGGCATCCTCATTGAGGGAGACTGGGTGCCTGCTGCATGGCATACCGCCGCCATACCATGCGATTTTTTCGCGCTCAAGGGCGTGCTTGCCAGTTTCGCGGAGCATATTGCGGGTCAACTAGTAATCTCTCCCCTCGCCCCCCCGCCTGTTCTTTTCGGCCGTGATGCGGTTTCATTTACAATTGGTGATACTATACGCGGGCAAGCGGGCCGCCTCTCGGAAGCTCTGCTCAATCATCTTGATATAAAATCCATTGTGTACTATGCGGAATTGGCGGTGAGCGATTTTCTCGCGGCTCCACCGCGGATACCCGTATTCAGGCCGCTTCCGCGATTTCCGGCTATCGAATGGAATTTATGTTTCGTCATGGATGAAAAAATACGCTCGGCAGCGATTGCCGATGAAATTGCTAAAGTATCTCCGCTCATTGAAGAGGTTCAGCCGATTGATCTATTCAAGAATGAAAAAATCGGCGATGGGAATAAAAGTATCGCTTATAGCGTACTTTTCCGGTCAGGTGAAAAAACTTTGACCGCTACGGAAGCTCAAACCATAGCTTCTTCGATTATCAAAAATATTGAAATGAAATTCAATGCAAAACTTCGAGCATAGCCATTGCTCCTTACTAAAGGAAATGATTTATTGCTATGAATAAAAGTGAAGAGTGTACATTTAACCGGTAGTTGCTGCAAGGTAGATCATGGCGAATACGATTGTGGTCGGCACGCAGTGGGGTGACGAAGGGAAAGCGAAAATCATCGATTATCTGACGCGCAGCGCCGATATTATTGTGCGCTTCCAGGGAGGCGCGAACGCCGGTCATACCGTCATCGCCGAAGGCAAAAAATTCGTCTTTCACATGGTCCCCTCCGGCATCATCAATTCCGATAAGGTGTGCATAGTGGGCAACGGCGTGGTATTTGACGCGCAGCAGTTTCTGCGCGAAGTCAACGAACTTCGCGCCATGGGCGTCACGGTCGACGGAAGACTCTTCGTCTCCGACCTCGCGCATCTCGTCCTTCCTTTCCATCGCCTCGAAGACGCGGCGGCCGAGTCGTGCAAGAAGGATATGTATAAGATCGGCACCACGGGCAGGGGAATCGGTCCGGCGTACGCCGATAAGGTCGCTCGTACCGGCATCCGGGTGGGAGATCTGCTCGACTGGGATTTTTTTACCGGGAAATTCAACCGGAGTTTTTCGACCAAACGGACCCTCATCACCGCCGCGTACGATGTACGATTTGATCTCAATGCGGCCGCAATTCTGGACGAGTTCAGCCGCATTCGCACCGCACTCCTTCCGTTTGTCATTGACACAGCTGAACGCCTGTTCGAGGCGATTCGCGCAAAGAAACAGCTACTCTTCGAGGGCGCCCAGGGAACGTTTCTCGATATCGATCACGGCACCTACCCCTTTGTCACCTCGTCCAACACTATCGCCGGCGCGGCCTGCACGGGAAGCGGCATCGGCCCCCTCTCCATCGACCACGTGGTCGGCATCGTAAAAGCCTATACCACCCGGGTGGGCAACGGCCCCTTCCCGACCGAGCTCACCGATGCCACCGGCGAAATGCTCCGCAGCGTGGGACACGAATTCGGGGCCACCACCGGACGACCACGGCGATGCGGCTGGTTCGACAGCGTCATAGTGCGAAAGGCGGTACAGATCAACGGGTTGACTCGTTTCGCCCTGACAAAGATCGACGTCATGAACCATCTCGATGAGATCAGAATTTGCACCCACTATGAAATCGACGGGAAAAAAGTCGACCAGTTTCCCTCCGGGCATTCCCTGCTCGAAAAGGCGAAACCTGTTTATGAAACCATGGAGGGATGGAAAACGGATATTGCCGGCTGCACCCGGTATACCGACCTTCCTGCAAAGACCATCGCGTATATCGAGCGACTCAGAAACCTCTGCTACAACATGCCGCTTCTTGTCGTTTCCACCGGACCCGACCGGAAGCAGACCATCGAAGTGGAACCCTTGTAACAGTTATACACGCCCGGAGAAATTGCCATGTTGCCAGTCGATATCGTCAATATTTTCCTTACTACCAAAGGCGATGAATTCGTCATCCTGCTCCGCAGCGCCGGGGATCGACGAACCCTCCCGATCTCAATTGGCCAGCTTGAAGCGCAATCCATTTTCATCAAGCTCTATCACTACTCCTTCCCGCGCCCTCTGACGCATGATTTATTCAAATCCGTTCTCGAACGTTTCGGCTGCAAGGTGGTCAAAGTGGTCATCAGCGATATTGTTGATAACACCTTCTTCGCCCGCCTCTTCATCGAAAAAGACGGTGAGGTCGCGGAAACCGACTCGCGCCCAAGCGATGCGATCGCCCTTGCTGTGCGCTTCAGCGCGCCGATTTTCGTCGAAGAAACAATCATGGAAAAATCCGGCATTATGCTTCCAGAAGAACTGGTCGGCCAAACCGCTCAGACTCAGGAGTCGACCGTCACACAGGCTGCCGAAGAAACGGAGCCTCCCACGCTCGATGCACTGAAAGCGAAACTTACAAAAGCCGTCCACGAGGAACGCTATGAAGATGCGGCAAAGCTCCGTGATGCAATTCGTAAATTAACAAAATCAAACTAAATGAGCAAAAAAAAAGGTCATAGCGTACCGCCGCCGAAAGAGAAACCAACCGCGCCATCGTATCGTAACCTTTCCGGCACCCTGCTCGCCGCGATTGTTCTGCTTACCGTTGTTGCCTACTCCCGTTCTTTGAACTGCGGATTTACCAACTGGGACGACAATGAATACACTTTTTACGCTTTTCAACAGCTCCAGCAATTGAAAAGTTCCTTTGGAAACATCGTCTCCTTTTTCATCGTGCCGAACGGCCATGGCGGTTTTGACCCCGCGTACGTGAAGGGCAATTTTCACCCCCTTTCCATGCTTTCAATGACGCTCGACTACTGCCTCAGCCCCGCTTCGCCCGCTACCATTCCGCCGGTAACAGCAGTGGTGTTTCATACGGTGAATATCCTTTTTCACATTTTGAATACTCTGCTCGTCTTCCTCTTCATCTACCGGATGGCGCAATTTTTTTTAAGGTCACACGACCGGATGAATAGGATCGATACATCAAATGCGAAACAAAGCGCCATCGCCGTCGCGGCTGCAACCGCGATTCTCTTCGGCGTCCATCCTCTCCATGTGGAGTCGGTAGCCTGGGTCTCGGAACGCAAAGACGTCCTGTACGCATTCTGGTTCCTGCTGTCGCTTATCGCCTATCTCCGGTATATTCGGCGAGGGAAAGTAATCTGGTACGCTCTTTCGCTCCTTTTCTTTCTTCTGTCCCTCTTTTCCAAGGGACAAGCCGTCTTTCTCGCCATAGTGCTGACGCTCATCGACATTGTCGCCGGCAGAAGGCCTGCCTCTACTAAGGTCATCGTCGAAAAAATTTCCTACTACCTGTTGGCGATTCTCTTCGGCATCATCGCCGTCAAGGCGCAGGCAGCCGGTAATGCGATCCCGCACGAACAGAGCGGCTTCCTCTCAAGAATTATTTTTGCCTCCACGGCGTTTTCGCTGTACCTTGCAAAGGCCATCGCCCCGACCGGCCTCTCCACGCTCTACGGCTATCCCGACACCGCTCATGGCCTTTCAACGGTTTATTATCTTGCGGTCATTCCCCCCACGCTTGTACTTATAGGAGTTTTCTACGGCCTGAAAAAATCACGCGCTCTTTTTTTCGGTCTTCTTTTCTTCGTCGCCGGCATCATTCTTCTCTTGCAGTTCATACCGGTCGGACGGGCGCTGATGGCGGATCGTTACATGTACGTCGCCTCCATAGGGCTCTTTTTCCTAGCCGGATTTGCAATGGAAAAGACTCCCTTAAAATGGCGCTGGGGCGCGAGAACGCTCATGGTCTTGGTTGCGCTCGTGTTTACCGGCCTTTCTGCCGAGCGCTGCGCGGTATGGCAGAACAGTATCACGCTCTGGAACGATTGCATCGATTCGAAAAACAACACGCCATCCATTGCTTTTCACAACCGGGCGCAGGCTCGTTTCGAGGTAAAGGACTATCGCGGCGCGATCCACGATGAGACCGAGGCCATCAAGCTCGAACCCACGCTTGCCGATGCCTATTACAACCGGGCCAATTCAGAGTTTACCATAGGTGAAATTGAGGCTTCGATCAGGGACAATACCCGCTGCCTTGAGCTCAACCCGAAGCACTTTTATGCCTACTACCTCCGTGCCAGCGCAAAAATGAGCACGGGCAGGCAGGCCGAAGCCATGAACGATTTCGACTCCTCAATTGCAAACTGTTCGCAATTCAAGCTCGGTTTCTTCGGCCGGGCCCTCTGCCGGGAAGGAATGGGTAACTGGAAGGGCGCCATCGATGACTATACCCAAGTCATCAGGCTAGACGTCAATTATGCCGATGGGTATTTCCGGCGTGCTTTGGCCTATCAGCAGATCAATAACCCAGCGTCAGCCTGCGCTGATCTCCACGCAGCGGCGCATCTGGGAAATCCGCAGGCGGCGGGGATGATCAAGAGCGCTTGCGGAAGTTATTAATCCAACTATTTAATACCGTGAAAAGATAGGATGCTATTTCCATAAAAACGGAATCTCCTTTAATCATATGCATGTAGTTGCCGAAGTAATATTAATCGTTACTCTCGATCTCTTCCAGTCTCCTTTTCGCCTACCTCTTTTCAGTATTTCTGATTGCCAGAATATTGGAAAACGTTTCTGTCCGCATTCTCAGCCTGCCCTCTTTATGCTCCATCACCAGAACACGCTGGTTTGACAGGCCGATGAGTTTTGTAAACGCAACTAATGTTTTTTGATGTAACCGTTGGATCATCGTCAAGTACTTACATAAAAGGTGGAAACATGAGGGAGAGTGGTAACCGGCTGATAGGAGTTATATCAAAATTTTATCAATCGAAAATTCGGAATTAAAAAAAACGTTGAATCATCTTTGTTTACCCGTGGTCCGATTTATTTTTAAAAACACTGCGATTCTGGGAAAATGCCCTTCCAATATTTCTAATGCATTCCCAACCAGCTGGCAACGATGCGCACCGTACGAATGAGAATTTTTGCTGATCAAGATATAGCGCGGATCCGCCAATAGAGGAACATGCAATTGATGACTCTGGAAAAAAAGGTCATGCTAATATGACAAAATCTCATCAACACACCCAAGCGGCGCACGGTGCGCCTCATAATCCGCACTCTTCATCGATGCGGTCCCCATCCCTTTCTCTCCGTATCTCCCGTTGGCTTCTTGCCGGTATTCTCATCTTTTGCGCTGTTGCCTACGCCCCCACGCTCATGCATGGCTTTGTTTACGACGATCCGCTCGTGATATCCGAAAATCCTCTCATCAGGTCATTATCGCCCGCGAACATTTGTGCTATTTTCAGTTCTACACTGACGGCCATGTACATGCCGCTCACGATCCTGTGCCACGCCGTCGAATATGCACTCTGGGGAGTTTCGCCCATTGGCTATCATGCAGTCAATATTCTCTTTCACTTGCTGAACATCGCGCTCGTTTTCTATCTGGTAATGCTTCTTTTCAATGACCGGCGGATCGGTCTCGTCGCAGCGTTACTCTTCGGCATCCATCCGATCAATGTTGAGACGGTTGCCTGGCTCTCCTGCCGAAGTTCGGTTCTTTATGGATCGTTCTTCCTGCTTTCTTTCATTTCCTATGTTTACTATGTAAAAACAAGCGGCGGGCGCCGGATTTGGTTCTATGCCTCCTCGATTGCACTGTTTACACTTGCGCTCCTCGCCAAATCAGCGGCAATGGCGCTGCCGCCGCTGCTTTTTGCGTACGATTACTTTCTCAGGCGCAGCCCGCGACCGGCGCTTATCTGGGAAAAAATCCCCTATTTCGCTCTTGCGGTTATCGCCGCGTTCGCGACCATTAAGATTCGCGGTTCCGGCGGGTATATCGCCGACCTTTCGCACATCTACTCCCCCATCGATCGTCTGTTCATGGTGTGCTACTCATTCGGATTCTACCCTTTCAAAGCACTCTTTCCTTTCAGCTTCTCGGCCTTTTATCCCTTTCCGGTCAAGAGCAATGGAGCGCTGCCGTTCATTTACTATGCCGCGCCGTTCCTTTTAGCCGGAGCCGGAGTACTGCTCTATCGCCTTATCAAGGACCGCCGGCTCTTTGCGTTTCTCGTGCTCCTTTACGCAATCCCCGTTGCGCTCTCCCTGCAGTTCGTTCCAGTCGGCAAGCTGATCACCGCCGACCGCTACGCCTATATCCCCTGCATCGGCATGTGGTGTCTCGCCGCGCATCTGGCAGTCAAATATCGTCGGTTCCGTATTGTTCGGTATGCCGTCGCGCCGCTCGCCCTGGCGTTCTTGACCGCTACTACCGTCATGCAAAGCCAGATCTGGAAGAACAACCTGTCCCTGTGGACCGATGTGATAGCGAAGGCGCCCCTGTCGGATATGGGCTATCTCAATCACGCGATCGCGCTCTGCTCCGGACCGGTCAAGGACTATCGGACCGCCTTTGACGATTGCAACAAGGCGATCTCGCTCCGGTCGGCATTCTCCAATACCGAAATGGCATACAATAACCGCGGCAACATCGAGAAGGAGATCGGCGCTATTCGGGCCGCCCTTGCGGATTACGACTCTGCGATTCAATGTCAGCCCGATTTCATCATCGCCTTGAAAAATCGCGCCGAACTCAGACGGCAGACCGGAGCGTTGGGTCCTTCATTGGACGATTATTCCGCAGCCCTGCGCATCGAGCCGCGGAATATTGACCTTCTCCTCGGCAAGGGCATGACCGCGCTCATGGCCGAGGATTTTTCCGAGGCGGCCAGTACATTTTCCGCGGCTCTTTCGACGAACCCCGGATTCTATCCGGCGCTCAACGGCCGGGCCATCGCAGAGAGCCGTCTCGGCGATTATGGATCGGCACGGCGTGATTTCGCCCTCGCCATACGCATCGAACCGAAGGCCGCGGATGCCTATACTAATCAGGGTATCATGGAAAACGATATGGGCGATTTCCCATCGGCGATCGGCGACCTCAATCACGCTCTCGAACTCGATCCACGCGATATTCAGGCGCTCGTCAATCGGGCCATTGCCGAAAGGAAAATGGGCGACTTCGACCGGGCGCTGGCCGACCTCTCTGCAGCCCATGCCATGGATACCGCGTTTCTTCCGGTCTTCTATGAGCGGGGCCTCACGCACTATGCGCAGGGCAGGTATGTCGATGCGGCAGCGGCACTGTCGGCGCTTTTGGCGCGGGCTCCCGGCTATCGTGACGGCTGGTATTACGCGGGCCTTACTTTTAAGAAACTGAATGACCGGCCGAAAGCGCTCGCCTGTTTGAAAAAGGCGGCGGAACTGGGAAAGAAGGAGGCTTTCGATTTGCTGACCAGCAGCCGATAGATTATTATTTAACACGTAAATACAGTACCCAGGCACTCTGCAATTTTAAATAATACCGCTCCCAAAGGCCCATGGCGGCGGGAATGCAGCCGTTCATGGTTTGACAGGCTTATTATGAACGATTTTTACTACTTTTACTTATGAACTGATTGACAATTCAAGGAACCCGATTAGAATGTCCGCCGAATTTACCCGCAATTTCTGTATCATCGCGCATATCGACCATGGAAAATCCACGCTCGCCGACCGGCTTCTTGAACTTACCGGTACCATCAGCAAAGAGAAGATGCAGTCGCAGGTGCTCGATGATATGGATCTCGAACGCGAGCGCGGCATTACCATCAAGTCTCACCCTATCCGCATGATCTATCGCGCTGAGTCAGGGGCCGAGTACCAGTTCAACTTGATCGATACGCCCGGCCATGTGGATTTCTCCTACGAGGTCTCGCGATCGCTTGCCGCCTGCGAAGGCGCCATCCTCGTGGTCGATGCAAGCCAGGGCATCGAGGCGCAGACGCTGACCAACATTTACCTCGCGCTCGATAATGACCTCGCGATCATCCCGGTCATCAATAAGATTGACCTGGCTTCGGCGCGGCCCGAAGAAGTCAGGCGGCAGGTGAGCGAACTGCTGGGCGTCGATCAGTCGACCATGATCGCGTGCAGCGCGAAGAGCGGCCTCGGGGTGCCACCCATTCTCGAAAGAGTCATTGTCGACATTCCGCAGGCAAAAGGCGACCCGGGCCGGCCGCTCAAGGCGCTCATCTTCGACTCAAAGTACGACGATTTCCGGGGCGCCGTCGCCTATGTCCGCGTCTTCGACGGCACGCTGCGCAAAGGCGACGTTATCAGCTTCATGTCAAGCGGCAGCGAATATGCGGTTGATGAAATCGGCTTTTTCCGCATGGGCCGCGTGCCGCTCGATGTGCTTTCCGCCGGCGAAGTCGGCTACATGATCGCCAATATCCGCACCCTCTCTGATATTAAAATCGGCGACACGCTGACCACTCGCGTCAATGGGGCCTCGGAGCCGGTGCCCGGATACCGCGAAGTCAAGCCCATGGTGTTCAGCGGCATCTACCCAGTCGACAAATCAGATTATGAAAACCTGCGGGGCGCCCTCGAAAAACTGCGCCTGAACGACTCGTCGCTCAGCTATGAGCCGGAGACGTCCTCGGCGCTCGGATTCGGATTCCGGGCCGGGTTCCTGGGCCTGCTGCATATGGAAATCGTGCAGGAGCGGCTCCTCCGCGAATTCAACGTCAATATCATCACCACGGTTCCCAACGTCAAATATAAGGTGACGCTGAAAAACGGTGAGGAACGTTACATCGAAAGTCCGGCCAAGATGCCATCGCAGCAGGAAATCGAGTTCATCAGTGAGCCCATGGTCAAGCTGCAGGTCATCACCCCGACTGACTATGTGGGCTCGATCATGAAGCTCTGCGAAGAAAAACGCGGCGCCATGCTCCCCATGGAGTACCTCGAAACGACCCGTGTCTGCCTTCACTACCGAATGCCACTCGCCGAGATGATCATCGATTTTTTCGACAAGCTCAAGGGGTGTTCGCGCGGCTATGCCTCCATGGACTATGAACTCGACGACTACGACCGCGATAACCTCATCAAGCTTGACATTCTCATTAACGGCACGCCGGTGGATGCCTTCTCCTCCATCATTCATCGCGATAAGGCTTTTCCCTTCGGCCAGGAGATCACCTCAAAACTCAAAGAGCTGATTCCGCGCCAGATGTATGAGGTCGCGATCCAGGCGGCCATCGGTTCCAAAATCATCGCCCGCACCACGGTTAAACCGTTCCGCAAGGATGTGACCTCCAAATGCTACGGCGGCGACATTACCCGCAAACGCAAGCTCCTCGAAAAGCAGAAGGAGGGGAAGAAGCGTATGAAGCAGGTCGGCAATGTTGAGATCCCGCAGGAGGCGTTCCTGGCTGTATTAAGCCGGGAGTAGCTCATGCAGCAGCGCCACGCCGCTCCGATGCGCTCATCCGCATGGACGAAAAGAGCTCCAACGATTATTTTATTCCTGATTCCGCGCTCTGCAGAGGAGCGATCGACTGAGCGAACAACACGAAGCTCTCCGAATCGACTCTTCCGGAAACGATTGCGCCGCGCAGAAAATGAAATAGCTTAAATTCCGCTCTATTTTGAAAAATTGTCACCTTAGCGCGGCAACGGACATCTATGAAGAAACAGGTTGGTTACTTCGGACGTTTCGGCGGCAGGTTCGCGCCGGAAACGCTCATGCCCGAGCTTGAAGCGGTAGAAAGGGCATTTTCCGCTTTCAAAAAAAACACAAACCTTAAAAAACGCTACCGGACGCTTCTCAAAACCTATTGCGGCCGTGAGACCCCCCTCTACTTTGCAGAGAGTCTGACGCGTAAACTCGGCGGGAGCAGGATCTATCTCAAGCGGGAGGACCTGAACCACACCGGAGCGCACAAGATAACGAACGCGCTCGGTCAGGCATTGCTCGCCGTTTCCATGGGGAAAAAACGGCTGGTTGCCGAAACCGGGGCTGGACAGCACGGGGTCGCCACCGCAACCGCCGCCGCGCTCCTGGGGCTCGAATGCGACATCTACATGGGCACCGTCGACATGGCGCGGCAGCGACCCAACGTGTTCCGCATGAACCTGCTCGGCACGCGGGTGATCCCGGTTGAAAACGGTTCCAAAACGCTCAAGGATGCGGTCAACGAGGCGATGCGCGACTGGTCCAGGACGGTGCGCACCACCCATTACGTCTTAGGGTCCGCGCTCGGTCCGCACCCATTCCCCACCATGGTACGCGAATTCCAGTCGGTCATCGGCCGTGAGGCGCGACGACAGATCATGGCGGCTGAGGGGCGCCTGCCCGACGAGGTGGTCGCCTGCGTCGGCGGCGGCTCCAATGCGATCGGCATTTTTTCCGCCTTCCTTAAAGACAGGCAGGTTTCGCTGGTCGGCGTGGAGGCCGGGGGCAGGGGACTCGATGGAACGCAGCATGCGACCCGCCTTTCGCCGACCAAAGGGGCGCGGCCGGGCGTGCTGCAAGGCTCTTACTCCTACGTTTTGCAGGACGACAACGGCCAGATCGCCAATACCCACTCGGTTTCGGCGGGACTGGACTACAGCGGCGTCGGGCCGGAGCACTCGTGTCTCCGCGAACGTGGCCGCGTCAAGTATACCTATGCGACCGACGACGAGGCCGTCAATGCATTTACCGTTCTCTGCGAATGCGAAGGAATCATCCCTGCGCTCGAATCGTCCCATGCGGTAGCCTATGTCATCAAACGGGCGCCGGATCTGAAAAGGCATTCCATCATTATTGTCAATCTTTCGGGCAGGGGCGACAAGGACATTTACTCGGTAGCCGACTACCTCGGGAAATCGTTATGAACCGCTACGATCTGACGTTTACGCGGCTTAAGGAGAAAGGCGAGACCGGATTCATCCCCTTTGCCATTGCAGGAGATCCGGACCTTTCGACCAGCGAGAAGATTTTCAAGGCGTATATCGCCGGCGGCGCCGACATTCTGGAAATCGGCTACCCGTTTTCCGATCCGGTTGCCGACGGTCCGGTAAACCAGCGGGCGAGCCAGCGCGCCATCGCAGCGGGCCTTAACCACGAAACTTTTTTTACGCTGATCCGGCGGATTCGCGCGGCATCCGATATACCGATCGGCCTTCTCGGCTACACGAATACCGTGTTGCATCTCGGCTGCGAGCGCTTCTGCAGGGAAGCCGCCGATGCAGGGATCGACAGCCTGCTCTTCGCCGACATGCCGCCGGAAGAGTCGGTGAAGTTGCGGGAATCAATGACTCTCTATGGTCTCGGCAGCGTCTTCATCGTTTCGGAGCTGACGCCCCCCGGCCGGATGAAGATGATCGTTTCCCTGGTCGACTCGTTTGTCTATGTGGCAAGCCGCCTCGGCGCAACGGGAGTCGGTGCCGAATTCAGCGCCGAAGTCGCCTCCACGCTCCGCCGCCTTAAAAAGGTCACGAAGAAACCCCTGGCCGTCGGCTTCGGCATCTCGACGCCCGGCCATGTGGTTGCCATGCGCAAAGCCGGAGCGGATGCGGCGATCGTCGGCAGCGCGCTCGTCGCGGTCATCGAGGAGTTCGGCAAAAATCCGAAAAAACTTTGCGCCGTACTTGCGGAAAATGTCGCCGCGTACAAGGCCGCAACGAGAGAGTAAGACAATGAACCATCGCGGACCGAAGCCGCCGGAACTGGAAGTCGAAACCATCGCGGCCCACCTCGAAGGGATCGAGGAGACCATTATCTCGCGCCTCATCGAGCGGGCGCAATTCCGTCTTAACGATCGCGTGTACCGGACCGGGGAGAGCGGCTTTACCGGTGAGGATACTCGCTCGCTCTTTCATGTCCGCCTGCTTTCCCAGGAGCAGATGGATGCCCGATTCGGCCGGTTCTGCGTCCCGGAAGAGAGGCCTTTTTTCAAAGACCTGCCCCTGCCGAGGCGCACGGTACTCCTCCCCGACACCGGGCTCGCCATCGATGGGTTTGATTGTATCAACATGATGGATACGATCGTCGACGCCTACCTTGCACTGGTTCCGAAGGTATGCCGCGCAGGCGATGACGGCCATTACGGATCAAGCGTCGAGCACGACGTGTATGCCGTGCAGGCGATCGCGCGGCGCGTCCATTACGGATCGCTCTATGTCGCCGAAAGTAAGTTTCTCGATGCACCGGAGATTTTTACGCAACTGGCTGCGGCGGGCGACGAGCAAGCGATTATCGCGCGACTCACGCGCACGGAGGTCGAGGAGCGCATCGTGCGGCGGATCAGAGAGAAAGCGGTGATCATGCAATCGACGGTCAATCCGGGGGTCCGGTACGCCATCAATCCGGAAGTCATCGCGGATTTTTACCGGCAAACCATCGTGCCGCTGACGAAAAAAGGTCAGGCGCTGTATCTGTTGAATCGAAAGAGGTAACAAGGGAAAAGACTTCTATTGCAGAGTCACTGGCCACACAAAAAAATTAACGAAACGCTTACATTGAATATGCCATTTTCACCCAAAAACGTCACCATCTACAGTGTCGGCCTGCTCGGCGGCTCCATCGGACTTGCGCTCCGTACCTCCGGATTCGCGGGGCGAATCGTCGGCATTTCCTCATCCGGAAAGTTGCCGCTCGCGCTTAAACTCGGCTGTATCGATGAGGGATATCCCTACGACGCGTTTCCCGACATCATCGGCAGAACCGATTTGCTGATCCTCTGCTCGCCGATACGCATCATCCTTAAAACCATTAACGAGCTTTCCGGCATGCGCCTGCCGCCCGGACTTGTCATCACGGATGTGGGAAGCACCAAGGGGGAGATTTGTTCCGCGGCGAAGCGCTTTCTCCCGGACGTCTATTTTATCGGCGGCCACCCGATGGCCGGATCAGAAAAAAGCGGACCGACCGCGGCCGACCCCTACCTGTTCCAGAACGCGATCCATGTACTGACGCCGACAAGCGGCGAACCTTTGGAGCGAGATCGGGAGATCGGCGTTTTTTTCGAACGCTGGCTCGGGAGCCGGGCTCTCTTTCTCGATCCCGTCCGTCATGACCGGATCGTTGCGGCGGTGAGCCATGTGCCGCACCTGCTCGCAGTTGCCCTTGTCAACACTGTGCAGGAGGTCGATTCGGCAATCCCCGGCACGCTCGGCCTTGCCGCCGGCGGGTTCCGCGATATGACCCGCATCGCGGGCGCCTCCTATGACCTCTGGCACGACATCCTCACGACCAACCGGCAATCGATCGATCCGCTGATCGACCAGCTCATCACCCAGCTCAGCGATATGAAACTGCGCCTTCACAAAGGATCATTGCGGGAACTTTTCAACTCCGCGGAAAGGACCCGCTCCCGGATCCCCGACAACGCCAAGGGCATCATGCACCGGCTTTCGGAGGTGCTCGTGATTGCAAAGGACCAGCCCGGCATCATCGTTCGCATTGCCGCAGCGCTGGCCGACAAGGGGATCAACATCAGCGACATCGAGGTGCTGAAGGTGCGCGAGGGAGAGGGCGGTACCATCCGCCTGGCGTTCGATTCTCCCTCCGTCGCCCGGAAAGCGGCGGATCTTCTTCAACAGGCAGGCTTCAGCGCCCGCGAAAGGATATAGCATAGTGCTCACGGTCAACCGTTTAAAAGCCATCTCCGGAAAGGTGGAACTGCCGCCGAGCAGCGATCTTTTTCTGGTGGCGGCGTTTGCCGCGCTTGCCTCCTGCCGCACCGCGCGCATCCATCCGATCGGCAAAGGGGCGGAGATCCGGAAATGGGCCGCGCTGTTAAGCGGCCACGCGGCAGTGACCCTGGAAGGGGACGCCTGCCTCATCGAACGGGCGAACGGGGGTGCTCCTGGCACGATCACCTTTGCAAATGACCAGCTCCCCTACCGCGATCTGGTCCTGTTCCTCGCTCTCGGCGCCGGAAAACGCATTGTGTTCGCGACGATCCCGGAGAAGCGCCTCGAAGCATGGCGCGCAACGGGCAGGCGGCTGGGCGTGGAGCTTGCGCCCGTGCAGGAGGGCGCATTGCAAGGCCTTGTATGCGCCCAAGTCAATTCCGCGACGCCGCCTCCCCGTGAGATAGAGGAACGCGACATCAATGCGGGCTTAGGCTTTTTCTTCGGCCTGCGGGCCAAGCGAATCTTTAGGACATCCTTCACGCTTTCCAATCCGTTCCGCCATTGCGCCGCCTGCTTCGGCGGCGCGATCGAAGTAAAACGCGACACCGGCGAGAGAGAGAAAGACCCGCTGCTCCGCCGCATCAGGCTGCAAACAGGACAACGGCTTTCCGAGCAGGAGCAGTCGTTCCTCGTCACCACGGACTTTTCGTTGCCCCCGCCGACCGGCGAGCCCGTTGACATCGAACTTCCCGGCGACGAGGCGCTTCTGGCGCTGTTCTGCACCGCGAAATCTCTTGTTCAGCGCGGATCGCTCGTCATCGACAATGCACCGCTGGAGCCGTGGGCCTTGCCTATCATCCAGTTCCTGCGCAAGATGGGTTGCAAACCGTCGTTGCAGGAGATGCGTCGCACTTCCTTCGGCGCAGCGGGCATGCTCTCGCTCTCGCGGTTCGATCTCTCGGGCCAGAAAATCGATTTCGCGCCGCAGCACCCGGCGGCCATGCAGCTGCCCGCCATGGCCATGGTCGCGGCATTTGCTGAAAATCAATCGTTGTTCCGACAGTTCGAAGATCTCCGCCGGAGCGACCCGGACGGCATCCGGCAGCTTGAATCGTGCCTTAAAACCATGAGCGTGAAATTCGGCGATATCCCGGACGGATTTGTGATCAAGGGGGAAAAGGAATACGACGGCTTCGACCTGATCGAACCCCTCCCCGCCCCGTGCGCCGGCGCTTTCACCATGGCTGGTCTCCGCTGCATCGGCTCGACCACGGTCAATGACGAGCGCATCATCGAACGCTGGCCGGATTTTTACGAAATGATCATGAATGTGGGAGAAGTGAGAAGTCAACAATAAAAGGATGAAGGAACCTCCATGCGTCCAATTTCCTCGTTCGGCGTCGTCGCCTTCAGTAAATGCGAGCATCTCGATGAAGTGATCGGGAGGCTTTGCGCCTGGTCGGAAAACGAGAAGTTTCCGCTCATGCTGCACCCGTTTTTTAAGGGAATCGTTCCTTCTCGCGTCACCGTGGCGGCGGACGAAACCGAACTTCTCGCGGCAAGCGAAGCGGTAATCTCCATCGGCGGGGACGGTACCTTTCTGGCGGTAGCCCACCTCTGCCGCTTTACGCAGAAACCGGTCATCGGGATCAATCTCGGAGGGCTCGGATTTCTCACCGATATCGGCCGGGAGAATATCGAAACGAGCCTCCAAAAAATCCGCGAAGGGAGATACGCCATTCTGAGCCGCATGGTGCTCGAAGCGTGCATCGCCCGGGGAAACAACCGGGTGTGCTCCTACAACGCCCTCAACGACTTCTTCATCAACCGGATGAACGTGCCGAAACTGACCTCGATCTCCGCCTGGTACGGCAACGACTTCATCGCCGACTTCCATGCCGACGGGATCATCGTGGCGACTCCGAGCGGATCGACCGCCTATTCGCTCGCGTGCGGCGGGCCGATCGTCGAGCCCGATGTCAAGGCGCTGCTCCTGACGCCAATCTGTCCCCATTCGCTCAATGAACGCCCGATGGTGCTGCCGACCGACAAGCCGATCCGTCTTCTCATCAACGATAAGAATCCCGATCTGCTCTTCTGCGCCGACGGTCTCGACTCCGTCAAACTTCAAAGCGGCGACGAGATCACTATCTCCTACGGCGGCGCCGCCACAAACCTCATCCAACTCGCCGGGCAATCGTACTTTTCGCTCCTGCGGAACAAATTGGCATGGGGCAAGGGATCGAAACGGGAAAGCGGTTCGTCATGATCAGGGAGATCCGCGTTTCGAATTTCGCGCTCATCGACGAGCTGTCGCTTGAATTCGATGGCGGGTTTACGGTGCTCACCGGCGAAACCGGGGCCGGGAAATCGATTCTCGTCGACGCCATCAGCCTGCTCCTCGGCGAGCGGGCATCGAGCGGCCAGATTCGGAGCGGAAGCGAAGAGGCGGAAGTCAGCGGCCTTGTCGAATTGCCGGCCGGGAACTCCGAGCTCGCACGGCTGCTCGATGAAATGGCAATTGCGCCGCAGGACGGAACGCTCATCATCCGCCGCAGGATCACGCGCGGAGACCGCAACCGGATTCTCATCAATCAAACGCCCTTCCCCCTGACCGCGCTCAAGCGGCTCGGCGACCGGCTCGTGGATCTTCACGGCCAGCACAACCACCAGTCGCTCCTTGATGAGAGAACCCATGCCTTGATCATCGACGACCTGCCGGAGGTCCGGGAGGTCCGGGAACGGTACCGGACCTCCTACGCGGGATATGCGGCCGCGAAAGCGGAATTCACGGCTTTTGAGACGCGGTCCGCAGAGCTTGCGCAGCGCAGGGAGATGCTCGAATTTCAGTGCAGGGAGCTGCACGAACTCGTACTGCAGCGGGGCGAAGAGGAAACCCTTGACGCTGAGTTGCGGCTTCTCTCCACGTCGGTGCAGCGGAGCGAGGCGGTCGGAGAGATCATGACGCTCCTTGCCGATTCGGAAGATTCGGTCGAGAAGCGGATAGCCGGCGTCCGCAAAAAACTGGAAACGCTGGTCCGGTACGATGCCTCGGTGCAGCCCTGGCTCGACAATGTCGGCGCCATGCTCGCGGTCTTATCGGAACTCGAAACGTTCTGCGGCTCCTATCTCGATAAGACCGGTTCGCCCGATCCGGAGAGGCTCGACTGGTGCAACGCGCGCCTTGCGAAGATCCAGCGGTTGAAAAAGAAATACTCCTGCTCCTTTGCCGACCTGATCGCGAAAAGCGAGAAGTTCGCGGACGATCTGGCGGCGATCGACAACATCGACGCCGACCGGGCGCTTCGAGCCGAAAAACTGCGTAACGCGCTCGCCACTTGCGCCAGTGACGGCCGGGCGCTGCGCGCGGCGCGGCAAAAGGCGGCGTTTCGCCTTGACGCACAGGTGACTACCGCCATGGAACGGCTCGGGTTCACGGGCGGCATCTGGAAGACCGACTTTACGCTCCGTGAGGAACCGCTTGACAATGGAATGGAGGAGATCCTCTTCCTCGTGCGGACCAACCCCGGCGAACCGATGCTGCCGCTTTCGGCTACCGCATCGGGCGGCGAGGTGTCGCGCCTCATGCTTGCGGTCAAAAGCGTCATGGCGGAACATGACCGAATCCCGATTTTGATTTTCGATGAGATCGATACCGGTATCGGCGGCATCTTGGCGGGCGCTGTCGCACATGCGCTCTACGCCCTGGCGAGGACGCATCAGGTGCTCTGCATCTCACACCTGCACCAGATCGCCTCGCACGCCGACCATCATTTCCGGGTGTATAAAGAGTCGGCAGGCGGGAGAACGGTAACGCATATCGAGCGCCTTTCCGAAAAGGAGCGGATCGACGAGATCGCCCGCATGCTCGGCGGCGATTCGACTGCGGCGCGGACGCACGCACGGGAGCTCCTTGCTAAAAGAAGTTCCGCCTAGGGGAGAATTCAGCCGGATACGGCTTCAAGCGCGGCCAGAAGATTTTCGGCGCGTTGCCGGTAGTCGGTTGCCGTGGAATCGGAAATGATCTGTTGACAGAGCGTTTTCGCGCGCTCGCCGTTATTCATCTTCTGGTTCAGGAGAGCCAGCTTCCAGGTAATCGCCGCGCGACGGTACTGGTAATGGCTGTCATCGAGCGCCTGCTGGCAGTACCCGATCGCCTTGGGAATATCTCCCTTGGCTTCATAGCATCCGGCGATGCCTTCCAGCGCTTCGCCGTTTATAAATTCCACGATGTTTTTTCTCGAAGCAGCGGTCTCGAACCAGGTAATGGCTTCGTCGTACCGCCCCACGTTAAAATAAATGCTTCCGAGCATCAATGCGCTCATGGCGCCCTGGGGGGTGTTCTTGTAATTATCCGCGATAATTCCGAACTGTTCGACCGCCTTATCGACCGCGTGGTCGTTGTACTCGATCATCGCCTGGCCGAAGGCATCCGACGCTTTTTCCTGGCTCGATCGCTTCATCTGTGCATAGACAAGAAGGAACCCGACAATAACAACCGCGGCAATCCCCACGCCGACCAGGGCATTCGCGTTTTTAGTGACGTACTCCTTGGCCTTGAATAAAAACTCAAGCACGGGATCTTCCCGCATCTCCTGCTTTTTCTGGCTGTATTTTATATTCACCCGCGTCCTCCCGCTGCTGCAGCGTCGATTTTCACTATCGGTTAAGAATCTTTTAAATATACTAAACAGGGGTTGGAAAGGCAAAATCTCCCAATCGCGACTGGATCGGTGTTATATGCCTTGCGAACCATCGGTTGTCGGATTACGGGAGCCGTTCGGAACCGGTTTGGCCGGAGACGTAGGGCAAAATTATGGTTTTTCCCATTGGCAGAAGCTAATTTTAACGTACAACAATCTCGTAGGAACAATGCCGCGGCGCGCGCCGTGATGCACCCCCATGCAGCAGCGCTCCAGAGAGACCGGAGAATCCAGCATCATGAAAAAAAAGGTATTTATCGATGGGTCGCATGGAACAACCGGCCTGAAAATCCATGAAAGGCTCGATAAACGCGAGGATATCGAGCTGATGGCGATTCCTGACGAAAAACGCAAGGATCCCCGGACCCGGCGCGACTATCTGAACGGCGCTGATATCGTGTTCCTATGCCTGCCGGACGATGCCGCCCGCGAATCGATCAGTCTGATAGCGAACCCCGCCGTGCGCGTCATCGATGCGAGCACGGCTCACCGCACTGCGGAGGGGTGGGCGTACGGCATTCCCGAGCTCAATCCCGGTCAGCGGGAAAAGATAAAAAACGCCGACAGGGTCAGCGTGCCCGGATGCTATGCGAGCGGGTTCTGCGCGGTTCTGCACCCGCTTGTGTCAAGTGGATTTCTTTCACCCGACTACCCGGTATCGTCCTACGCGATCACCGGCTACAGCGGCGGGGGCAGGCAGATGATCGCCGATTTCCAATCGGATTCTTCGGACCGCGAGGCGATATGCTGCCGCCCGAAGAATCTCAATCTGATTCACAAGCATCTGCCGGAGATGCAAAAATTCGGGCTGCTCCAACAACCGCCGCTCTTTACCCCCATCGTAGGAGATTTTTTCCAGGGAATGCTGGTGTTCGTGCCCCTTTACGCCGCCATGATGACGCACAATGCCGGAGCGGACCGGATCCGGAGCTTCTTCGCCGATTACTACCGGGGTGAGCAATTTATCAGGGTCGCTTCGGACGAGGAGATTGCCTCGATCGCCGACGGTTTCCTGAGCCCAACCGCCTGCAACGACACCAATATGCTGGAACTTTTTGTCTTCGGCCGGAACGACCGCCTGCTCATTGTCACGCGGCTGGATAATCTGGGAAAAGGCGCATCCGGCGCGGCGGTGCAGAATATGAATATTCTCCTCGGCGTCCCGGAAGATACCGGGCTTTGTTGACACATACCATGAAAACCGATATCGAAATCCGCACCATCCTCCTCCGGAATGAGGAGCGCCTGAGCCCGTTCGCGAAAAAGAGTTC
>Ga0181538_10000793_pt1 | contig 37405 bp, 47 predicted proteins | sample PEATcosm2014_Bin_40_FD_119773 | JGI IMG/M metagenome (GOLD analysis project Ga0181538, IMG submission 119773) | Peatland microbial communities from MTU Mesocosm Facility, Houghton, MI, USA - PEATcosm2014_Bin23_30_metaG | ecosystem: Environmental > Terrestrial > Soil > Wetlands > Peat | place... | reverse complement strand
TCTTCTGGCTTCTTATAATCCTTGATTAACTCATCTACAAGCTCATTACGAATCGTCATACCATGCTCCTGTGTAGGTGGTTATTTCATCATACCTCACTTACACAGAATTTCTTATAGGCTCGATTTCGTTACTGAATTTACTTCGCTTTGCATTCATCTCCATTGTAGTTAATCCGACGTTATCATTCTTTGAGCAGTTTACCCACAAATCCCTTGATAGTCTTCAAAGTCGATCCAATTCACCCCGAGTGTACTCTTCGGCATCGTTCCTTTTTCATAATAGCCAAGTTCACCTTTGTCTAGAACACCCGCCAATAGTTTCCACGCTGCCTCCGTCTCTTCGGCACTCACAAAAAGTGTTTTGTCCCCCTTGATCGCATCGAGCAGAAGGCGCTTGTAGGCCTCGGGAATCTCCCCGGAAAAGGAGTCACGGTAACAGAAGTTCATGTGCGTGCCAGCGATAGCGGCATCGGTCCCCGGCACCTTACTCGACAGGTCGAGGATGATGCCTTCATTGGGTTGGATCTTGAAGATAATCCGGTTAGACGCAATATCGCCCTGGGTGTTAAAAAGCAGCTTTGGCAGTGGGCGCAATACAAAGCCAATTTCGGTGGCCTTGCGAGGGGCGGCCTTGCCGCTACGAATCGTCACGGTCGTGCCGGTCCAACGAAAGTCTCTTATGGAAAGTTTGAGTTCTGCAAACGTTTCGGTGTTTGAATCCGGCCTAACCCCAGCTTCCGAACGATACCCTTTGTATTGGGCGCGAAAGCATGCATCGACCGACATCGAACGGAGTAGGCTGATTTTCTGCAGCCGAATATCCTCGGGCGAGAGTGTCGTCGGCGCTTCCATGGTGAGGAGGCAGAGAAGTTGGAGCAGGTGGTTCTGCACCATATCACGAATAATGCCAGCATGGTCAAAATAGGCCCCCCGCTCGAAGATGCCGATGTCCTCAAGTGCACTGATTTGGATCGATTCAATATAGCGGCTGTTCCAGATCGGCGCAAACAGCGCATTTGCAAAACGGAAGACGAGGATGTTTTGCACCGCCTCCTTGGCCAGGTAGTGGTCAATCCGAAAAATCTGCGACTCATCGAAGCAGGCTGTAAGCTCTCGGTTTAGTGCTTCGGCCGATGCAAAATCGGTGCCGAACGGTTTCTCGATAATGATCGACGCCTCGGCGCCGAACCCTTCGGCGCACAGCTCCCGCGCTGTTCGGCCATAGGCTTCGGGCGGCTGGGAAAGGAAAAAGATGAATCGGGAGAAATTGCCGAGAGTTGTCAGGCGGGTTTTAAGGCCGGTGATGCCATGATGGTAATAGAGACAATTGCGGAACGAATCGGCGACAGCGAAACGGTCACGAAAGCTTTCATCGGTAAATTCGGACCTTCCCGAGCCGACAATTATGCTCGCGGCGCCAAGCCTTCCGTCGAGGGAAAGCGCATGGAGGGCGGGGATCAGCTTACGTTTTGCAAGATCGCCGGAGGCTCCGGCAATAACAATTGCACAACTATTATCGGCCATGTTCCCTTTTTTTTCGTAAACCGCCTTTGGCATTGCCTCCAGGGGTGGGCGTCATACCCCTGCACAGCTGGCACCGTACTTTGTCGCACCGTTGACAAAACCGGCATTCGGGGCAAGGATATTTTTTTTCGGGCGATCGCAGCCGCGGCAAAGCCCGCTTCAGTTTCGAAGAAGGTACGAAGTTCATGGAATTATTCTTCGATTGAGAACTCCTCTTTGCCTACGCCGCATTGTGGACACACCCAGTCATCGGGTAGGTCCTCAAAGGCAGTTCCAGGGGCGATGCCAGAGTCCGGATCGCCGATCGCCGGGTCGTAATAATAGCCGCAGGCGTTGCAGAGATACCGTTTCACGAAGAACTCCTTTCAGGGGGGTGATAAGTTGCAGTATATAATTTCTTCTTGTCAAATTCCTCTAAGCTTTGCTTCGGGGCAATTTATTGAGACTATTACTTTCGCTTCGATTGCAAAAAGCTTTTTTAGGCCAAATAATAGTTTCGCACTATCCTCCTGGTCAGACTCCTTTCATTGCTGCGGTCACGCCGAGGCTGAAGTCGATTGGCACAGTAACTATTCGGAGACCAAGTTCTTTATCATACAAGAACAATGCAGTTGGGTTATTAATGATCAGGGTAAGTGTCCGCATGATTTCACCCGCGGTTTTCTCTTCTTCCACTTGCTCGGTGATGTACCAAGAGAGGAGTGCCTGCGTGGCATGATCGCTCTCCCCGATCGCTATGTCCATAAGCGTATTAATGCTTGCGGTGACCGACTGTTCATGGCTGAGAACTTTCATATATATATCAAGAAGCGTGGAGCATTCGAACGTTGGCCCGGCGATCGGCGCAAGGGTGACAGTTCCATTTTGGTCGGCGACGTATTCGCAAAACTTTATCGCATGGACCATCTCTTCATGGTATTGCACCATGAGCCATTTCCCCGATCCCTTATAGCCGAGTGCGGTTGCCTTGAACGACATAGACAGATACAGATACGCCGAGTACATCTCCCTGTTGATCTGCTGATTGATCGCCTCCTCCATTTTTTCCCCCAGCATGAGAACCTCCTTATTAACGTGCTTCGCAGGAAAACAGAACAACAATGTTTTAAAAAATACATTTTGGATACGAGGGAAAAGGCCGCAGTACCCCGCCCCCCCTCCTGTCACTCCGTTGAAGAGTCACCGCCGTATAACGGATTATAGGAATAATTAGGAATAATCAGAAAAGATGATCTCTATTGAATGTCCCCTTACCTTTCCTTTCCGCCTGCCTGAACCCATTCGTCAAAGTTTGAGTACCGACGCCGATACTCTTTTACGAACATATAACATTGCCCAAGCGATACCTGACGCTCGAAGCGTTGACAACTTCCTCCCCTCTCCCGGCTCTCCGCTCGTTTCGTCTGCGATTCTGACAAGCGTACATCCAGAGTAATCGCCACAATTCATAAGATTCATTCCTCTCTTTCCGGTTTCCGACTGCTCTAACGTCATTAATGAACTCTTCCCGAAAAAAGCATGATAGTCAACGGGCCGAATAATAATGGGTGAATCACCTACTATTATTAGAAAAAGTATCACCCCCGCTCCTCCTTTTTTCGGCATATTCATCCTCCCTTTAAAGAATGGGTTTTCAACTCCTCCCTTATTATTTTAGTTCAATACGTGTGCCAATGGGTGGGCGTCTTCCCGATGTGTCGCAACAAGCTCGAACTGCCCACTTTGCTATGGGGTGTGGACTTCGACATTTAGTGCAGCAATGTATTGATGGACAACTCTCTGTTACAAACAAACAGATGGCGGGACAGTTTTAAAATTTAGACTTGGAAAACTTCAGAGGGAGAGGTGAAGGAAAAGACGCAAAAACACTGTTAAAATAATGGACTAAACCTGCCGATTCGACGCTCGCGGAAAATAATAGAGTAAAGAGGTTGATTTTTAACTCTCCGAAGATGATAAATCGCTCGATTAATTTATGCAATAATGAAATATTTTGCCTTAGGCTTATGCACCACGTATATTCAATAAACTTTGTCTCCAATTGCAGCTTGCCGATGTAGCTCAGGTGATAGAGCATTCGATTTGTAATCGAATGGTCGGGGGTTTGATTCCCTCCATCGGCTCCAGGAATTGGGTAGGTGCCCGAGCGGCTAAAGGGGATGGACTGTAAATCCATTGGCGTTGCCTACGGTGGTTCGAACCCACCCCTGCCCATAATTAAGTTTGCGGGCATAGCTCAATTGGTAGAGCTCCACCCTTCCAAGGTGGCTGTTGTGAGTTCGAGTCTCATTGCCCGCTTTTTGAGGCGCCCATGTAGCTCAGCAGGTAGAGCACATCCTTGGTAAGGATGAGGTTCACCGGTTCGATCCCGGTCGTGGGCTTTTTCTTTGTACGGCGGGAGAACCAACAAAGCGGATAGTTTAACCCATACTTTATACTTTTTTCACCATATTCGGAGAGGTTTCCATGTCAAAGGAAAAGTTTGCACGTACCAAGCCCCATGTTAATGTCGGAACAATCGGCCATGTGGACCATGGAAAAACGACGCTTACGGCGGCCATCACCCGGGTTGCTGCAAGCAAGGGTTTGGCGAAATATATTCCCTATGATGAAGTTGCCAAGGCATCCGAATCGCAGGGGCGCCGCGATGAAACAAAAATTCTTACCATTGCTACAGCGCATGTCGAATATGAAACCGAGAGTCGGCACTATGCGCACGTAGATTGCCCGGGACACGCCGATTACGTCAAAAATATGATTACTGGCGCTGCCCAGATGGATGGCGCGATTCTCGTTGTCAGCGCCGCCGACGGTCCCATGCCCCAGACACGCGAGCATATTCTTCTTGCCCATCAGGTCGGTGTTCCGTACATTGTTGTCTACCTGAACAAAGTCGATATGGTAGACGATCCCGAGCTGCTCGATCTCGTGGAACTTGAAATCCGCGAACTTTTGACGAAGTATAAATTTCCCGGCGACGAGACGCCTATTATTCGCGGCAGCGCAATCCAGGCGCTCACCAATCCCGAGGATCCCGAGAAGACCAAGTCAATCACGGAACTTTTGAATGCTATCGACACCTATATTCCTACGCCGCAGCGCGAAACCGACAAGCCGTTTCTCATGTCGATCGAGGATATCTTCTCAATCACTGGTCGCGGTACCGTTGCAACGGGCAGGGTGGAACGTGGCATGGTGAAGGTCGGCGATGACGTCGAGATCGTCGGTCTGCGCGACACGCGCAAAACCGTGGTCACTGGTGTCGAAATGTTCCGAAAACTCCTTGATCAGGCACAGGCCGGCGACAACATCGGAACCCTCCTTCGTGGGGTGGACAAAAACGATGTCGAGCGCGGCATGGTGTTAGCTAAACCGGGTTCGATTACCCCGCACAAGAAATTCAAGGCCAATGTGTATGTGCTTTCCAAGGAAGAAGGTGGGCGCCATACGCCATTTTTCTCTGGCTACCGGCCACAGTTTTACTTCCGGACAACCGACGTTACAGGAAATCTTAAGCTTTCTGCCGGTGTAGAGATGATTATGCCGGGCGATAATGCCGAGCTCGAAGTTGAGCTCATTGGGCCGATCGCTATGGAAAAGGGGTTGAGTTTTGCGATTCGTGAAGGCGGCCGTACGGTAGGTGCCGGCGTAGTTACCGAAATTGTGGAATAAGCGATTTTGAACATTTGTCGAACAGGAACATCATTGTATGCCGAGAGAAAAGATAACGTTGGAGTGTACTTCCTGCAAACAACGCAATTACGAAACAACAAAAAATAAGCATAAGCATTCAGGGAGGGTGGAATTTACCAAATTTTGTTCCTTCGAGCGCAAACGGACGGTGCATAAGGAAGCGAAGTAAGCTATGCAGCCGATCAGGTAAAGCGGCGGAAGAATGAATTAAGGTATATTTTAAAGTTTATAGGTCTGTAGCTCAACTGGTAGAGTAGCGGTCTCCAAAACCGTTGGTTGGGGGTTCGATTCCCTCCAGGCCTGTTACTCTTCTGATAGAGGCAGTTATGCAGAAACTCATGCAATATTTGAAGGATGTTCGTTCGGAGATGCTGAAAGTAAGCTGGCCGACATGGAATGAGCTTACAGGGGCAACGGTTCTGGTCATAATTTTGAGTGTCATAATGGCGCTTTTCGTTTTTTTTTGTGATCGTTTACTCAGCGAAATCATGAAATTGCTTCTGCAGACCACCTGAGTATTTCAATAAATAAGGACGACACATGGCAGTACGATGGTATGCGGTACATACCTATTCCGGTCAGGAAGCAAAAGTTTTTCAATTCCTGAACGAACTCATCCAGGCGGGTGACTTGGGCGAGAAATTTACGCAGGTACTTATGCCGACGCAGGATGTTGTTCAGGTGAAAAACGGCCGGAAGACAAAAACGACCCGAAAATTTTTCCCCAGTTACCTGCTCGTTGAGATGGAACTTTGCAAGGAAACAATGCATGCGGTCCAGAATGCCGCAGGTGTCATGGGGTTCGTCGGCGGAAATAAACCTCAAGCTCTCAAGGACGAAGATGTTCGCCGCATTCTCGGCCAGGCGGAAAAGACAACCCGCCAACAGATTTCCGAAGTACCGTTTGAAATCGGCGATTCAGTCAAGATCAAAGAAGGACCATTCAAGGATTTTGATGGAACTGTCGAGGAAATCCATCCGGAAAAAGGAAAGATCAAAGTGATGGTGAGCGTGTTCGGCAGATCGACGCCGGTTGAGGTTGATTTCATTCATGTGAATCCAATCAGTTGATTTTAAAGGGAGCATACTGCTTTGGCTAAAAAAGTTGTTGCACAAGTTAAATTGCAGATACCCGGGGGAGCGGCAAATCCCGCACCGCCTGTCGGTCCGGCGCTTGGTCAGCAAGGCGTGAACATCATGGAGTTCTGCAAACAGTTTAATGTGCGGACAAAGGATGCAAACGGCATGATCACCCCGGTGGTCATTACAGTTTACTCTGACCGTTCGTTTACTTTTATTACAAAAACGCCGCCCACCTCTGTGCTGATTCTCAAGGAACTAGGCAAGGAGAAGGGTTCAAGTGTTCCAAATATGGAAAAAATTGGAACTCTTACCAGCGCTCAAGTGAAGAAAATTGCCGAAATGAAACTGACAGATCTGAATGCTGTATCTGTGGAGGCGGCAATGAATTTGGTGGCCGGCACTGCTCGTAGCATGGGCGTTACTATTGAAAAATAGAATATTGAACAAGACGCGCTGGGAGACGAATCAACAATGAAACACGGCAAGAAATATAATGCGGTATACACGAAGGTTGATAAGACCAAGGAGTATGGTCTTGTAGAAGCAATTGAATTCCTGAAGGTGAACACGCAGGTAAAGTTTGACGAGACAGTTGAGGTCGCAGTGGTGCTCGGGATTGACCCAAAGAAAAGCGAGCAGGCGGTGCGTGGATCGGTAGTTCTGCCGCACGGGATCGGGAAAACCGTTCGCGTACTTGCCTTTGCGCAGGGTGAAAAAGAAACCGAAGCGCGAGAGGCCGGGGCCGATTATGCCGGCGGCGACGATATTGCCAAGAAGATTCAGGAAGGATGGTTAGAATTCGATGCCGTCGTGGCCACGCCCGATATGATGAAGGTCGTGGGCAGACTCGGAAAGATTCTTGGTACGCGTGGTCTTATGCCTAATCCCAAAACCGGTACGGTTACCATGGAGATCGGTAAGGCGGTCAGGGAACTGAAAAAAGGCAAGGCCGATTTCAAGATTGAAAAAGCCGGTATTCTGCATGCAGCACTCGGCAAGCTTTCCTTTGAACCGCAGAAAATTGCGGAAAACATCAAGGCGTTCATGGAAGCGGTGCACAAAGCGAAGCCCCAGACCGCCAAGGGCGTGTATGTGAAAAAAGTATACTTGACCAGTACCATGGGTCAAGGGCTGAAAATCAGCCAGGATGAGTTGAAATAATTCGGTCCGCTCCGGCCTGCTGACGAACGAAACTTCTATACCATTCCGTATCGTTATTATAAGAAGGCACTATAACGGGAAAGCCTATGTCAACTAAAGTCGAACGTACTCTGGCGATTGAAAAACTTACAAAAGTGTTTTCCGGGGCGGCGGGCATCTATCTTGCAGACAATAATAAAATTTCTGTCTCACAGGTGATGAAGCTTCGCGTCAATGTTCGGAAAAAAGGAATGCGGTTCATTGTCGTCAAAAATTCTCTGGCCCGGATTGCTGCACAGCGGAGCGACAAAAAGTCGATTGCCGACTTTTTCAAGGGGCCGACGGCCGTCATTGTTGCTTCTGACGATGTCGCTGCGCCCGCCAGGATCATCAAAGATTTTCAGAAGGAAAATAAGAACCTTTTAGCCGTAAAGGCCGCCTTTGTCGACGGCTCGGTGTTTTCCGCCGATGAGGTTCTTAAACTCGCCGATATCCCGAATCGTGAAGTGCTTCTTGCTCAGTTCGTCGGCTGCCTGAAGCAGCCGATGTCCAGATTGGCCGGGGCACTTGATGGCATCATTACAAAACTGGTGGGAACGATCGACGCCGTTAAGGGTAAAAAAGTCAATACGTCGGCGCAGTCATCAATAAATCACGAAACAGACATTAACAGCTAAATTATCTTCCAACGGAGGTGTATGGTGGCTACTTTAACGAAAGAAGACATAATCGATGCGATCGGTGGAATGACTGTCATTGAGTTGTCCGGCCTTATCAAGATGATTGAAACTAGATTCGACGTAAAAGCGTCAGCACCCGTGGCCGTATCGGCTGCTCCAGTGGGTGGAGCGGGTGCGGCGGCCCTGGTTGAGGAAAAGACGCAGTTCGATGTCATCCTCAAGTCTGTCGGGGAAAAAAAGATCAATGTCATCAAGGTCGTGCGCTCGGTTACCGCTCTTGGTCTCAAAGAAGCCAAGGATCTAGTTGAAGCTGCTCCCAAAGCGTTAAAAGAGGGAGTAAGCAAAGAAGAAGCGGAAAAGATCAAGAAGGAACTTGAGGAAAATGGAGCGCAGGTAGAAATCAATTAGAATCTGTCTCTGAGGCGTAGCGGAAATTACGCAATTTTTATCTCGCACAGTACTCTTCAATTGTGACACGGAACTCCGTAAATCTGGATATTCCGTGTCGCTTATTTATTTGTTTCAATCTGACAGCAAGCCGATTATACTAAAGGGGTTGTTTGAATGGTAGAGCGAAAAAGCTATTCTCGGATTAAGCGGACGGCGAAGTTGCCGAATCTGCTCGAAATTCAGACGAAGTCCTATGATTCCTTTCTGCAGCCGGATATACCACCGCGCTTGCGTAAAAAACAGGGATTGCACGGGTCGTTTTTGAGTCTGTTTCCAGTCAGCGATGTAAAGGGATACTATTCTCTCGAGTACGACGGCTACCGTCTGGGAACCCCAAAGTATACCTTGAAAGAGTGTAAGGAGCGCGGCATGACCTATGCTTCGCCGCTTAAGGTCGATATGTCCTTACTTGTTTTCGAGCAGGACGGCGAGACCAAAAAGTTCGTCGAAAAAATCGCCAATGAAGTATATATCGGTGAAATTCCTCTCATGACCGAGCGCGGTACCTTCGTGATCAACGGGGCAGAGCGGGTCATTGTAAGCCAGCTGCATCGTTCGCCGGGCATCACCTTCGACGAGGTCACCCACCCAAACGGGAAGAAACTTTTGACCGCTCGTATCATCCCGCAACGGGGGTCGTGGGTTGAAATCCTGCTTGATGTTGACGATATCCTGACGGTTAATATTGACCGCCGCAAGAAAATGCCCGCAACCGTACTGCTCCGCGCACTTGGCTACGGCAATGACGAGGAGATTATTGGCCTCTTCCATGATACAATCCGGTTCCAAGCCACTCCCGAGAATAAGGAGAAAATCAATGGCAAAGTGAATGCGCGGACGATATTCAATGAAGAATCGGGTGAAATCATCGTCGATGCAAACGAGATCATCACCGATGATCACTGGAAAAAATTGCTCGCGATCAAAATCGATAGTGTCGAAATTATCAAGGACGTACTTTTTCCGGAAAACATGGTTGTACGCAACACACTTGCTGCCGATCCTACCAAGTCCGAAGAGGAAGCGCTTTTTCTCATTTATGCTACTATGCGGCCCGGTGATCCGCCCAATGTCGAGACGGCGCGCAATTTTATTCAGCGGCTTTTCTTTGACGACAAACGCTATGATTTGGGCAATGTGGGGCGCTACCGCATCAATACTCGTTTAGGAACCGTTCCCCCCGGCGGTGTTACGATTCTAATACGGGACGACTTCGTCGCAGCGTTCAAATACATCATTGGTCTCAATGCGGGTGTCGGGTTCATCGACGATATCGACCATCTCGGTAATCGCCGGGTGCGCTCGGTAGGCGAGCTTCTTTCCGCACAGTTTACCGTGGGTCTTACCCGCATGGTACGTACGATCAAGGAGCGTCTCAGCCTTCGTGATAATGAAAATGTAACACCGCAAGACCTCATCAACGCTCGCACTGTTTCGACGGTCATTCAAGCATTTTTCGGATCGAGCCAGCTATCTCAGTTTCTCGATCAGACCAACCCACTGTCCGAACTTACGCATAAACGGCGTGTGTCGGCGCTTGGTCCAGGAGGTCTTACCCGCGAGCGTGCTGGCTTCGAAGTTCGCGACGTGCATCACACGCATTATGGCCGTCTTTGCCCCATCGAAACGCCTGAAGGACCGAATATTGGTCTTATCGCCTCGCTCTCGACGTTTGCCAGGGTCAATGATTTCGGATTCATCGAAACCCCTTATCAGAAGGTAGAAAACGGCATAGCAACCGGTAACGTGGAATTCCTGACTGCTGATCAGGAAGACAATTACATCATCGCGCAAGCCAATACCCCGCTCGATGAAAAGGGCAAAATCAAGGAGGCCGAGGTGTTCGCCCGCTACCGGGGCGATTTTCCGGTTGTGGCGCCCCAGGAAATAACTTACATGGATATATCGCCGATGCAACTCGTTTCCATCGCCGCCGGCCTTATTCCTTTCCTTGAACACGACGATGCGAACCGCGCCCTCATGGGATCCAACATGCAACGCCAAGCAGTTCCACTCCTGCGTACCGAAGCACCGCTTATCGGTACCGGCGTAGAAGCGCGCGCTGCATTCGATTCTGGCTGCATGGTTGTTGCAAAGAATGCCGGTGTGGTCGAAAAGGTAGATGCGAATAAAATCATTATCCGGAAACAGAAGGAAAAAAGCGTTGACGATGTGCTCGGCCTTACCGAATTCGATACCTACGAGTTGATTAAATACGAGCGCTCCAATCAAGATACCTGTATTAATCAAGTGGTTCGGGTGCATGCTGGCGATAAAATTAAGTCGGGTGATGTGCTCGCCGACGGCCATGCAACGAACCGGGGCGAACTTGCTCTCGGGCGTAATGTCATGGCGGCTTTCATGCCGTGGCGTGGATACAATTTCGAAGACGCTATCATCGTTTCCGAACGTCTTGTCGCCGAAGATGTTTATACTTCGGTCCATATTGAAGTCTTCGAGACTGAAGTACGGGATACCAAGCGCGGACCGGAGGAATTAACGCGGGAAATTCCGAACGTTTCCGAGGATGCACTGCGCAATCTCGATGAGACGGGAGTTATCCGAGTCGGTACCGAGGTTGAAGCTGGCGATATTCTGGTCGGCAAAGTAACTCCCAAGGGAGAGACGGAGCTTTCGCCGGAAGAGCGTTTGCTCAGGGCGATTTTCGGCGAAAAGGCGGGGGATGTGCGCGATTCTTCGCTCAAGGCTACTCCTGGTCTCAAAGGCGTGGTGATTGACACTCGGATTTATTCGCGCAAGGAGAGAGATAAACGTTCCAAAAAAAAAGACAAGAAGCGCATCGATGATGTAAAGGACGAGATTACTACCCAGATAGCCGAGGTCACGAAGGTGCGGTTCGAGCGCATCGCCGAGGCCCTTGTTGATACCCAGACGTGCCAAATTACCAATTTGCATACCGGCGAAATCGTGATTCATGCCGGGAAGAAGTGGACCAAGGCGATGGTGCAGAAGCTGGATTTCGGCACACTTGCTTTCCAGAACGGTTTGTGCGGTGATACGAAGCGCAGCAAGCGTGCCGAAGAGATACTCTTTTATGCAAACGACCTGATCGCGAAGCTCGAAGATAAACTCGACAAGGAGATCGACAAGGTTGTGCGTGGCGACGAACTGAAACCCGGCGTCCTGCAGCTTGTCAAAGTCTATGTGGCGAAGAAACGTAAACTTTCGGTCGGCGATAAGATGGCCGGACGACATGGTAACAAAGGAGTTATTTCAAAGGTGCTGCCTGCGGAAGAGATGCCGTTCCTTCCCGACGGCACGCCGATTGACGTCATCCTGAACCCTCTCGGTGTTCCGTCCCGAATGAATTTCGGCCAGATTCTCGAAACGCATATGGGATGGGCGGCCGCGCAGCTCGGACTGAAGATAGCGACGCCGGTGTTCGACGGCGCATCCTACGGCGACGTTCTGAAGCTTTTAGACGAAGCAAAGCTGCCTAAGAGTGGCAAAATCACTTTGCGGGATGGCAGAACAGGCCAGCCATTCGATCATCAGGTAACGATTGGCCCCATTTACATGATGAAGCTTTGCCATCTGGTCGACGATAAGATTCATGCCCGTTCCATAGGGCCATATTCGCTCGTGACGCAGCAGCCGCTCGGTGGGAAGTCGCAGTTCGGCGGCCAGCGTTTCGGCGAGATGGAAGTCTGGGCGCTCGAAGCGTACGGCGCGGCCTATACGCTCCAGCAGATTTTAACGGTGAAGAGCGACGATATTGCCGGCCGTTCAAAGATATACGAAGCTATTGTAAAAGGAGAAAATACGCCGCAGCCGAGTATTCCCGAGTCGTTCAAGGTGCTGGTACGCGAGATCAAGGCGCTTGGACTCGATATGGACGTGCTTTCTGAAGAGGAACAAGAGGCAAAAGCGTAATCGGAGCTGTCCGCGTACATTATTGCGTCGTTCCATTGCGAATCCCAAGACAGGGGGTAGTACTGTGCCGGAATTATTTTTCCAAATGGAAAGAAAACTTCAAGAGGTCGCAGGTGTTACGATCCGGCTTGCGTCTCCGGATACAATCCGTAACTGGTCGTTTGGCGAAGTAACAAAGCCTGAAACGATCAACTACCGGTCCTTCAAGCCTGAGCGGGACGGCCTCTTCTGCGAGAAGATCTTTGGCCCGGTTCGTAACTGGGAGTGCAATTGCGGCAAGTATAAGCGAATTCGCTACCGTGGTGTGGTATGTGATCGTTGCGGTGTCGAAGTGACTCACTCCAAGGTTCGTCGCGAGCGCATGGGCCACATTGAGTTGGCTGTACCGATCGTGCATATCTGGTTTCTTAAAACCGTTCCTTCCCATATTGGCTATCTTCTTGGACTTCCCAATTCAGTGCTTGAGCGGATTGTCTACTATGAATCATATGTTATGATCGATCCGGGAAATACCAATATTCGCAAAGGGATGCTGCTTTCCGAAGACGAATATATCGAACTAGAGGGACAGGGTAAGCAATTCGTTGCCAAGATGGGGGGCGAAGCAGTGCTTGAGATGTTGGCAACACTTGACATAGAAGAACTTTCCATTGACCTGCGTTCAAAAATTAAACTGGAATCATCGGAACAGCGGCGTCAGGAGCACCTGAAGCGCCTGCGCATTGTCGAGGCTTTCCTGCGCTCCGGCAACAAGCCCGAACATATGGTTCTGCGCGTCTTGCCCGTGCTGCCGCCTGATCTGCGGCCGCTCGTACCGCTCGAAGGAGGACGATTCGCTACCTCGGACCTGAACGACTTGTATCGCCGGGTTATTAACCGCAACAACCGCCTCAAAAAACTCATCGAAATCAAGGCGCCAGACGTCATCCTCCGCAATGAAATGCGTATGCTGCAGGAGTCGGCCGACACATTGTTTGATAACGGCCGACGCACGTTTTCCGTTAAAGGCGAAGGCAAACGGCCGCTCAAGTCGCTTTCAGATCTCCTTAAAGGCAAGCAGGGCCGGTTCCGGCAAAACCTTTTAGGCAAGCGCGTCGACTACTCCGGCCGTAGCGTTATAGTGGTTGGTCCCGAGCTCAAGATTCACCAATGTGGCTTGCCGAAGATGATGGCGCTGGAGCTTTTCAAGCCATTTGTCATCCAGAAACTCGAAGAACGCGGCTATGTCCAGACGGTTAAATCGGCGAAAAAATTCGTCGAAAAAGAACGTCCCGAGGTATGGGATATCCTCGAAGCGGTGATTAAGGATCACCCAGTGCTCCTAAACCGCGCGCCGACGCTGCACCGTCTCGGCATCCAGGCATTTTTCCCGGTGCTCATCGAAGGCAAAGCAATTCGGCTTCATCCGCTTGTCTGTACTGCCTTCAACGCCGACTTTGACGGAGACCAAATGGCGGTGCATGTTCCACTTTCTTTTGAGTCCCAGCTCGAATGTCGCTTCCTTATGCTCTCTGCCAACAACTTGCTTTCACCCGCTTCGGGCCAGCCGGTTATGACACCGACGCAGGATATCGTGCTAGGTCTTTACTACCTGACCAAAATGGCAATCAAGAGAAAGGGTGAAGACCGCCGTTTTTCCGACTCAGACGAAGCGCTTCTCGCTGCTTCCGACAAACAGATCGATATTCATGCAAAAATCAAGGTTCGGGTGAACGGCAAGCTCATTGAAACTACGGCTGGCCGCGTGATTTTCAATGCTGTCTTCCCCGAGGGAATCGGTTTCTGCAACGATCTCATGAATAAAAAACGCATCCAAAGCATAGTACATGAGGTGTATAAGCAAAAAGGGACGCTGATGACCTGCAAATTTCTTGACGATATCAAATCCCTTGGTTACGAATACGCCACGCTGGCAGGCATTACCTTCGGCGCTGAAGATCTCGTCGTGCCTGATGAAAAAACTGCGATTATCAATAAAACCGTCGAAGAGGTGGCTCGCATCCGCAAGCAGTACGATCGCGGCGTCATCACCGAAGGCGAACGTTACAATAAACTCATTGATCTCTGGACTCATACCACGAATACCGTTGCTGACCTCATGCATGAGCATCTTTCGCGCGATAAGGATGGATTCAACCCGGTGTTCATCATGATGGACTCTCAGGCGCGGGGATCTAAAGACCAGATCAAGCAACTCGCCGGCATGCGTGGTCTCATGCAGAAGCCACAAAAAAAGATCACCGGTGCAGTCGGTGAAATCATCGAGAATCCGATCATTTCGAATTTCAAAGATGGCCTGTCGGTGCTCGAATATTTTATCTCGACCCATGGAGCCCGTAAAGGTCTTGCCGATACTGCGCTTAAAACAGCCGATGCGGGATACCTCACACGCCGTCTGGTCGATGTCGTTCAAGACGTAGTGATCTCTGAGGAAGATTGCGGTACTTCAAAGGGCATTGAAATTGCAGCCCTCGCCGAGGGCGACGAAGTAATGGAACCACTCTGGACCCGCCTGCTTGGCAGAACAACGCAGGAAGACGTATACGATCCGGTTTCCGACGAACTAATCGCGCCCATCAATACCCTTATCGATGAGGTGCTTGCAAAGAAGATTGAGGGGGCAGGTATTGAAGCGGTGCTAATCCGGTCGGTGCTCACCTGTGATTCCATGGCGGGCGTCTGTCGCCGCTGTTACGGCCGCAACCTTGCGACAGGGAAGCGTGTCGACATAGGCGAAGCGGTTGGCATCATCGCCGCGCAAAGTATCGGGGAGCCAGGCACGCAACTTACTCTGCGCACTTTTCATATCGGCGGAACCGCATCGCGTCTCATTGCCCAGTTTAAGGAATCGGCAAAGATCGACGGCTTCGTACGTCTTGAACACCTTGAAACCGTTAAGGTGATTGTCAGCCAGGATGATCTTGATAAAGATGACCGATACAATGTTCAATATGGTTCGCAGCTTCTCAAGGAGAAAGATGGCCAAAAGAGTAAAACGGGTATTGGTATTGTGGCTATGAATCGCGCCGGCGAACTGGTCATCGTCGACGAGGAGGAACGCGAGCGCTACCGTTTCAATGTGCCGTACGGTTCGTTTCTTAAGGTGAAAGAAGGTCAGAAGGTTACGAAAGGCCAGGTTCTGCTTAAATGGGATCCTTTCAATAACGTCATCTTGACGCCGAAGAGCGGCATCATCGGGTTTGCCGACCTCGTCGAGGGAGAAACCTATCGTGAAGTGCTCGATGAACGTTCAGGTATCAAGAACCTCGTTGTCGTCGAACACCGGGAACGCAAGCTGCATCCGCACCTTCAGATACTTGACGAAGAAGGAAAGCGTATCGCCAACATTGCGGTGCCGACCGGCTGTTTTCTGCAAGTACGTTTGGGCGACGCGGTGAATGAGGGCGACATCCTCGTCAAGATCCCTCGCGAATCGGCAAAGAGCCGGGATATCACCGGCGGGTTGCCACGTGTAGCTGAGATTTTTGAAGCTCGGCGTCCGAAAGATATAGCAGTGGTTTCCGAAATCGACGGTGTTATTTCTTTTGGCGACACAGAACGTGGAAGCCGTCGTGTTGCGGTTCGGGACGAACAGGGCGAATCTCGGGAGTACCTGATTCCGCTCAGCAAGCATCTGCGCGTACATGAGGGTGACCGCGTTAAAGCGGGCGACCGTTTGAGCGAAGGTTCCATCGATCCACACGATATCCTGCGCATCATGGGGGAGAATGCGGTGCAGCGTTACCTTCTCGATGAAATTCAGGCGGTGTACCGTCTCCAAGGTGTGACGATCAACGATAAACATGTCGAGGTGATCGTGGCTCAGATGCTCCGTAAGGTACGCATACAGCGGTCGGGCGATACCATCTTTCTTGAAGGGGATGAGGTCGATAAACGAAAGCTCCGCGAGGTAAACGATCGCGTGATCGCCGAAGGTGGTGAGCCAGCCACGTTCAAACCGCTCCTACTCGGTATCACTCGGGCATCGCTTACCACTGAATCATTTCTTTCAGCAGCTTCCTTCCAAGAGACGACTAAAGTACTTGCTAAGGCAGCTGTTGAGGATAAGATTGACAATCTGAACGGTCTCAAAGAGAACCTTATCATGGGGAACCTGATTCCGGCAGGTACCGGTGTTCGCATGTACAGGAATTTGCGGGTGAAGGATCTGGAGACCGAGGCGATGCCGGTGGAAAAGCCGGAATCATCCGATGATTTCATCGAACTCGGGGAGGAGCTGTAAAATTCATAATGCGTACCGAATTCATTTGATTCTTGTTGCACAATATATTATTTTGTAAAATTATCTTTTTTTGGAGGAATAAGAGTGCCGACAATTAGTCAATTAGTTCGAAAAGGGCGGCAGCAGCTCGAAAACCGGAGTAAGGCTGGAGCTTTGCAGTCATGTCCGCAACGTCGAGGGGTCTGTACGCGTGTCTTTACCACTACTCCCAAGAAGCCTAATTCTGCCTTACGGAAAGTAGCCCGTGTGCGGCTAACTAACCACATCGAAGTTAATGCCTATATTCCGGGCGAAGGCCATAACTTGCAGGAGCATTCGATTGTTCTGATCAGGGGCGGCAGGGTTAAGGACGTTCCTGGCGTCCGATACCATATTATTCGTGGGGCGCTCGATACGCAGGGAGTCGCCGAACGTAAGCAAGGACGATCGAAATACGGTGTTAAGAAGCCCAAGAAGTAGGGAGTGCTATGTCGAGAAGAAGAAAAGCAGAAAAAAAGGAATTTGCCCCTGATCCCAAATACAAGAGCCCGCTGGTCACACAGTTTATCAATAACGTCGTGCGTCGTGGAAAAAAGCGTCTTTCCGAGCATTTGTTTTACGATGCGATCGATATTATTGCCGAGCGCTCGGGAAGCCAAGATGCAATTGGTGTCTTTAAGAAGGCGGTCGATAACGTCAAACCCGTTCTTGAGGTAAAATCCCGGCGTATTGGCGGTGCCAACTATCAGGTGCCGATTGAGGTATCACCAGATCGTCGGACTTCGCTAGCCATCCGGTGGCTTATATTCTACTCGAAAGATCGGTCAGAGAAGAGTATGGCTGAAAAACTTGCCAATGAGTTTATGCAGGCGGCTAAAAATGAAGGCGGCGCGATCCGTAAGAAAATCGATACCCACAAAATGGCGGAAGCGAACAGGGCGTTCGCTCACTTCCGCTGGTAGTCGTTCTTTGATGAAGCGGTACCGATCGATAGGAGCACCTTATTATGAGTAAGGATGCGACGGAGGGGAGCAAAGGCGTTGATCTTGAGTACGTCAGAAATATTGGTATCATGGCTCATATTGATGCGGGCAAGACCACCACGACTGAACGGATTCTTTACTACGCCGGGGTTGTACATCGGATGGGAGAAGTTCATGACGGAAATACGGTTATGGACTGGATGGTGCAGGAGCGTGAGCGTGGTATAACGATAACGTCTGCCGCAATCTCATGTGTGTGGAAAGATTATTATATCAACATCATCGATACACCTGGTCATGTTGATTTTACGATTGAAGTCGAGCGTTCTTTGAGAGTTCTGGATGGCGCAATTGCCATATTCGATTCAGTGGGAGGTGTAGAACCTCAGTCGGAAACCGTCTGGCGACAGGCTGACAAATATCATGTTCCACGACTAGCCTTTGTTAATAAGATGGACCGGGTCGGTGCTGATTTCGATAATGCGCTGGTTATGATGAAAAAGCGGCTCTCCATGAAGCCGGTTGTGGTGCAACTGCCGATTGGCAAGGAAGAGACGTTTGAGGGCGTCATCGATCTGGTGCATATGCGAGCCTATCACTACGATGATACAGTGCTCGGCGCCAACGTCATTGAAGGAGAGATTCCACCAGCAATGCAGCGGCAGGCAGAGGACCGGCGGACTGAGCTTCTCGAACAGGTGGTCGATTTCAATGATGACCTCATGCAACAGATGCTGGCGGAAGAAACGGTTCACTCCGAGACGGTAGTCAGAGCAATCAGGGCCGGGGTACTTGCTTTGAAAATCTACCCGGTGTTGTGCGGATCGGCCTTTAAAAATAAAGGTATCCAGCAGCTTCTTGATTGTGTTGCAGCTTATCTTCCCTCTCCTCTTGATCGGGGGACGGTGACGGGTAGGAATCCTGTGGGAAACGAGGAGCAAGAGAGGAAGCCCGATGAAAAAGAGCCCTTTTCTGCGCTTGTTTTCAAAATAGCTTCAGATTCGCATGTCGGACGGCTGGCATATGTGCGGGTATACTCTGGCGTGGGAGGGTTTAAGGATCACTTCTATAACCCGCGAACCCGGGTAAACGAGCGGGTTACTCGGATTTTTAGGATGCATGCAAATAAACGGCATGCGGAACTGAAGATGCATGCGGGTGAAATCTACGGGCTGGTCGGGCTTAAAGATACCACAACGGGCGACACCTTGTGTGATCCTGATTTCCCGATCGTGTACGAGCGGATGGAGTTTCCACAGCCGGTGCTCTCGCGGGCCATAGAGCCAAAGAACACGGGCGATGACAACAGGTTGGCTACCGCGCTTGCGCGGCTCTGCGATGAAGATCCGACCTGTCAGGTCACGTTTGATGCAGAAACCGGACAGCGGTTGATCTCCGGAATGGGTGAGTTGCATGTCGAGATCCTTGTGGATCGGCTCATTCGGGAGTTTAATGTCGGCGTCCACGTAGGTAACCAACAGGTTTCTTACCGAGAGTCGATATCGAGTGGAGCGACGGAGGATTTTGAGTTTTCCCAGCTCATTGGTGGTCGAAGCCAATATGCACAGGTTCGACTGAGCGTCGAACCGATACCGCCGTCGGATGGAATATCTTTTGTAAATGAGATCAGCGATCAGGCCTTTCCTACGCCGTTTATCGGGGCTGTAGAGCGTGGGATCATGGAAACATCCGGCGGAGGCGTCCTTTCAGGGTATCCACTGGCTGGCATACGGGTGGTTTTCAAGAGCGCGAATTTCCGAGCCGATGACTCTACGGAAATGGGTTTTAAAATTGCATCAACCATGGCTTTCAAGCAGGCGTGTTCGAAGGCTGGTCCGGTTCTTTTGGAACCGGTGATGACGATTGAGGTCGTGGTTCCGGCTGACTATGTTGGGTCGGTGATGAATGACCTCACTGGCCGGCGTGGAAAGATTCTCGGCATTACGGTAAGGCGCGACGCGCAGCGCGTCGATGCCGAGGCGCCACTTGCAGAGATGTTCGGGTATGCGACACATTTGCGTTCGTTGACACAAGGACGGGCTGTTTACACCATGCAGTTCTGTCGGTACGAGTCGACGACGCCGGAAATACAGAACGCTTTATTGCGGCGGATCGGCAGATTTTTCTGATCCTCGCGTGCTAATTAGAAGAGAGAGGTAGGAATTAAGTATGCCAGGCGAAAAGATACGAATTCGGTTGAAGTCGTTCGATCATAACATCCTCGATAAATCGGCCTCGGATATCGTAAGGACCGCCAAGGGAACAGGTGCCAGAATATCAGGTCCAATTCCTCTGCCTACAGAGAGGACAATATATACCGTACTGCGGGCGGTGCATGCGGATAAAAAATCGCGCGAGCAGTTTGAAACGCGGATTCACAAAAGGCTGATCGATATTCTTGAATCGACGCCGCAGACGGTCGACGCGCTCATGAAGCTTGATCTTCCGGCGGGCGTTGACGTGGAGATTAAAGTTTAGAAGATCGTGTCTTTTTTGCGCGGCAACAATGTAACCTTGGTAATCGGGGAAGACAAAGGGATAACTATGCAGGGTTTAATTGGAAAAAAAATCGGGATGACCCGCGTGTTTGAGCAAGAGACCGGGAAGTCAGTTGCAGTTACTGTGATTCAAGTCGGGAATAATATCGTCCATCAGGTCAAGACGATAGTGAATGACGGGTATGCGGCGGTGCAGCTTGGTTACGGCGCGATTGCAGAAAACAAGACAACGAAGGCGATTACGGGCCACTGCAAGAAGCATGGGAATGCGCCCACGCGTGTCATGAGGGAATTCGCGCTCGACTTTGCCGAAGAGCAGGTACAACCTGGCTCGCCCATCGGACCCGAATTATTCGAGAATGTAAAACTTGTGGATGTAATAGGCATTTCTAAAGGGCGCGGATTTGCTGGCAATATCAAGCGGCACCATTTTATGCGCGGTCGTGAAAGTCATGGCAATACAAATGTACGTGAACATGGATCGATCGGATCAAATACTTATCCGGCGCACGTTTTCAAGGGTTTGCGAATGGCAGGTCATCTGGGGAACGGCCAAGTGACGACACGTAACTTGGGTCTTTTCGGGATCGATAAGAAAGCCGGTCTGGTATTTATAAAGGGAGCAGTGCCCGGAGCAACGCGGGGCGTTGTCTTCATCAGAAAGAGTAAACAGGAAAAAGCCGATAGAGGTGATCGTTCATGAAGAGTAAACTGTATCAGCAGGATGGGAACGTGAAGGGCGAAATAGATCTGCCCGACTCCGTTTTCGCCATAGAAGTCAGAGAACACCTGCTCTATCAGGTGATAAAGGGGTATCGTGCAAATCAGCGCCAGGGTACGGCGAATGCCAAAGGGCGCGCCGAGGTGTCGGGCGGTGGTCGCAAGCCATGGCGTCAGAAGGGTACTGGCCGTGCACGTGCGGGATCCAATACGTCGCCGGTCTGGTCACGCGGTGGCAAGGCGCACGGTCCAGAGCCCCGTGATTATTCGACCCGTATTCCGCGGCAGTTGCGTAAAACGGCACTTTCTGCAGCGCTCTCCGCCCGCGCGCAGGAGGATAAAATCATGGTGATTGACGCCATAGTTTTCGATCCGCCCAAAACCAAAGCCATGATGCAACTTCTGAATGCGCTTCCGCTTTCTGGAACGCGGAGCCTCCTCATCACTGAGGGGAACAACCGTCCCGTGTATCTGGCAGGCCGTAATATTCCAAATCTCGACATTAAGCCGCTTTCGGGAATCAATGCTTGGGATGTACTCGACAGCGATAATATTATCTTCGGGAGCGAGCGATGCATCGGAAAGCTTGAAGAGGCGGTGATATCGTGAGTACATCTCATGCGATCATACGGTATCCGAGTATTACCGAAAAGAATACAATGTTGCGTACAGCGCAGAACAAGTACGTTTTCGAAGTAGCAACCAAGGCGACAAAGCCGCAGATAAAGAAGGCCGTCGAGAAACTCTTCAAGGTAAAAGTTGAATCAGTCAACACTCTCGTTGTCAAGGGCAAGAAGAAGCGGACTGGCAGGTTCGCCGGCTACCGTTCCGACTGGAAAAAGGCAATCGTCAAGATTGAAAAGGGTCAGACAATCGCCAAGTTTGGTGAAGTATAACCGCTGTGATGTATAGCGCATTACGAGAAGAGATGAGGAGTAACTATGGGAATGAAATCGTACCGACCGCTGACGCCGACACTGCGCTATAAGACGACCAACACATTTGAGCAGTTGACGACCGATGTGCCGTATAAACCGCTTCTGGTCAGCAAGAAGCGTTCAAGCGGTCGCAATAACCTTGGGCGTATCACGGTGCGCCATCACGGTGGAGGGTGCCGGCGGTTCATCCGGGTTCTCGATTTCCTGCGGGATAAGAAGAACATTCTGGGAACCGTTGAGACGATCGAATACGATCCAAACCGCAGCGCTTTTATTGCGCTTATCAAATATATCGACGGTGAACGGCGTTACATTCTTGCCACCGCGAATATGAAGGCCGGTCAGAGGATCATTGCTGCCGAGAGTCCGGAAATTCTCGAAGGAAATTGCCTGCCGCTCAGGAATATTCCACTTGGCATGCAGGTGCACAACATCGAGGTTCTCGAAGGCAAAGGTGGGCAAATCGCTCGTAGTGCGGGCGCCTATGCCGAGATCGTGGCGAAAGAGAATAAAATGGTACAGCTGAAGTTTCCCTCTAGCGAGGTGCGAAATGTTCGTGAGAATTGCATTGCCACGATCGGGGTGGTGTCCAACGGCGAACACATGAACATTGTTATCGGATCTGCGGGCCGCAAGCGCCATTGCGGGATCCGGCCGACGGTGCGCGGCGTGGTCATGAATCCGGTCGACCACCCCATGGGCGGTGGTGAGGGAAAATCGAAGGGTGGTGGCGGTTGGCATCACCCCGTATCGCCGTGGGGCCAGAAAGCCAAAGGGCTCAAAACACGAAAAAAACGTAAACCGTCGAGTAAATATATTGTAAGGCGAAGAACGAAGTAGTAAAAGCCGGAGGGAACAACACCTATGTCTCGGTCGATAAAAAAAGGTCCGTTCGTTGATTTGCATCTGCAGAAAAAGGTGGATGATGCGAACCGGACCGGTCAGAAGAAGGTCATTAAAACGTGGTCACGGCGTTCCACTATACTTCCGGAATTTGTTGGTCATACCTTTGCCGTTAACAACGGGAATAAATTCATCCCGGTTTACGTCACCGAGAATATGGTTGGCCACAAGATGGGCGAGTTTGCTCCGACGCGGACGTTTCGCGTTCACAGCGGCTCTGGAAAAACCGATAGAACCGCCTCATCTTCTGGCATTCCTGCAGCGCCCCCCGGTGCTCCAAGTGCCGCTCCCGCAGCTTCTGCTGCTCCGGCGGCAACAGGTCCGGCAGCGAAGTAATACTAAGGAGGAGAAGTGGAAGCAACTGCAAAAATTCGCTATCTGCGGTCTACTCCGCGTAAGGCCCGTCTAGTGGCCGATGCGGTGAGGGGGAAAAATGTTAGCGCGGCTCTGGGCTTGCTTGAAATGACCATGCCGCAGAAAGCTGCAGCTGATGTGGCCAAGCTTTTAAAATCAGCGGTGGCAAATATGCAGAGCAAGCATACAGAATCGGCTATCGATGTGGATGAGTTGCGAATTGCGGAAATCAGGGTAGAAGAGGGGCCGGTGCTCAAGAGATTCCGGCCTTGCGCTCACGGCAGGGCGGCCCGCATACTCAAGCACATGTGTCATATCGCGGTAACCATCAGTAATTAACGGGAGGATTCGTGGGTCAGAAAACTAATCCGGTTGGCTTGCGCTTGGGGATTACGCGAACATGGAGTTCTAATTGGTTCGCAAAGGAGAAGTTTTCCGATTATCTCTATGAGGATATGCTGATTCGGAATTACCTTAAAAAACGTCTCGAACACGGTGGCATATCGCTCATCGTAATTGAGCGGACTGCAAAAAGGGTTACGGTCAATATTCACACTTCCCGTCCTGGCATCGTGATCGGCAAGAAGGGCGAGGAGGTCGAACGGCTAAAGGGTGAACTGCAGCACTTGACCCAAAAAGACATCCAGATTAATATACGTGAAGTAAAGAAGAGCGAAATGGATTCCCAGTTGGTTGCGGATAATATTGCTCGCCAGGTGGAAAAACGGGTTTCCTACAAGAAAGCATCCAAGAAGGCGATTCAAACGGCCATGCGTATGGGCGCGGAAGGCATCAAAATTACCGTTTCAGGCCGGCTGAATGGTGCGGAAATAGCGCGTACCGAAACGTTCAAGGAAGGACGGGTGCCGCTGCATACCTTGCGTGCGGATATTGATTATGCTACCACAACTTCTCATACGACCTACGGGACCGTTGGGGTAAAAGTATGGATTTGCAAAGGCGAAGTTATTATGAGAGCCGAGAGAACATCCGTGAAAACGGGTGAGTCCGCGGTTGCATAGGAGAGGCTACATGCTTGCACCGAAGAAGTTAAAATGGAGAAAAGCGCAGCGTGGACGGATGAATGGTCTTGCGACGCGATGTAATAAGATTGATTTCGGGGAATACGGCCTTCAGGCGCTTCAGCCAGGATGGATAGACAGCAGACATATTGAAGCAGCTCGTATTGCGATGACTAGATTTATCAAGCGTGGAGGCAAAATATGGATTCGGATTTTCCCGGATAAGCCGTATACCAAGCACCCGGCGGAATCGCGTATGGGAAAAGGGAAAGGCACGCCGGAAGGATGGGTGGCGGTGGTGCGTCCAGGAACCGTGATGTTTGAAATGTCTGGAGTCAAGGCCGATCTTGCGAAAGAAGCACTTGAGCTTGCGGCCCAGAAATTGCCGATCAAGGCTCGTTTCATAGAAACCGAACAATAAGGATTTTTTATCATGCGGAAAACACAGGAGCTCCGCAATAATTCGCGGGAAGAGCTCGAAAAAAAAGTGCTGGATCTTGAGGAAGAACTCTTCAACCTTCGGTTCCAGGCCAAGATGGGCCAGTTGGCCAATGCGCTCCAGTTGCGTATGGTGCGCCGCGCTATCGGACGGACAAAAACAATTATAGCCGAAAAGCAAGTCGGGGCGGTAACCTCCGTCGCGGCGAAATAGTTTTGCAACTTGCACAGAAGGTACGGAATGACTGAACGAGGACAGCGAAAAGAAAGAGTCGGAACGGTCGTCAGCGACAAAATGGATAAGACCGTGGTGGTGAGCGTCGAACGGCATTACATTCATGCAACCTATGGCCGTATCATCCGGGATACAACTAAGTATGTAGCTCATGACGAAAAAGACGAGTGCCGGATCGGCGATTGGGTGAAGATTGTCGAGACGCGGCCCCTCTCAAAAACGAAGCGATGGCGAATTGCGACGATAATGGAACGTGCAAGATAATATTCATTTTCGCAGATAGGGTAACACTACCATGATTCAAGTACAGACGCATCTCAATGTTGCTGATAATTCCGGTGCAAAGCGGGTAATGTGTATCCGGGTTCTGGGCGGGACACGGAGACGGTATGCACGGGTGGGTGATGTTATTGTTGCATCGGTCAAAGATGCGTTACCGACGAGCGCCGTAAAAAAAGGAACCGTACTTAAGGCGGTGATCGTACGAACTGCTAAGGAGTTCGGCCGCAAGGATGGGACATATATTCGTTTCAGCGATAATGCAGCTGTGCTGATAAGCGATACTGGGGAGCCCAGGGGAACTCGCATTTTCGGCCCGGTTGCGCGGGAACTACGGGAAAAAAAATTCATGCGTATCGTTTCGCTGGCGCCAGAAGTTCTGTAATTGGTGAGGAGGTTATAATGTCGTTTCGATTGAGAAAAAACGATTCTGTGCAGGTTATTACGGGCGAGTTCAAGGGGAAAATCGGGAAAATCATTAAGGTGTTTCCAGAGAAGAACCGAGCGCTTGTTGAAGGGTTGAATATTGTCAAGCGGCACACGAAGCCCAATCGGACCAATCAGCAAGGTGGCATCGTGCAGAAAGAGGCCCCGCTTCAGCTTTCGAATCTGATGCTTGTGTGTCCCAAGACAGGGAAACCGACGAAAACCGGAGTCAGCATCCTCGAAGGCGGAAAACGGGTGCGCTTTTCGAAGAGAGCGAAGGAGACTATCGCGTGAGCAAGATCAAATCGAAAAAAGATACCAAAGAGATCGTGGAGCCGAAGCTCAAACCGCGTATGCGGACGCGTTACCAGGAAAAGGTTCTTCCGGCGCTTAAAGCGCGTCTCGGCTATCAAAATGTGATGCAGGTGCCCAAACTGGACAAAATCGCAATTAATATAGGCGTTGGCGAGGCCATTTCCGAAGCAAAGCTGATCGATGAAGCGGTGGCTTGCTTGCGGGATATTTCTGGACAGAAGCCAATGGTGACGCGCGCACGTAAAGCTATTTCCAATTTCAAACTGCGCGAAAATCAGCCCATCGGATGCAAGGTTACGCTACGCGGGGATAAAATGTTGGAGTTTTTCGATCGCTTGGTGTCGGTTGCTATTCCTCGTATCCGGGATTTTCGCGGTCTTTCGCGAAAATCCTTCGACGGGCATGGCAACTATTCAATGGGAGTAAAGGAACAGATTGTTTTCCTTGAAATAGACCGCGATAAGGTGTCGCGGGTCAGCGGTATGGACATAACTATTTGCACTACCGCGAAAAATAACGAAGAGTGCAGTGCCCTTCTCGAAGAGATGGGCATGCCGTTCCGAAAACAGTAGACGTGAGGAGATGTGACATGGCGCGAAAAGCAATGATTAATAAATGCAGGGCGAAACCGAAATTTTCTACTCGCCGATATAATCGATGCAGGCGATGTGGCAGGGCTCGTGCATTCCTTAGGGATTTCGGCCTTTGCAGGATCTGCTTTCGCCAGATGGCGCTTAAGGGCGAAATACCCGGTATCATTAAGGCCAGCTGGTAGGGACCGATTACCATATATCATTTTGATCAAGGGGCATCAAACCAAATGTTGACAGATCATATATCTGACATGTTCACTCGGATTAGGAATGCAGTCAGGGCGCACAAACGTACTGTTGATATTCCCGCAACGAATATCAAAAAGGAGATCACGCGAATTCTCTTTGAAAACCACTTTATCAGCAAATACGCTTTTGTCGACGACGGCAGGCAGGGAGTGATCAAAATTCTGCTCAAGTACGACGAAGAGCAGCAGAATGCGATTCAGGGTTTGAAAAAGATCAGCGTTCCCGGAAGGAAGGTTTACCGAGGTGTGCAATCGGTTCCCAAGGTACTGGGTGGTCTCGGTATTGCCATCGTTTCGACCTCCAAGGGATTATTGACTGACCGGCAGGCTAGGGAGCAGAATGTCGGCGGTGAAATAATCGGCATGATCTGGTAGGATCGTCCCATAGAAATGGAAAAAAAGGAGCTATCTTGTCGCGATTAGGAAAGATTCCGGTTGACATCCCTTCGGGAGTGCAGGTAAAGATCGAGGGGCAGCGCATTGAAATCAAAGGCGCCAAAGGAACGGCTATCCGCATGCTGCATCCCGAGATTAAAGCCGAGGTGCAAGATGGCAAGATTCATTTCACCCCTGTTGTAGAGGGGGATACAGTAAAAGCCCTGTGGGGGCTCAACCGCATGTTGGTATTCAATATCGTTACTGGAGTGAGCAAGGGCTATCGCAAGGAGCTTGAAATTCATGGGGTCGGCTACAAGGCCGAGCTCAAGGGAAAGGATTTACAAATTGTAGCTGGCTATTCCAAACCCACGCTTTTCAAGGCTCCCAGTGGCATCACCTTTTCCATTGATAATCAAACTCGGGTCGTGATTGACGGCATTGATAAAGAACTCGTGGGGCAGACGGCCTCTGAGATCCGGAAAATTCGGAAACCGGAACCGTATAAAGGTAAGGGCATCAGGTATCTCGGAGAGCATATCCGCAGGAAAGCGGGAAAAATTGCCGGTAAATAGTAAAAGTAAATATATAGATTAATGGAGCGATAGGCATATGAATGGTTCAAAGAATAAAAGTTTTAGCCGCCTTTACCGTGCCGCCCGGGTGCGCAAGAAAATATTCGGGACCACAAAAAAACCGCGGTTGTGTGTGCGTCGAAGTCTCAATCATATCTATGCCCAACTAGTCGATGATGAGAAGGGAATCACCATCGTTCAGGTCGGCAGCACGGGTAAGGAGTTCATTGCTAGAGTTTCCGAGCTGGAAACGAAAAGCAAGTGCGTGGTTTCAAAACTGGTGGGGGAACTTCTCGCTGAAAAAGCTAGAGAGAAGGGCGTGGTTCAGGTGGTCTTTGATAGAAAAGGGTACCTCTATCATGGCCGGGTCAAGATTCTGGCGGATGCGGCGCGCAGCAAAGGGCTCGTTTTTTAAAGCAGCGGAAAGGGGTTTTCGGGTTGAATAAAGAAGCGATAAAAACAAACGAAGAAGGGCCGCAGTTGGTCGATCGTCTTGTAGCGGTCAACCGCGTCGCCAAAGTCGTCAAAGGCGGCCGGCGGTTTGGATTCAACGCACTTGTCGCGGTCGGCGACAGCAATGCGCATGTGGGTATTGGCATGGGTAAAGCAAATGACGTGAGCGAAGCTATCCGGAAGGCTGTTGAAAATGCAAAGAAAAATATAGTGACAGTGAGTATTGTCAATAACACCATCCCGCATGAGATAATTGGCCACTTTGGTGCAGCCCGGATTATTCTCAAGCCGGCGACGCCCGGAACCGGCGTCATTGCCGGTGGTGCCGCGCGTGCTGTGCTTGAACTTGCGGGGATCCGTAATGTCCTTACTAAATGTCTTAAAACCACCAATCCGCATAACGTTGTCAAAGCGACGCTTGATGGTCTGGTACGTCTTAAAACTAGGGAGCAGATTCGGAAACTGCGTCAGATTGCCCTCGAGGCAAAATAGAGTGGGGAGAGCGTCGTACCATGGGAAAAAAACTGAAGATTACCCAGATTCGGAGTGGGATTGGCAAGCTTGCAGCACAGAAGCGGACAATCAAAGCGCTCGGATTGAAGAAAATGCATGCATCGGTTATTCATACGGATTCGCCGGTAGTGCGTGGCATGATTGAGACGGTGCATCACCTAATAAAGGTCGAAGAGATTAAAGTCGACGAAGCTAAGGATGAAATAATGAAGGCAGAAAAGTCTAATGGGCCGAAGAAGCTTCAGAAGTCAAAGGGAGAGGCAACAACCAATGAATTTGAATGAACTCGTGCCAGTCGCAGGATCCAATAGGCAGAGGCGGAGAATTGGCCGCGGTACCGGCAGCGGCAAGGGCAGCACTGCAGGAAAGGGCCTTAACGGGCATCTTCAGCGTAGCGGGAGCGGAAAAAAAACGTATTTTGAAGGGGGCCAGACTCCTTTGACCCGGCGACTTCCGAAGCGAGGCTTTCACAATCCATCTTACGTAAAATTTCAGATTCTCAATTTGAAGGATCTTGCTGAGCATGAGTTTGAAGGAAACGAAATTACCCCAAGTATACTTTATGAGATCGGAATCATCAACGACCTTGACCGACCGGTGAAAATCCTCGGTGAAGGTAATATTACGAAGCCGCTGACCATGAAGGTCCACGCGTGTTCGAAGTCGGCGAAGGAAAAAATCGAAAAAGCCAAAGGCAAAATCGAGGTTTCCAGCCGTGTTTGAAAATCTGAAGACATTTTTTGAAACCTTTCAGAATGTTTTCCGTATCCCCGAACTGCGAAAACGTGTGCTGTTTACTCTGGGAGTTGTTTTCGTTTATCGCGTCGGTGGACATGTCCCAACGCCAGGTATCGATCCTCGCGTTCTGGCCGATTTTTTTTCACAGAACGCCAACTCCCTTTTCGGGTTATACGATATGTTCGTCGGGGGTGCCTTCAAGCGGGTGACGGTATTCGCTCTGGGCATTATGCCATATATCAGTGCTTCCATTATACTGCAGCTTATGGGGTCGGTTTTCCCCACCATTCATAAGTTGCAGAAGGAAGGGGCCGAAGGCCGCAAAAAGATCACGCAATACACCCGGTATGGCACCGTGCTACTTGCCATTGTTCAGGCGGTTGGTATCAGCGTCTTCCTACAGAGTATTGTTTCTCCATCCACTGGGCTCCATGCGGTTTCACCGGCTCTAATGGGGATAAAATTTACTATCATCACTGCGATAAGCCTTACAACGGGTACCATTCTCATTATGTGGCTCGGCGAGCAGATTACCAATAGAGGCATCGGCAATGGCATTTCGCTTATCATCTTCATTGGCATTGTCGCGCGCCTTCCTGATGCTGTTATCGCCGAAGTGCAGCAGCTTCTGGCGGGAAGCAGAAATTTGTTTGTCGAGCTTCTCCTCCTTGCGGTCGTCGTAGCCATGACCGGCTTTATCGTGCTCATGACCCAGGCAATGCGGCGGATACCCATCCAGACCCCGAAAAAGGTAGTGGGAATCAAGATGTACGCCGGTCAGAATACGGTGTTGCCATTGCGGCTTAACATGGCTGGAGTCATTCCCATTATTTTCGCTTCTTCGATCATTACGTTTCCAAGCATGATTCGCAGTTTCTTCCCAGAATCAGAGGCTATGGAAGAAATGATGCAGCTTTTTTCGGCAACTGGGCCGCTCTACAACGGAATCTATGCGCTTCTTATTGTATTCTTCACGTATTTTTACACGGCCATTGTTTTCAACCCGATCGATATCGCCGATAACCTGAAACGTTCGGGCGGATTTATTCCGGGAATCAGGCCGGGAAAAAATACCGCTCAATATCTTGATAACGTTCTGACGCGCATCACGCTGCCGGGATCGATTTTTCTCGCATTTATATCGATCGTACCGTTCTTGATCATGGGCGGATTCAAGGTAAATTTTTATTTTGGCGGAACAAGTGTGCTTATTGTCGTCGGCGTGGCGCTCGATACCTTGGTGCAGTTAGAATCGCATCTTCAGATGCGTAATTATGAAGGTTTTATGAAGAAAGGTCGTTTACGGGGCAGGAGATTCGGGTACTGATTGCCTGACCGTTAACTATGGCGAAACAGGATTCAATACAGGTTGAGGGCAGTATCCTGGAAACATTGCCTAACGCGAGTTTCCGGGTGATGCTTGAAGGTAAGCATGAAATTTCTGCACATATTTCCGGAAAAATGAGAATGAATTATATTCGAATTCTGCCCGGTGATAAAGTTCTGGTGGAGCTCTCTCCCTACGACTTAACGCGCGGAAGAATCGTGTATCGCTATAAATAGCAGGGGGATTCAACGTGAAGGTTCGTGCATCGGTAAAAAAATTATGCAATGGGTGCAAGGTCATCCGGCGCAAAGGCATCGTCCGGGTAATTTGCACAAAAAACCCCAAGCACAAGCAGCGGCAGGGATAAAGGGTTTTTGACCCGTATGGCAATACTCATTAAGGAGGCAGTCTATGGCCCGTGTGGCAGGCGTTGAAATACCGAACAATAAACGTAGCGAAATAGCGCTTACCTACATTTTTGGCATCGGCAAATCGTCAGCTCAGGCGATTCTCGCCAAGGCGAAGGTTAATGTCAATACGAAAATAAAGGATCTTTCCGAAGAAGACCTCGATCATATCCGTCGCCTAATCGATAGCGGATACCAGACGGAAGGCGCGCTTCGTAGCGCCGTTCGTATGAACGTTAAACGATTGATGGATATCGGTTGTTACCGGGGCATCCGGCATCGCAAAAGTCTTCCCGTGCGCGGGCAGAGAACACGGACCAATGCACGAACTCGTAAAGGTCCTCGCAAGACCATTGCGAACAAGAAAAAAGCACCGTCCAAAGGATAATAATAAAAGGTAACCATACAAGAGGCACGAATGGAAAAAAAAACGCAACCCAAAGAAACCGTCCCGGCAACCGAAGCAACCGTAGTCGCTGCTGGAACTGCCGCTACTACGGCAATCGCCACGAAAAAGCCGAAGAAACGGGCAGCCAGCGAAGGTATCGCGCACATTCGAGCGACGTTTAACAACACCCTTATCAACATCACTGATATAAAGGGTAATATTATCGCCTGGAATTCGCCGGGAAAGTCCGGGTTCAAAGGATCGCGCAAAAACTCACCGTTTGCGGCAGGTATCGCGGCCGAGGTAGTAGGAAAGCTTGCGTACGATGCTGGAGTGCGGTCCGTGGAAGTGCACCTTAAAGGAGCGGGCAACGGTCGCGAAGGCGCCATCCGGTCGCTTGCCGCGGCAGGCATAAAAATATCGGCGATCAAGGATTTTACGGCGATTCCGCATAACGGTTGCAGACCCCCGAAGCGACGGAGAGTGTAACGCGGCGGATAATTCGTTAATGTGGTCCAGAGCACGAGGTATCCGATATATCAAGTATCGAAAGGTTTGAGGAGAGCACATGGCTGTTTATCATGGTCCACGATGTAAATTATGTCGCCGTGAAGGCGTAAAGCTTCTGCTGCGGGGTGAACGGTGTAATTCCGAAAAATGCGCAATGGAGCGGAGGCCGTTTCCTCCGGGATTGCGTACGACCAAGCGTCGCCGCAGTTCAACGGAATACAACACTCAACTTCGCGAAAAGCAAAAGATCCGCCGTATCTATGGCGTCATGGAGCGCCAGTTCGCCCGCTATTTTTCGTCAGCCAGCAAGGCTGAGGGCGTTACCGGTGAACGGTTACTGCAGATTCTTGAACTCCGGCTCGATAATATTGTTTACCGTCTCGGCTTCGCGCCCTCGCGGTCATGCGCGCGATTGCTCGTGCGGCACAGTCATTTTTTGGTGAGCGGTAGAAAGGTTTCATTACCGACTTACGAGTGCAAGGCCGGCGATATTATTGCGGTGCGGGAAAAAAGCCGGAATATTCAGTCGATCCATAGCGCTTTGCAAAATATAAAAGATATCCCTGATTGGTTATCTGTGGATAAAGTGAAGTTAGAAGGAACCGTTGTCAGGGTGCCGGAACGGTCATCCATGGCTGTTAACGTACAGGAACAGCTTGTCGTGGAACTCTATTCACGCTAAGGGAGACAGGCGATACAATGAAATGGAAAAGTTTGATGATGCCGAAAGGTATCCAGGTTGAGAATCCCGATAACGTTCCGAATTTCGGTCGGATCATTGTCGAACCGCTTGAACGTGGATGGGGCCATACGATAGGGAATGCTTTGCGGAGGATCATGCTTTCTTCGTTGCAGGGCGCCGCCGTGGTATCGGTCAGGATCGAGGGCGTCCAACACGAGTTTTCCACGATCGATGGCGTTGTCGAGGATGTCGTCGATATTATTCTGAATATCAAGCAGATCCGCCTTTTACTGCTTGCCGAAGAAGAAACAACGCTTCGGCTCGAAGTAAGCGGCGAAGGGGAGGTAAAGGCCTCGGACATCGAGAAGAACAGTGATGTCGTTATTCTGAATCCCGATCTACACATTGCGACCATTAATTCCGATGCGCAGTTGAAAATTGAAATGCGGGTCACGGCGGGTCGCGGTTACGTTGCCGCGGAACAGAACCGCCGCGAAGAAGATCCGGTCGGTTCGATTCCGATCGACGCGATTTTCTCGCCGGTGACTAAGGTCAATTACGTTGTTGAAAATGCACGAATTGGCCAGAGAACCGATCTCGATAAGATACTCATGGATGTTTGGACCGATGGAAGTATTTCCGTGGAAGATGCGCTCGGCTATGCGGCGAAGCTGCTTCACGATCACGTCGAGGTGTTCATCAATTTTGAGGGTGAGCTCGAGCCGGTCGAAATGATCGTGCGGGACGAACGGGTCGAAAAACAGCGGCAGCTCCTGAAGATGCGGGTGGATGAACTTGAACTCTCGGTACGCTCTGCTAACTGCTTGCGTGCAGCGAACATTCATACTCTTGCCGACTTGATCCGCAATCAGGAAACGGACATGCTCAAATATAAGAATTTCGGCAGGAAATCCCTTGTTGAACTTAACCAAGTCTTAGGAAATTTAGGGCTCTCCTTTGGTATGGATGTGGATAGCATCCTGGGTCGGGAAAGCTCGTTTTTATGATAGATCCGAAACACTATTATTCATAGAGAAGGCAGCAAACGATGCGTCATTTATCGACGGGACGAAAATTAAACCGGACGGCAAGCCACCGAAGAGCGATGCTTTCCAACTTGGCGGTTTCCATACTTGATAAAGAACGGGTTGAAACGACGCTTCCCAAGGCCAAAGAGGTACGCGGCGTCGTTGAACGGCTTATTACCTATGCAAAAAAGGGAGACCTCGCGGCGCGGCGCTTGGCCGCGAGACGGGTCAATGATACAACGGTGCTCCGCAAGCTGTTCGCTGAGATAGGACCCGCATTCAAAGATCGTAACGGCGGCTATACCCGCATCGTGAAGACGCGCGAACGGAAAGGCGATAACGCACTCATGGCGATCGTTGAACTCGTGGGAATCGGTGGCGCAGAAACTGTTCGTCGTCGGCGCAAACAGAAGAAAAAACAGCCGGTCGGAAAAACGGTTGAACCAACGTCGCTCGAATCCGATAATAAAGACACTACTGCGGCAGACGGTCCAAAATAGGCGATAATGCTTTCCTTCGGGGCCTCTCCGGCACAGCTTTGAAATGTTTCCGGGTCGAATCGGTTGTCGCGCTGTAGGTTCTGGAATCATATGCGGCGGCATTTCACAACCACTATAATAGCACAGCACCATAGCGAAAGGATCGATCATGGCTATCAGCTATAAGGAACTCGGATTTGTCAATACTCAAGAGATGTTCAAAAAAGCAATTGTAGGCGGCTATGCCATTCCCGCCTACAATTTCAACAATATGGAACAGCTCCAGGCGATCATAACCGCCTGCGGCCAATCAAAATCGCCGGTCATACTTCAGGTTTCGAGTGGCGCACGTAAATATGCAAATGCCACGCTCCTGCGATACATGGGCCAGGGAGCGGTACAGATGGCCAAGGACGCGGGTTATACTATTCCTATTACGCTCCACCTTGACCATGGCGACACGTTCGAGCTCTGCGTATCCTGCATCGAAAGCGGCTTCTCGTCGGTCATGATTGACGGCTCGCATCACCCCTACGATAAAAACGTCGAACTGACCAGAAAAGTCGTCCAATACGCGCATAAGTACGATGTGACGGTCGAAGGCGAACTCGGCGTGCTCGCGGGTATCGAGGATGATGTCCAGGCTGCCAAAGGCATTTACACCCCTCCTGAGCAGGTAGAAGATTTTGTCAAGAAGACGGGCGTAGACTCGCTCGCTATCTCCATCGGTACCTCGCATGGGGCTTACAAGTTCAAGCCAGAACAGTGTACCAAGGATCCTGTTACCGGCATACTTCTTCCGCCGCCCCTGCGTTTCGACATTCTCGAAGAGATTGAACGTCGCATTCCCGGTTTTCCGATCGTGCTCCATGGCGCAAGTTCGGTGCTGCCTGAATACGTCAACATCATCAACGCCAACGGCGGCAGGCTCAAGGCTGCGGTGGGTATCCCGGCCGAGCAGTTGCGGCGCGCTGCCAAATCGGCGGTGTGCAAGATCAATATCGACTCCGACGGACGGCTTGTTCTCACGGCTATCGTTCGCAAAGTCTTTGCGGAAAAGCCGGAAGAGTTCGATCCGCGGAAGTACCTCGGTCCGGCGCGCGATGAACTTGTCAAGATGATGATCGACAAGAACCAGAATGTGCTCGGGAGTGCGGGGAAGGCGTAACCATAGAAATTATAATTTTAATTAAAAAAGCCCTGGCTTCTTTCAAGAGGGTGGGCCTTTCTTATGGGATAAAAGCGTAGTCCGTGAATAACAATATTAAAATTCATGGGAGTTACCTTATCGAACTCTTGCCCTTCAAATTTCCCAGTACCCGACTTACACAATCGTTCGGCGGTATGCTCAGCACCAAGTGTATATGATCGGTCTGGACATTGCCTTCCAGTATATCGATCTTGTGTCGTCGGCATAATCCCCGCACTACATCGCGAACAAATACCGAACATCATGCTGCATTACCCTAAACCGATATTTCGGCCACCACACTATATGGTATTTGCAATCCCACTCTCCTTTGGTTAATGGTGACTTTGCACCATCGGAGGTACATTATGACCGCGCTGACAGCAAGAGCTTAGGACGCACACCCCTTGGCATAGCCGAGGGAACTAATATCCATTAGAAGTTCAGAACCCCTCTCCCATTGTCCAGATCTGTCGATCAAAACCGGGAATATGAAGATCAAGACGAGCGCCCTGTGGTGTCGTACTCCAGACATAGATAAAATCCGTCTCGTCAAATCCCGGCGGCGTTTCATGCCAGCTGATTTCTCTTTCAAAGGGCGAGGATCCGATTTGTTTTGACAGTATGAGAAGACGGGGGGGGCGTTTCCAATTCACATAAAAGAGTTTCCGCTCTCGAAGCGTATACAGCACAGAATCAGCCCGGTAGGTGCTATCGACGGTATCTTTCCACAATTCCCACCCATGCTCAGGACCGGATGCAATCCACCTCTTAAATTCCAATCCGTAAATGCAGAGCGTCAGAATCATAAGCACAAGGAATAGCTTCAATTTTTTAAGACGAAGGAGATTCCAAAAAAATTCGGCGGCAATAAAATTTACAACTAGAAGCAAAATCGTATCGAACAAACTGTTATGAAAAGAACATCGAAAAAGATTCTGGAAAAACGCCGCTGCGAGCACTACCCCGTAGCCTATATAGCGTGCTCTTCGGAATGGGAGAAAACGAAAAAAAAGGTATGCAACGGAAACTACGAGAAAGGGGGCCGCCCATAAGAGAATGGAAGGCAACATGATTATTCCTCTTCTGCTGCTAAAATGTTGTCATGGATGAGGTTAACCTGAAAACCACCGATGGAAAAAATACGGCACACATGGTGATATCGCAGAAGCTTGCTGTAGCAGCCGACACCAAATCATGTCGCATGGGGATAAAAATAATTTGAATAAAAGCAATACTCCTGCTCTTTAAATGCTTTTTGCATCAAATGCATGGCACTCACCCATATCCGGGGATTGCACTTGGGGATCTACCGGTCTTCATGCCCATTTTTCTCCCAGAATTTCCTGAAATCGGCAGCATACTTTGCGATCCATTCGCAGTAGATTTCATTCAAGGAGCGATCCTGCAAAGGATCATGTTGAAGCTGAACGCCCAAGTACCATTTATATCTTTCCATTTCCTGAATTTCCGCTTCGATGCTTTTCCGAGTATCCCCCTCCGTTTTTTTTTGAGAAGAGGAAACCATATCATCTCCGGACTGAGCTTGATTTTCATTCATAATTATGCCCGAAATATACATTGATTGGTTAACCATTCTTCCCGCTGAACCGGCAGTTCGTTCGCGTCAAGCATGAAATCAACAACACCTCTAAAACCCTCTCAAATTTCTGCCAAAACAGCGTTTTAAAGGTTCAATTTCTTTTTCAATATACTACATCCCACATGAAATTGAGGCAATGCTGACCAAATATAGAAAAGTACGTGAAATCTTTTAAAAAAACAAATAAACTATAGTAAATTATTGATACCTGTATAAATAATGTCCTACTCGTGTAAAAAAAGAGGGGGATGTTTTACGAAGGAGCTGAGCAGGCGAAAGTTTTTCTGGATGAACCGGGACGAACGAAAAGCGGATGTGTGAAGTGATTCGATGGTCAATTCGGGCCGATTTGCCAAAGGCACACTTTTCAAATAGCTCCAGAGATATGCAACCGGTTTCAATTCCGGTGCATAAGGCGGTAATTATCTATCGAAATTCGATTGAATTTGGAGGTTAATAGAAGGACCTTTTTGGGAATTATACCGATAACTTTCTAAT
>Ga0181538_10000791_pt1 | contig 37472 bp, 31 predicted proteins | sample PEATcosm2014_Bin_40_FD_119773 | JGI IMG/M metagenome (GOLD analysis project Ga0181538, IMG submission 119773) | Peatland microbial communities from MTU Mesocosm Facility, Houghton, MI, USA - PEATcosm2014_Bin23_30_metaG | ecosystem: Environmental > Terrestrial > Soil > Wetlands > Peat | place... | reverse complement strand
TACGACGAAAGTGAGGCCAATCCAGCAATCCCGACTCCGCTGAGACAAATCGTCGAATAACATTTTCACCGGACGAGGGGAGAACGGTGAGGCTGAATGAGCGATAAATTCCCAAGCTCCCGGGGGGGCGCCGGTGTGGCACTTCCAGCCTTGGAGCAAGGATGACTACGACCTCTTTCCGGCAATACGACGACGCCACCGACGCACTCAACTTCCCTTACGAGTACAACAACAAAGAAACGGCATCGCTCAATAAGGCGGCGAATAGCAACGCTCAGATTGATATCCACCTGCTACGGAGGATTGCCCTCTGGAAACTTGACCGGGTGTTGGATGTTCCAAGTGAAACGATCAAGAAGCTTCAATCAGTCGCGACTGACCCTGACCTTCGGGTGGACTCGGCGGAAACTCGGTCGCTGATCGAGGAGCTTCTTGAATGCCAAGGCATTGGCCTGCCGATGGCAAGTACAATCCTGAAATTTCTGCGGCCAGATGTCTTCCCGATCATTGATGTTCGAGCTTGGCGAGCGATGTATGGAAAGAAGGGTTATTTCAACCAAGCCTCGGTTAAGCAAAATATCGATCACTATCTCACCTACGCCTCTCGTGTTCGCAGCATCGCCGAGCAGACGAATCGACCCTTACGAGAGATCGACGAGCAGTTGTATTGTTTCGACATTAAATACAACGGCACGATATGAACCATCTCCTGGGCCGGCTCAACGGGTGGTTGTGCCAGCCAGCCCCCGATACGTTCTCTTGCTTCGACCATTCTTTGCATGCACCTGTCGATGGGCGTTATCAGCCGCGATAAACGCCTGTACGCTTAATGCGAAAAGTTTTGACCGGTCGAGATTATTTGCGCCGGCGAACTCCTCGATGAGAGCCAACAAGCGAGGCTCTATCGAGATGAGGATTCGCTCGGCCTTCTCGCCCGCCGGCTTTCGAGGACGGCCACGGCCACGCTTTGCCAGCGACCATAAGGTTTGGGAACGCTTCGACAACGGGCGGGTTTCGTCGTATTGAATTCCGCTCTCCCATTTCTGTGCCTCTGCATCGCGCTCTTCATCTGTCATCTTTAGAAAATCTTTTTTCATGATTGACTCCGAAGTTTTTTGTACCGGCGAAGCTGCTTGGATTTCATCGGCATTGCATGACAAATGTAAATTGGCACCGTCGCGGGATAATCGATAAGAACCCCCCAATCCAAGACGCCCAGAGCCAAGAACTCCAAGTCTTCAGGTACCCTGAAGGCGAAGATAACCTCCAGATAGTCACCCGACGCAGTTTTTCCCCAGACGAGATATTTGCCATCTCCCATATCTCGCGGAAAGGGGTCTTCGGCGTGTGAAACAATGTACTTTGCATCTGCTTCATTGGACCCGTGTTTCGTAACGTGTTTTTTGTTCCAGTCGTCCCAGGCGAACACGATGGCCATTGATTTATTGTATATATCGGAATTCGAAGGGTCAAGCAGGCTGCATCGGCTTTTACGCCGGTGGAAAAGCAATTCTCCCCGCCCGCCGAAAAAAAGGTTTCACGTCCCCGCCCCCAGCCGGCCCAGAAGTATCCCGATGGCAAACACGATCCCGCCGCCGACGATCACTTGCAGGATCGTCTTGACCAGCGGGCTATTCATGTAGTGAAAGCGGATGTACGCGATCGTCAGCAACTCCACAACCACCACCGCGTACGCCATTTTGAGAGCCAGGCTCAGATTCGAACTCAGGAACGGAAACGTATGGAGCATTCCGCCGACCACGGTGGCGAAGCCGGTGATGATCCCGCGTCCCACCGGCAGGCCGCGGCCCGTGACCTTGCCATCATCCGACAAGGCCTCGGCCAATCCCATGCTGATCCCCGCTCCGACCGACGCCGCCAGCCCCACGAAAAATGCCAGCATCGGTTTTCGGGTCAACTGCGCGGTTGCGAACAACGGCGCCAGCGTGGAGACCGAGCCATCCATCAACCCCAGCAGCGCCGGCTGAACCTTCTGCAACACGAACCGGTGCTTGTGATGCGCCGCGTGCTCGCTCAGGTTCAAACCCGCGTCCAAGGTTGTGGCTTCGGCCGACATGCGTTGTTCCTGTGTCAAATATCGATCCACAGTAGCACCGCGCGGACGAAAAAACCTGAATATTCGTCGATTTTGTGCAATTTGGACTGAGTCTCAATCGACGTGTATTACAGGACCGCGTTATAAACCGCGGCGATTTGGCGGGCCTTCTGGTCCCAACTCAGCTCCTTGGCACGCGCCAGCGCCCCGGCCGACAGGTCCTGGACTCGCCGCGGATCGGCCAGGAGCGAGCGAATCGCGGCGGCAAAACCCGATTGGCTGGCGCGGGGTCCATTCATCGGCACCTTGATGCCGCAGGTGTTATTCACCGCCACGCCCATCCCGCAAGCGTCGTGGCAGATCACCGGCAACCCCAGCGCCAGCGCCTCCATGACGACGGTCGAGGTCCCTTCCTGCAAGCCGGTGAAGACAAACACGTCGGCATCCCGCATCTCCTCAAGGGCGCGCTGGCGAGGAATCTGGCCGGACCAGGTCAGCAGTTCGTCGATTCCCAGTTTTCGAGAAAGCGCCCGCCAGGCGGCGCTCTGCGTGCCGCCGCCCAGGATTTTCAACTCGAACCGCGGTTGGGCGGATTCCCGCTTCAAATCTTCGGCCGCGGCCAGCAGCAGCGGCAGCGCCTTTCGTCCGATGTGAAGCCCGCTCCAAACGAGTCTCAGCGGCCGCCGGCCGTCGTATTCCCCCACTCGGCCTTGCAACTCCGGGGCGCCGGTGTCCAGGAGCAATTGCGAATCGAACCCCCAGCGCCCGGAGATCAGCCGATGGTCTTCGCCGGTGGTGACGAAAATATGTTTCGCCGCCCGGCCGGCACGGCGCGGGCGCCGCTTTAGCCGCTTGTGTGCCGCGTTCGCCAGGTTCTTCATCGCGTAAAAAAACCGGTCGCGCCAGGAGAGCATTTTGAAAAACGACCACGGCAGGTCCGATGCCCCGGCCACCGGGCCCCAGACGAACGGAATTCCCAGCTTCCACAAAAATCCCGGCTCGCGGAACCCCGTGATCGTCAACTGATGCGCCAGATCGAACGGGCGTTGATGATGCAGCCGATCGGCCTGGGCGAATGCCGCCCGTTGCCATGCGGCGTAACCCAAAAAATAAAGCGGGGTGGCAAACGAAATCAGCGGCCTTTGGAACAGCCGGGAAAGCGGCGGCGGGTCGATGTATTGCACCTCCAGGCCGGGGATGGGCCCGGTTTTGCGGAGATGTTCTTCGACCTCCCGCCGATAATCTTCATCGCCGAGCTTTGGGCAGCAGAGAACGGTGACGTCGTGGAAAGCGGCAAGCCGCGAGCCGATATTCCAGCCGATTCCCGGTTCCGACCCCCTGGCAGGCGAAAAGGCGAACGCCGACAGAAGCACGCGCAGGCGCACCAATCGTCACCGCCTTCGGCGATGCCGCCGATTGATGGGGATTTTGCTTCCGATGGTGCGCGGCGGCAGGGGGATGGCGGCCGCGGTCGCGGCGCCGCCCGCATTGGCGCCGCCGGGAGCGTACGGCCTCTCAAACCTGCTCATCACCGGCTTGGACGGCGAGTCCGTGGGCTTCTGCTCCGTCCAATCCGCCGGCGTCGGACGCGGCTCGAAACCGTCCAGCGTGGCCTGCTGAATCACCATGTTGATCAGGTTCTCAATCCGCGTCAGCTCCTCACCCTGGTCCCGGCTGATGAACGTGAACGCCTTTCCCTTGGCCCCCATCCGCGCCGTCCGGCCCACCCGATGCACGTAAACCTCCGGGTCCTCCGGCACGTCGAAGTTCACGATATGGCTGATGTCGGCGACGTCGATCCCCCGGCTGGCCAGATCGGTCGCGATAAGCACGTCGAACTTCCCCGTGCGGAAATTCTTCATCACCCGCTCGCGCTGGTTCTGCGCCAGGTTTCCGTGAATCTCGCGGCATTCGATTCCGTCGGCGTGCAGTTTCCTGGCCAGCTTCTCGGCGCCGTGCTTCGTGCGGCAAAATACTATGGCAAGGTCCGGATTCTCCCGTTCCAGCAGCATCCGCAGCAGCCGGTATTTGTCCCACGGCTGCACCGAAAAATAATACTGCTCGACCTCCGCGACCGTCGGCTTTTCATCCGTGCCGGGCACGAACAGCTTCTCCACCGGCTCGCGCATGTATTGCCGGCCCAGTTTTTCGATCTCCGCCGAGATCGTCGCCGACACGAACATCGTCTGATGCTTGGCCTCCGTTCCCATCCCGCCCCTGATCCGCGAAAGAATGTTGCGGATGTCCTCCCGAAATCCGATGTCCAGCATCCGGTCCACTTCGTCCAGAATCACAAACCGGATGTTGTCCATCGAAATGATGCGCCGATCCAACAGGTCGATGACCCGCCCCGGCGTGCCGACGAGAATCTCCGGGCCGTGCTTCAGGAATTTCATTTGCGCCGCAATCTTCTGCCCCCCATACACCGGCACCGAACGGATCGGCGTGTGTTTGCCCAGCCGCTTGATCTCCGCCTCGACCTGCATCGACAGCTCGCGCGTCGGCACCAGGATCAACGCTCCGAACGGCGTCCCGCGAACGGCGTTTTGCAGAATCGGAATCGCGAACGCCGCCGTCTTTCCCGTCCCCGTGCGCGCCTGGCCCAGAATGTCCACCCCCGCCAGCGCCCGCGGGATCAGCAGGGCCTGGATTTCCGTCGGAGTGACGTAGCTCTCCTCCGCCAGCGCCCGCAGGATCGACGGCCGCACTCCCAGCGCCGCGAACGCCTCGGAATCCGGCGGATGATCGGATTTGTCAATCACTAGCCCGGAGACATTATTCGTACGGCACCGTATTTGCAATTTCCCCGTGCACGAGGAAAAATCGGAAACTCGAAATTCGAATGACGAATCAAATTCGAAACTCGAAATTCGAATTTCTGCCCTTCGAATTTGATTCGTCATTCGAGTTTCGAATTTCGAGTTTGGGATTTTCCCCATGCGCTACAAGCTCCTCATCGCCTACCGCGGCACGCGCTATCACGGCTGGCAGCAACAGCCGGTGCTCAATACCTACAAAGGCGATCCCCCTCCGCCGGGCGCCGGCATCCCCACCATCCAGGAAACCCTCGCCGCCGCGCTCGCGGCCGTGGTCGCACATCCCGTCACCGTCGTCGGCTCCTCGCGCACCGACGCGGGCGTTCATGCCAAGGGACAGATCGCTCATTTCGACACGACCGCAATCCAGATCGCGCCCGAAAGTCTTCGCCGCGCCGTCAATCACCGGCTTCCGGCCGACATCCTCATTAGGGCCATCGAACCGGCCCCCGATTCTTTCGACGCCATCACCGCCGCCGTTTCCAAACGCTATCAATATTTCATTTGGAACGCCCCGGACCGCAATCCGTTTTTCCCCGAACTCTGCTGGCATCGCTGGCAAACCCTGGACATCCCGGCCATGCAGGCCGCCGCCGCCCATTTCCTCGGCGACCACGATTTCGCCAGCTTCTCCCGGCCCGATCACACCAGATATACCACGATCCGCACGGTCTGGGCCTGCCGGGTGTCGTTCCGCGGCCCCATGCTGGTCATCGGCATCGAAGGCTCCGGATTCCTCTGGAACATGGTGCGGATCATCGTGGGCACCCTGGTGGAAGTGGGCCTTGGCAAATACGTGCCGGACGACATGCCGAAAATGATTGCCGCCAAAGACCGCCGCGCCGCCGGATCGACCGCTCCGCCGGTTGGATTGTTCCTCCAGTGGATCAAAGTCGGTTCTCAGGACGGATCACAGGGATAGGTGCAACAGGCAACGGAACCCTCGGCCATCGTATTTCGGCCAATCTCACAACTGGTCTCCCAGCGCGGCAGGGCGACAACCCAAATACATGCTGGCGGAGATACTTCCGAGGAACCCGACGGACGGTTCCGAAGCGGAAAACTCGGATTCACCGCCCGCTTCGCTAGAGATCGCGGAGAGCGCCGAGACAAAAAGGGGAGGATATTTGCCACCGATGAAAATCAGATGGACACAGATAACTCAAAACAAGATTCTTTGCATTCCATCCGTGTCCATCGGTCTTCATCTGTGGCAACCATGTATTTCTCCGCGTCCTCGGCGATCTCTAGCGAAGCGGGCGGTAAGTCGTCCATGCCAGGGATTTGCGCCGCGTGTGCAAACTCTGACGGATTGCGGCGCCCATGGGATACTGAATTGTCCGCGCTTATACGCGTCATCGCGCGTAACTGGCAATCCAATTTTGCGTGTGCGGCCGCCGCAGGTACGAAGCGAATTGGCGCGCCTCGGGTCGTGCTTAAAGCATCGCCGACTTGAATCGTAATATATGCGCGGATATAACGCGGTTCAGCCATGCCTGAATCGCAAGACTTGACATGTTTATCCATCGACGCGCATGCGCGAAATCCGAGCGGCTTCACGCTGGTGGAACTTCTGGTTGTCATCGGTCTTATCGCCATTTTGATCGGGATTCTTCTTCCGGCACTGTCCAGGTCCCGGGCGCAGTCGCAGCAACTTCAGTGTGCGTCATTATTGCGGCAATGGGGTCAGGCGTTCCAGATATATGCCGCGGATTACAAGGGGATCATCCCTCATTCAGGTGATGAAACGCGCAATCCGTTCTTTTACCAAAACAAGTACGATCCCGCTGATCCGCAGAATGAGTCTTGTTACATCAATGTTTTGCCGCCGCTGATGGGCCGGCCGGCATGGACGAGCTTCCCCGCCGGGCAAAAGTCGACCGCCGACATCTGGCAATGTCCGTTGGCTCAGATTCTTCCCGACAGCTTTTATGACTATCAGCCCTCAGTCGTTGGCTACCACAGTTACGCGATGAACGAGTACCTGGATAACACGCCGCCGGTTTATCCGTACTTTTTCAATATGGCCAAAGCCACGGCGCCGTCCGTCACGTTACTGATGTTTGAGGTCACGCTGAATCCGTCGCAATGTTACGGTCAAAACTCGATTCCTATCGCTTGCTACGTGGGCGACTACCCCGACGAGACGCCGCGCGCGTTGGGTGATCGTCATCCCCATCAGATGGGACAACTCGGCGGCAATCTGTTGATGCTCGATGGGCACATCGAATGGACCAACTCCCTGTGGGATACATCGCTGCCACATCCGGATTCGCCGCCCCAAACCAATCGGACCTGGTGGCCTTATTGAGTCGCGGATTTTTTAGGAGGTAAATTCCATGTTGTTACGAATTTCCCGTCGCAGCGCCGGCCCGGCGGCCGCGATTTCGCTGGCCGTTTTGGCGCCATTCGCCTACGCCCAACAGGAATCCATCATCACCGGCGACACGTTCATTGACAGCGGCTCGCCCGGAACCGTCAACCCATCCACTGGCCAGCTCAACGTCCCAGGCTCGATCGTGAATGGACAAGACATCTACAGCTACGGCGCGGATGGCAAGGTGAAAGCCGTCACCAGCAGCTACAGCAGCAGCTATCCATTCGTTTCCGCCACCCACGTTTTGCTTGAATTGCCGCAGAGCTTCTGGAACGCAATCGGAAATCAACCCGTGGCGTCGGCGATTGTCAGCTATTATCCCTTCAACGACTCCCTCAGCGTCCCCGACGCTCACGATAACATGGAGCTTCATCCGCTGACGCATGCGTTCACGGTAGGCGACGGCACGCAATCACCGCTCGTCGCCAGCAATGACGGCGGCGCCATGTGGGACTCCTATGACGGGGCCGTCGCCGACGCCTGGACCACGCCCGGCGGCGACTACGACGCCGCCAACTACGTGCTGGCCAGCGTGACCGACTCGACGCTCCCGCCATCCAAAGGCAGCACGCCGTTTTCGTGGAACATCACGTCGCTAATCAACAATCCCACCACGCGCGCGGAACTGGAAGAGAACGGCGCTCTAATCAAAGTGATCAATGAGGGAATATTCCCCAACAACCCGCCTCCTCCAGGCGGCGAAAACGACTTTGTCTCCTTCTACAGCGCCGACTACATGACCGCGATGGGCACCACGGACCCATCGCATCTTCCCAACGTTATTTTCACGCTGGCCAACTTCACCTGGAACGATGCGGTCGCGAATAACCTCTGGGATACCACCAGTTCCAACTGGAACAGCGGGTCCGGGAACGCCGTCTATGTCGATGGTGGCAATGTTACCTTCAACGACTCGAACGGCGGCGTGGGCAATTATGCCGTAACCGTGAACACCACCGTCAGCCCTGGCTCGGTGTCCGTCAACAACAGTTCCGGCAACTACACCATCAGCGGCGCCGGCGGCAAAATCGCCGATGCAGGAGCGTTCACAAAATCCGGCAGAGCTACGCTGACCATCGGCACCCCGCTGAGCGTCGGCAGCATGAGCATCACCGCCGGAGCCCTGAAGCTGGCCACCGGCGTCTCCGGTGGCACCGGCCCGGCCGCGACCAGCCCCATCGACCTCACGTCCCTGTCGATCACCGGCAACGGCGTGCTGGACATCAACAACAATCATCTCATCATCACCTACGGCGCCAGCGATCCGATCACGACCATCGCCGGGTACATCGCATCCGGCCACAACACCGGCAACTGGAACGGCCCCGGCATCATTTCCTCGGCGGCACTAACGAATCCCAGTGGCCTCCTGTACGGCATCGGCTATGCCGACGGGAATGACCACGTCGTTACCGGCCTGACCTCCGGCCAGATCGAAGTGGCCTACACGCTTCTCGGCGACGCCAATCTCGACGGTCTCGTGAACGGTTCGGACTTCAACATCCTGGCCGCTAACTTCAACCAGAGCATCACCGGCTGGGACCAAGGCGACTTCAACTACGACGGCCTGGTCAACGCGTCCGACTTCAACGAGTTGGCGGCGAACTTCAACCAGGGCGTGAGCGGTGCCGCCTCGGCCGGCGACATTGCAGCCTTGGACGCCTTCGCGGCGGCGAACGGATTGTCTTTACCGACGTCCAGCGTGCCGGAGCCGGCATCGACCTTTCTTTTCGGCGTGCTAGCTCTGGGCGGTCTGCTGCAGGTCCGCCGGTCGCGGCGTTTGGGTAGAGCGTAAATCCACCGGGCTGATGGAATAAATATGCGACAAGCACAATTCATTGTTGGCCTCCTAACTTTGATCGCCCTGTCAAGATCGCTGTATGCGGGGCCGGTCCTGGATGCTGTCCATGTGGACGGAGCGGTCGATAAACCGGGGGATTGGACAACGACTCGTGTAAAGAGTGAATTGGCGGCGGACCTTACCTCGATTTCATACGTGAGCCATGGCCAGAAGCATGTCTCGGATGCAGTACCTCTGCTTTCCTTGCTCAAGGCTGCTGGAGTGCAGACCCAAGTACAAATGGATCCGAATGCCGACCCGAAGACAAAGAATTATGGGTTGCGCCTTGTGGTCGATGTCGAGGGCCGTGATGGCTATATCGTCGTATTCAGCCTCGCCGAGTTGCTGGCCGATATCGGCAATCGGCATGTTTGGCTGGCTCTCGACATGGACGGACAACCACTGACTCAGCGCGATGGGCCGATGAAGCTGATCGTGCCGGAGGATGCAAAGCCGGTGCGCTGGGTACACGCGGTGCAAACAATCTCGGTCGTGAATGGTGCTGCGCCAACAACGCGTCCGGCGAGTTAGCTTCCAGCGCGCGGCATCTCCTCCCTCCTCAAGGGGCAAGCTGGAATTGCACCCGTGTTGCTGGCGCCTTGCGCGGCGAACTCCAGTCGGTTAAGCTGTCCGCCCGCAATGGAACCGGATCGAACCCCAGACGCCGCGGCTAACCAGCGAAAGCAGGCGATTGCCCGGCTCATCTCCGGCTTGACGGCGGCGGGAGGAAAACTGGATGAATCGGCACTCATCGCGGCTCATCCCGAATTGATGCCGGACCTTGAAGCCGCGCTGCGGAGATTGAGCCGGATGCGCGGCGGTGAAACGGCCAGCGTGGTTCTCGAAACGGCCGTTCCACCGGCGGGGGCGTCCCACATCGGTCACGCGATTCCGGCCGATCAGCCGCCGGTCGAAATCAAGGGATATTCCATTCAACGCGAACTCGGCAGCGGGGGGCAGGCGGTGGTTTATCTTGCGGTTCAGGAGAACACCGGGCGGAGGGTCGCCCTCAAGATCATGCGGCCCGAAGCCCTGGCCGATGAACGCGCCCTGGCCCGGTTCAAACGCGAGGTTCAGGTCCTGGCGGCGCTGGAGCATCCCAACGTCGTGGGCATTCTTGATACCGGCGTCACGTCCGCCGGCGGACAGTACATTGCGATGAACTACGTCGCCGGAGTCACGCTGGACGAATACATGAAATCGCGCCAGCGGGGCGATTCGCCCGATCCGGCGAGACTCCTGCGGCTTTTTCTGAAAATCTGCGCGGCCGTCAACGTCGCCCACGTTCGCGGAATCGTGCATCGCGATCTCAAACCGGGCAACATTCGCATCGACGAACGCGGCGAACCGCACATTCTCGATTTCGGTTTGGCGCACACGCCGCTGGACCGGCTGGTGGGCGGCGATCATCCGATCGCGGTGACCGGTGAATTCCTCGGAAGTCTTCCCTGGTGCAGCCCCGAGCAGGCCGAAGGCGATCCCGACCGAATCGACATGCGCACGGACGTCTACAGCCTGGGCGTGATCCTCTATCAGTTCCTGACGGATGGGAAATTTCCGTACGAAGTCGTCGGCAACATGCGGGACGTGTTGAATAACATTCTCAACGCGGAGCCTACGCCGCCGAGCAAAGTTGTGCCGGCGCGGCAATCGGCCCAGGAGCGCCGTCCCGGCAAACTCGGCCCGCCGCCGGTGAATCCGGTGATTGAGAACATTGTGCTTCGAGCGTTGGCGAAAAATCGCGAACTGCGATACCAATCCGCGGGCGAGTTGGGCCGGGACGTGGCCCATTATCTGGCCGGCCAGCAGACCGCCGCGCGCCAAAAAGAGCCGGCGTCCACCGGGCCACCGGCCAAACCGCCGGGCCGAAAATTTTTGGCGATTGGTTTGGCGGTCATCGTTCTTTGTGCGGTGGGGGCCCTCGCATGGCTGATGACTCGAAAATCGTCAACGGGGAGCGGCGTGGCGATCGCTCCCCCCGTGCAGGTGATCGCCCCCGCGCCGACGACCGTGCCGGCCACGCCCGTTGCGATTCCCACCAAGCCGCCCGCCGCCGGCATGCCGGACAATCAAATCGCCTCCATCCTTGCAGGAACGGCCCATCTCGAAGGCGATGCGCTGGCGCTCACGCCCGGCAAACTCCCGGCCACCGTTTATTTTGGGCCGGCAAATCTGTCCGATTACGACATGTCGTTTGACGCAATGACCAATGAGAACGGCAACGGGAAGGGGTTTCGGGTCGTCATTCACGCCGCGATGCACAACGCCTTCCTCTACTGGCTTGGGGCCGAAGACGACACCCTGCTGGGGCTTTACTCCCGATTCGAAGGAACCCTGACGCGGCTCCAGTGGCAACAATACAGGCTTGAACCCGACCAATGGTATAACGTCAAGGTTGAAGTTCGCGGTGCGGAGATTCAGTGTTTTCTGGATGGACAGGAACGTTTCGGCGGGCGGGACACCCGCCTCACCCGCGGACGCGCGGGGCTCTCCAGTTCCGATGTCACGACGCGGTTCCGAAATATCAAGCTGACCGCGCCCGACGGTTCCGTCATTTGGCAGGGTCCGCCCGATCTGTCGCATCTCCCGCCAGTTCAGATCGATCCGCCGCGATCAGATTTCCGTACCCAGGGTTTGGAAGACCGATCTTCTGAAGAATTTCAGCCCCTCGACCGACGTGTTGCTCGGCTCGTGGAACGCGAGCAGTGATGGATTGACCGGCCAGGGCTCAAGCGCGCAAATCCAATTTCATTCCCGGCTGCCGGATGAATACGTCTTCCGCGTCCGCTTCGTTCGTTTTGACGGGAACAACCCGATCGCCCTGATCGCCTCGCGTCAGGGCCGTCCGTTTGCTTTTGTGCTCGGCGGCCACGAGGGGACACTTTCCGGCTTCGGCGTCGTCGACAGCAAGAACTACGACGACAACGAAACGACGCGTCGCTCCCCTCGGTGGATCGCCAACGGAATCGTTCATACCCTGGTCGTGCGCGTCCGCAACCAATTTGCGCTGGCGTATCTGGACGGCATCCAACACGACCGCGTGAACTTGGAACTGAGTTCCCTGGCTCTCCCGGCCGGATTCCACCGCGACAATTCGCCTCCGCTGGGCGTCTGGCTCGGAGGCGATCAGGTGACGATCCAGTCCGCGGAGCTGTTGGAACTTGCCCCAACATTGCCGACGGCCACGACGGCGCCGTCCGAATCCGAAAAGTCGAACCAGTAAATGCGCGGCGCCGCCGGCGTCGTGAGAAACTCGCGCAACCGTTTGTCTCCGGTATGATGCCGACCCTAAAATCCCCGATGAGCTGAAAATGAGTTCCGCGCAGCGTTGCTCCATGCCATCCGCCGGCCTCCACTCCGCCTGGCTGATTCCGCTTCCCGGCGGACCACAGATCGAACCGCTTGAACTCAAGCCGTCGCCCGGCGGCCTCGTGATTGGCCGTTTCGAGGATTGCCCCCTGCGCCTTCCCGGCGATGCCGACCAGGTCTCTCGGCAGCACGCGAGGTTCACCGAACATGGCGGCCAATGGCGCGTCGCCGATCTTCACAGCCGATGGGGAACGTTTCTCAACGGCGTCAAAATCGCCCCCCATCGCGAGATGCCCCTGGGCGACGGGGATTTGATTCGAATCGTTCCCTGGACGTTCAGCTTTTCCACGCGCGGCGTGCCGGAGCGCGGCCTGCTCGCCCTCGACGACGCTGCAACCGCCGCCACCATGGTCCGCTCTTTCGCCGGGGATCGTGCCGTCGAACCGTTGCGCGATGATTTGCTCAATCTTCTGCTCGAAAGCGCTTCGGCCATTCACGCCGCCGGCGACGAAGAAACACTGGCGGCAACGCTGATGGACGCGGCGTGCCGCGGCACCGGCCTGCCCAACGCCGCCGTCTTGCGCGCCCTGGATTCCTCCGGCCGGATTGAAATCCTCGCCAACGTCGCCGGCCCCAGCCTCCACGAGCGCCGCGACATGGGCTTCAGCCGCTCGCTCATCACCGCCGCCTCCCAGGGAGTGCTGGCGGAAATGTCGGCCTCGACCTCGGACGATTTCTCCCAAAGCATGATCCAGTTGAAGATTGACGCCGCCATCTGCGCGCCCCTGATGCTCGGATCGACCGTGGCCGCGTATTTGTATCTGGATTCCCGCGGCGGCGCGCAAACGCGCCGGGCGCTGCACCCGAACGCCGCCGGATTCTGCCTCGCCCTGGCCAAGATGGCCGGCCTGGCCCTGGCCAATCTCAAACGTCTCGACGTCGAACGAAGAGGCGCCCAGATCGAAACCGAACTGAAAGCCGCGATGGCCGCTCAACGCTGGATCTTTCCCCGCGAAAAGGTCCAAGCCGGTCCCTTTGTCTGCGCGGGGGCCAGCCGGCCGGGCGAATACGTCGGCGGCGATTTTTTCGACTCCATCGTCTTGCCCGACGGCCGGCTGGTCGCGGCCCTGGGAGACGTTTCCGGCCACGGCGTCGCCGCTTCCGTGCTCATGACCGCCACTCAGGGATTTTTTCACGCCGCCATCACCCTGCACGGCGATCTGGCACGCGCGGTCAAGGATTTGAACGCCTTCGTCCACCCGCGCCGGCCCGAAACCAGGTTCGTCACGCTCTGGGTGGGATTATTCGATCCCCATAAAATGACCGTCAGCTACGTCGATGCCGGCCACGGCTATGCATTGCTGAACAAATCCGCCAGCGACTTCGAATCCCTGAGCGAAGGCGATGCGCTGCCCATCGGCATCATGCCCGATTCCACCTATACCGTCGTGACGCGCCCGCTGCCGCCGCACGGCCGGGCGCTGGTCATCAGCGACGGGCTTGTGGAACAAACCCAATCCGAGCCCCCGCTCGGCCAGGCCAGAGAACAATTCCAGATCGATCGTGTGCAAGCTTCCCTGGCCGTCACCCCCGCCGGCGAAGATCCCGTCGCCCATCTATTCGAAGCCGTCTGCCGATTCGCCGGAACCCAAGCCCTCTCCGATGACGCAACGGCAGTGCTGGTGAGTTGGTGACCGGCGTCAAACGAACCGATCCGCCCGCCTTCATCAAAGGGCAAGCTGGAATTGCAGCCGTAGAACGGCTTCGTTGTGGCCGCTGTCTTTCAGGATGCCCAGTGAATCCTGGTCCGCCGGCGCGCCGTCGGGCAGGTACGAAGCGTCGAGAGTGAATCTGACGTTCTGCTTGTAAAGGTAATAGTTGGCGCCGATGGTGATCTCCTGAGCCTCGCCGGTGAACAGACCGGCCGTCGCGCCGCGAGACAGGTAGGTGTAATCGTATCGAGCGAACGGCTCGATCCTTGGCGTCAGAAGGTACGCCATCTGAATCTCAAATCCGGGGTCGTAATAGAAGCCCGGCTGCACGCCCTGGTTATGACGCAAATGGCGATAGGAGCCGTAATACGCGGCATACGCGGAGGCGCCGCAGGCGCTGTCATATTGCAGGTCGACGGAGTGCAGTAGAAGGGTGTTGGCTCCAGCCTGCGAGAAATCCTCGCCGCCGCCGAGGACCAAAATGTCCTGCGTGTCGCCAAGCGCCGAGAAACCCTGATCGTATTCGGAGAACGGATTGAATTGGGGGGTCCGGCGGCCGATCAAAATCCCTTCGGCCCTGCCGCTGACGCCGTAGTTCATCGGCGTCACGCCCGACGCGCCGCTGACGCCCGCTCCGATGCCGCCGGAATCAATGAATTTTGTGTTGCTGGTGTCGAAGCCGCCATGAATGACGGCCTGGGCGCGCAGCGGTCCCTGATCATACATAAACGAGACACCCTTGGTGCGGCTGATCGGACTGCTCTCGCCGCCCAGCAGCGCCTCCACCAGCGAGCGATCCGCCGCCATCAACGTCGATTCTGACAGGTTTCTCTCATGCCAAACCGGATCCTTTAATTGGCCGATTTTGATGGCGAAGGGAAAGTCCTGAAAATGATAAACGGCGTACGCATCCAGCAGTCCCATCCCGGCGCCCTGGTCGTCTTGAAGCTGAAAATAATAGGTTACGTCTTTTGTGAAATTACCATCGAACGTGAGTCGCATTCGCGAAACGCTGAAACCGTTCTCGGTGTTGTAGAGCGGCGATGGGACTTCGCTGCCGTTGCCCGGAGCGAGCTTCTCGCGGTAGGTCGTCGTGTCGCGGAACTGGAAAACGATGCCGGGATGGAACGAAAACTGGCCGTCATCGCTGCGGATGACGAAACCGACCGCTGGATCGTATCCGCTGGTGAGATGAAGGGCGTGGAACGTCGCCTGATTGGTATCTGGAATGCTTGGACGGGTTGATGCCGGCATTTGTTCGTTGGCGGATGGGTTCTGCGGTTGGTTGCTTTCGAGCCGATCCACCTTCGCCTTGAGCTGATTGACCTCGCCTCTCAGTTCGGTGTTATCCTGCGTGGCGGAATCGGGTTGGGCGGTCGCATCTGCGCCGGCGCGCGAGATGCCCAGAAACCACACCAAGGCAACGGCCGTGACGAGGATATTGCCAATTCGCGACGATCCTATTGGGATAAGTCTATTTGCAATATTTCTTCCGCGGGACAAGCCGATGGCGGCCAATAGGTGATTCATAGCCTCATTCTCCTCATGCTGGATATGTGGAACCGGCAATTCCGCAGGTCCATTAAGAGCTAGTTCGGTTCGTCAGCATTTAGCCCATTACATTTCCGAATATCAGTCACCCGATTTTGCTGATTACCTTGTTTTCCTACATGCAAAGTAGACAAAATAAGCGGCGGACGAAATTCAAAGCGCATTCGATTCTCGACAGCTAAGTTGCGCTATTTCCATCTAATCATATAGGAAATTATCTAACTTGTTTATCTGCAATGGCTAACGCAAAGCATAATTTCAGATTTGCTGCAACTATTTCCGAGATTAAGAATAGATTCAGTTATAAATCCTGCTTATGATTTCGTCTGATTTATGACGTTCCGTTGAGACGGGTTCACGGGTAATCATGGTAGTGGTGAGGGAGTTCAGAAACTTGTCCCCGTGCGGCTAAAAGGGTTTGTCCCGCCATGTCAATTGTCGCGTTCGTGTTGAGACGTCCTTACACCGTCTTTGCGGTGATCATTCTGGTTTGTTTGCTCGGGGTCGGGGCGGCGTTTCGCATGCCGGTTGACATTTTCCCCCAGATCGACATTCCCGTGGTCAGCGTGGTCTGGACGTACAACGGCATGAGCCCGCTGGACATCCAGAATCGGATCCTCGAGCTTCACGAACGCCAAATGGCCTCTCTCGTGGACAACATCGAGCGCATCGAAGCCAACAGCTACGAGGGCGTTGGCGTGATCAAGGTCTATCTGCACGAAGGGGCGGATGTCACTCGAGCGGTCGCCCAGTTGAGCAGCAGCGCATTGGTGGTGCTGAAGTACATGCCGCGCAACATCACCCCACCGCTGGTTCTGCGCTACGGGGCAACCGACGTTCCGATTATTCAACTCAGCGTTTCAAGCAGCTCACTGTCCGATACGAGGCTCAATGATCTGGGCCAGAATATCCTTCGACCGGACCTGGCCGTCGTGCAGGGGGCATCGGTGCCCTATCCCTATGGTGGCAAGCCGCGAGTGATCATGGTCGATCTCAATAAAGGCGCGCTTCAATCGCGCGGCCTGTCGCCCGCGGATATCAGCGACGTGATCATGCGGCAGAACGTGATTCTACCTTCCGGGGACGTGAAGCTCGGCAGGCGGGATTATACGGTCGCGATGAACAACAGCCCGGACCTGGTCGAGACCATCAACGACTTTCCGGTCAAGGTGGTTGACGGAAGGATGGTCTTCATCCGCGACGTTGCCCACGTCCACGATGGATACCAGATCCAGACGAATTCCGTGTCGGAAAACGGCCGGCCCGGAAGTCTGATGATGATCCGCAAGACCGGCGGCAGCTCGACGCTTTCCGTCGTCAACGGCGTCAAAGACGTGCTGCCTGAACTTCGCCTCCTGATGCCGGCCGGGGTGGACATCAAGGCGATCTTCGACCAATCCATTTTCGTGAAGGCGTCGTTGAACAGCGTGCTGATGGGCGGCACCCTGGCGGCCGGCCTGACCGCTCTGATGATTCTCTTGTTCCTCGGCAATTGGCGCCTCACCCTGATCATTCTTGCATCCATTCCGCTTTCGATAGTAACCGCCATTCTGGTGATGTACTGCCTGGGCCAGACGCTCAACACGATGACCCTCGGCGGTTTCGCGCTGGCGGTGGGAATCCTGGTCGATAATGCGACGGTCGTCATCGAGAACATCGAACGTCACCTGAGCGCGCTGAAAAAGAAGATCGAGCCGGGAATTCTCGACGGAGCGGCGGAGATCGGCGTCCCCACGCTGCTTTCCACGCTGGCAATCTGCATCGTCTTCGTGCCCATTTTCCTGCTTCAGGGAACCGCCAAGTATCTCTTTTCGCCGTTGGCCATGTCCGTCTGCATTTCGCTCCTGGCCAGCCTGGTGCTCTCCTTCACCCTGGTTCCGGTTTTGTTCAGATCCCTGATGCGCTCGCACGTGCATTTGAAGATGCATCAGGATCACGATCCGCATGATTCGCATCGGCCGACGCATAATCCGTTCCGGCTGATCCACCGCGGCTTCGATGCCGGCTTTGCCAAATTCCGCGAAACATATACCAGTACCGTTTCCTGGTGCGTTTCCCGGCCGCTGCCCACCATCGCTTTCTTTCTCGCGCTGATGGTGGTTTCCTGCCTGTTGTTCCCGCACCTGGGCGAGGATTTCTTCCCGCAGGTGGATGCTGGCCAGATGCGGTTGCACGCCCGCTGCGCCCCGGGAACGCGCATCGAAACCACCCAGGCGAACTTCGCCAAGGTCGAAACCGCGATCAGGCAGATCGTCGGTAATCAGCAGATCGACATCATCCTCGACAACATCGGGCTTCCCTACAGCGGCATCAACATCGCCCTGAGCGACGCGGCGACCGTCGGTCCGATGGATGGGGAAATACTCATTTCCCTGAACAAGAAACACACGCCCACCGCGCAGCACATGGCGGACCTTCGCCGGGAACTGCCCAAGCGCTTCCCGGAAATGCAGTTCTTTTTCCAGCCCGCGGACATCGTCAACCAGGTCTTGAATTTCGGACAGCCCGCGCCGATCGACATCCGCATCAGCGACCCGGATAACGACAAGGCCTACGCGATGGCGGCCACGTTGGCTCACGACATCGCCGACATTCCCGGGGTAGTCGATTCGCACGTGTTTCAAGTTCCCGACGCCCCCGCGTTCCGCGTCGACGTGGACCGGACGCTGGCGCAGGAAGTCGGCCTAAGCCAGCAGAGCGCCGCGACCAATCTGCTCGTGTCCCTCAACAACAGCGCTCAGATCGCCCCGAACTTCTGGGTCAATCCGAACAACAGCGTCAGCTATCCGCTGGTCGTTCAGGAGCCGACCTACAGGATCAACTCCCTTCAGGATTTGAAGGTCATGCCGTTGGCCACCGATACCAGCAAGCAAGACCAATTGCTGATGAATATCGCCAAATTTGGCCGAGGCAAAATCCCCATGGTGATGTCCCAGTCGAACATCCGTCCGGTGTTTGACGTCAACGCCGACGTGCAGAATCGCGACATGAAAAGCGCCAGCGACGAGATTCAGAAAGTGATCGACCGGGACCGGCCTCCCGCGCCTTCAACGATGAAGGTGACCCTCTCGGGGCAGGCCGAAACCATGCGCAGCAGCTTTTCCGGCCTCTTTTCCGGAATGGGCCTGGCCGTCGTTCTCGTTTATCTGCTGATGGTTATCAAATTCCAAAGCTGGCTCGACCCTGTGATCGTGCTGATGGCGGTGCCGTTCGCGCTGGGCGGCGTGATGTGGATGCTTTACCTCACACAGACGCACATCAGCGTGCCGGCGCTGATGGGCTCGCTGATGTGCATCGGTCTGACCACCGCCAACAGCATTTTGGTGGTAACCTTTGCCAACGATCGGGTTGATGCCGGTGACGATACGGCCGCAGCCGCGATCACTTCCGGTTACACCCGTCTCCGTCCCGTCCTTATGACGGCGGGCGCTATGATCCTTGGAATGATCCCCATGGCCTTCGGCGTCGGGGAGGGGGGCGAGCAAAACGCTCCGCTGGCTCGCGCAGTGGTCGGCGGGCTGTTATTTGCCACCTTCGCAACGCTCGTTTTCGTGCCCTCGATGTACCGATTGTTAAGTCGTCATACCAAAGCTCCACAGGAGGCAAATCTTGCAGCCGCATGACTCCCCTACGGCCAACCGCGTTGGCGGCCCCGATGGCGAACAGAGCCAGGCCATTGGCAGCGATGCCGCTGGCTCGACAGCCGCGCTTGAGGACCTGGCGCCGCGTCCGGCGCATTCACCTCCGCCGCCGCCCAAAATGGGATTGAAGCTCACGGTCTTCGCCCTGCTGCTGGCGGCGGCGCTGGCGATCGGATTCTTCGTCGTTCACCGGCACAAGGCGGATGAGGCCGCGGCCCTCGGCGCAAACAGCCTTTTGCAGGAGGGCGCGCCGCCCTCGATCGACGTTGTTAACGTGACCCATGCTCCGCCCAGCGAATCCGTCGGATATCCCGGCGATACGCGCGGCTGGTACCAAAGCACCATTTACGCTCGCGTCGACGGATATGTCGGCAAATGGTTCGTCGATATCGGCGACCGGGTTCACCGGGGACAAGTCCTGGCGACCATCGAAACGCCCGACCTGGACGCCCAGTTGCAGGCCGCCCAGCATCAACTGATGGTTTCCCAATCCCAAGTCGACGTCGTGAAAGCCAACGTCGATTTCGCCAAGAGCACTTATGAGCGTTGGCGGAATTCTCCCAAGGGCGTCGTTTCCGAACAGGAGCGGGAAGAAAAGAAGGCGGAATACGCCAGCAGCGTCGCCCAGCTTAAATCGGCCGAAGCGAAGGTCAGCGCCGACCAGGCGGATGTCGATCGCCTCAATGCGATTGAAGGCTATAAGCAAGTCACCGCCCCCTACGATGGCGTTATCACGATCAGGCACATTGACATCGGCGATCTGGTGACGGCCGGCAGCACCGCCAACACCAGTTCGCTCTATGACATGGCGCAGATTTCCGAAATCCGCGTCTTCGTCGACGTGCCCCAGCGGGCCACGGCGGGTATGGACGTCGGCGTGCCGGCCGTGGCGACCGCCAATGAGTTCCCCGACAAAAAGTTCGAAGGCAAAATCGCGCGCACCTCCCACGCGATCGATCCGGCGACCAGAACCCTGCACGTCGAAGTCGACCTTGACAATCCAGAGCTGGTCTTAATGCCGGGAATGTATGTCCAAGTGCAGTTCAGTATCCCCCACAAGGAATTGCTCCGCGTGCCGGCCAGCGCCCTGCTTTTCAGGTCCGCCGGACCTCAGGTCGCGGTGGTCGGCAACGACGGAACCGTCAGCTTCCGAAACGTGCAGATCGCCATCGACAACGGTGATTTTGTCGAGATCGGATCGGGCCTTTGGGCCAATGAGAAGGTGGCGTTGAATCTCAGCAACCAGATTGCCGAAGGCGATAAAGTCGTTGCCAACGAAATCGATCTCCAACCCAAGGTCGCCCAGTCTTCTGAGCCGGCGAGTGAGCCCCCGACGCTTGCCACCGCCGTCTCGCCGCCGACTCAATAACGAGGCAAATCCTCTCAACGGAGACTCCCCAAAATGAAAGCGGCCAAATTCTTGTCGATGCTGGCGGTGTCCGTCGCGCTGACCGGCTGCATGGTGGGTCCGGATTATCACAGGCCCCACACGACGATGCCCAGCGCGTTCACCGCGTTGTCGCCGTCCACGCAGCCCGCCACGTTTTCTGCGAACAATTCGCCCGTGGATATTGCCAGTTGGTGGCGGTCATTCGGAGATCCGGAGCTGGATTCGCTCATCGACCGCGCCATCGCCGCCAACTTCGATCTTGAGATCGCCTTGAACCGCCTTCAGGAAGCCAGAACCCAGGAGATCGTGGTGGAGGGCGGCGCGCTGCCCGTGCTCGATGCCAGCGGCGCGGTCGCCCGCGGTTCCGGCTCCGATTCGACCAGGAATCGCGTCGGGGGTCCCCTCCACGCCGGCACCAATACCACCGGGCTGAAAGAAATCACCCAGGTGGTGGGCTTCGACGCGGGCTGGGAGTTGGATTTGTTCGGCCGGTATCGCCGCGAGATTGAAGCGGCGAAATACGATACCCAGGCCGCCGCCGAAACACGCAATGCCGTGCTGATCACGGTGGTCTCCGACGTGGCGCGAGCCTACACCCAGGTCCGGGCGCTTCAGATGCGCCTGAAAATCGCCAATGACAACATAGACATTGAGCGGACAACGGTTGACGTCGTCCAACAGCGGTTCGATCGCGGATTGACCAACGAACTCGATCTGGCTCTGGCCAAGCGGCAACTGGCGACCCTGCAATCGCAGATTGCTCCCCTCGTCGCCGAAATATCCGCCGTCCAACGACAACTGGCGGTATTGCTCGGCGAATATCCGGAAGATTTGAACGTCGAACTTGAGCAGCCCGTCCCGCTTCCCGAGATGCCGCGGAGAATTCAGACGGGTCTGCCCCTGGATCTGCTTCGCCGTCGGCCGGACATCCGCCAGGCGGAACGTGAATTGGCGTCGAACACGGCGCTGATCGGCGCGCGGATCGCCGACCTGTTTCCGCGGCTTGCCGTCACCGCCGGCGCCGGCCTGCAAGGTCAGGGAATGGGCCGGCCCCCCGTCGGAAATACCTTTATCTGGTCGGCGGGTCCGGCCGCTTACTGGCCATTGCTCGACTTTGGCGCCCTCGATGCGTTGATTGAAATACAAGACCTTCGCACGCGCGAGGCCCTGGTGAACTACCGGAAGACGATCGTCAACGCCGTCGAAGAAGTGGATGATGCGCTCAGCGCCTATTCCGCCCAGCAGGATCGCCTGCAAAACCTGACCGATGCGCTGGCCGCCAGCCAGCGCGCGGTCACGCTGGCAAATCAGCGATACAATCGCGGCTTGACGGATTTCCTCAACGTCACCGATGCCGAGCGACAGCTTTACGAGCTGCAGGATCAATACGCCATCGCCCAGGAGGACGTCGTGGTGCAGTGCATTGCGATTTACAAGGGCTTAGGCGGCGGATGGGAGCAGTATCAGCAAATCCCGCCGATCCGGCAGCCGCTGCCGGCTATCGCCGCGACCGTCCGCCAGGTAATCTCGCCGGATAACCCCGTGAAATGAATCGCCTTGGCCGCGGGCGAAAAAGAATTTCAGCGGCCGTTCGGCTGATACCACTGAATGGCCACGTCGTTGAGGACTTCACGCCCGGTCATTGGCCAACGCTTTCGGACCAGAAGTTGCGTGAGGTGATTGGGGTCGGCCCATTCCTGGTGAGCCAGCACCAGCACCACTTGGTCGTAGCGCCCCGATGCCAGCCGCGCGTTTAGCGGCCAAAGATCTCGTTGCACACGCGCGCGCAGCATGGTCCGCGGAGGGTCCCGGTCGAAAAAGCCGCCAGGAACCCCGGTCGCCTCGTCTCCAGGGCGATAGTGATAGTAGTAATCAAACGGAAGTTGCCCGTCATTGGCGACGAAGACGATCAGCCGGCGTTCGGCAGGAAGTTCAGAAACCCTCTGTGCGATCGCCCGCCAGTTTTCCTTGTTGTCTTCCAAATAGTGGCCGTACAGCGTCAAACCCGACAGCAAAAGCAGCAGCACCGTTCCCGCCCACGCCGCCCGCCAAACCCCTCGTGACAGCGGCATCCCCAGCGGCAGAAGCACGAAGATCGACATCAGCGTCGCCGACGGCAGAAACAGCTTCGGTGTGAACAGCGGTGTTTGCAACACGCTGTACAACCCCACGAATGCCGGCGGAAACATCGCCGCCACCAGAAGTCCCATCGCCTCTCTCCGCCGAGCGCCCTTCTGGACGATAATTGACAGAAACGCCGACGCGGCGATCAAGCATCCCACGATGAAAATCGGACGGGTGTTGTTCCCGATGGGGAAGTGAATTCGCTCCAGCAGGTGCGCCCAGGACCAGTAATGCTGCACGCCCAGCATCGCGACGATCGCTCTCAGGAAGTTGCCGCGCTTCAGCCGGTCCACCCAGAACGCCTGCCGAATCATGTCCATCTGGGCCGGTAAACCGCCGATGGTCCACGGGAGATAAATCGCCGCCGCGATGCCCGTGACGATCGCGATCTCGGCGATTCGCCGCCGCGTTGAATGCTCCGAGGGCAACACCAGCCACGCCAGCAGCAACCCCATCGCATACGGCGCCATCATGTTGTGGGTGTACATCTCCGCGGCGATCAGCAGCGCCAGCGGAATCAGCCAGCGGCGATGCGGCGCCGCCAGATGTCGCTGAAGGCAATCAAACGCCGCCACGCCCAGGAGTCCCATCAGCGCATAGGCCCGCGCCTCGCGCGCAAACCACGTTTGCAAAAACGAAAGGCTCAGCAGCCACATGGCGGCCGCGACCGCGGCGGGATTGCGCAGCATCCGCCGCGCGATTCCAAACGCCACCAGCAGCGTCAGGATGCTGCACGCCGCCGACAGCGACCGAAGGGCGATTTCCGACCGGCCGAAAACTTCGGTCCAGCCATGCAGCAGCAGGTAATATAGCGGCGGGGCGGTATCCGCCAGGATCAGCCGGATGATCTCGCCAGGCGAATGCGAAACCATCCAAGCCGTGTACCCCTCGTCAAACCAGAGGCTTTCCCGCCCAAGATGGCAAACGCGAAAGCAAACTCCAACGGCCACGCCCAGCCAGGCCAGCGCCCACCAATACCGTCTGGACTTGGAAAGCGGGCCGATCGCCGAAGTGGTCGCGGTCGATTGCACCGATACAAAATACGGGAAAGTGGCGAAAAGCGGTAATTCGCCCCGGCCGCAAAACTTTCGCTTGATCCTCACTTAATGTCCGGGTCCGGAAGTATCGCTAGAAAACCCGGGCTTGCCTGATCCAACAGATGCTCCAATTGCATCTGCAAGTCGCGGTAGCTGGCCAGGACTTGCCGCCCCAGTTCCGTCAACCGCGTCCCGCCGCCGCTTTTGCCGCCGACCGCGGTTTTCACTAGCGGCCGCGGCCAATGCCGGTTCATGGCGTCGATCAGCATCCACGCCCGCCGATAGCTGAAGCGCAACCGCCTGGCGGCTTCCGACAGCGAGCCGCAGGCGGCGATCTGCTCCAGCAGATCGGCGCCGGCCTCGGTGAACGCCGCGGTGCGAGCGAATTCCACCCACAATCTTCCGCGCAGGACCGGCCCGCCGCGCAAGACCGGCCCGCCGACCGATTTCCGATGCTGTTGCTTCATGCCAGCCACTGAATTACTCGTCCGGATCGGCCGAGATGATGACTTCCGTCGCCTTGATGACGGCCACGGCCGGCTTGCCCTTCCTCAATTTCAGCCGCTTGGCCGACGAAACGCTGATCAGCGAGACGATCTGGTGTCCGCCGCCGATGTCGATGACCACCTCCGCCATCACCGCGCCGTGCTTGATGGACGCCACTTTGCCGGGAAATTGATTGCGCGCACTCAGAGCCATGGTTTCTCCTGGGTTGCAAAATAAGCCTGTAGCGGCTTCACGCCCCATCCGCCGGATTGGATCGCCTTGATCGCCCGCGCCGCCGCGCTGGCGCCCGTGACCGTCGTCACGATCGGGACCTTGTTCGATACCGACATGGCCCGAATCTTCCCCTCGTCCGTCGCCGGTCCCTTCTTGGTCGGCGTGTTGATGATGAACTGAACCCGCCCGTTCTTGATGTAATCCGCGATGTTCGGCCGGCCCTCGGCCAACTTGGGGATCCGCGTCGCGGCAATGCCGTGGCGGCCGAGCGCCTCGTGCGTCCCCCCCGTGGCCAGAATCTGAAATCCCATCTCGGCGAACGCCTTGGCAATCGGCACGATCGCCTCCTTGTCCTCGTTCCGCACCGAGACGTACACGTTGCCCGACAGAGGCAGCACCGTTCCGGCCGCGATCTGGCTCTTGGCGAACGCGTGAGGGAAATCCGCGTCGATCCCCATCACCTCGCCGGTCGATCGCATCTCCGGACCCAGAATAATGTCCACGCCGGGGAATTTGTTGAACGGGAAGACCACTTCCTTCACGCTGACGTGTTTTGGCGGAGTCGGCTCGGTAATGCCAAGTTCCGCCAGCGATTTGCCCGCCATCACCTTGGCGGCGATCTTGGCGAACGGCTGCCCCTGGGCCTTGGAGACGAACGGCACCGTCCGGCTGGCGCGCGGGTTCACCTCGATCACGTAAATCTCGTCGTTCTTGATCGCATACTGCACGTTCATCAGCCCGCGCACTCGCAGCGCCTTGGCAAGCTCGCGCGTCTGCCGCTTCAGCTCGGCCACGATCTCTTTCGACAGCGAGTAGGGCGGCAGCGAGCAGGCCGAATCGCCGCTATGAATGCCCGCCTCTTCGATGTGCTCCATGACGCCGATGATCATCGCCTGCCCCGAATCCGATTTCCCCGCCGGATCGAAATCGGCCAGGCAATCGACATCCACTTCCGTCGCCGCGTCGAGGAATTTATCGATCAGAATCGGCGCGTTGGCGATGGTGGAGGCCTCGACGGCATGGGCCATGTAAAAATTCAGTTGGGTTTCATCGGAGACAATTTCCATCGCCCGCCCGCCCAGGACGAAACTTGGGCGAACGAGCACCGGATACCCGATGCGATTGGCAATCTCACGCGCCTCGGCCACCGATCGCGCGATGCCGTTGACGGGCTGCTTGAGATTCAATTTCTGCAGCAGTGATCGGAACTGCTCCCGATCCCCGGCCTCATCGAGCGATTCGACGGTGGTGCCGAGGATCGGCACGCCCGCATCTTTCAATCCGCGAGCCAGATTCAACGGCGTTTGTCCGCCGAATTGAACGATGACGCCCTTCACCAAGCCCACGGATGGCAATCCGTGGGCTTTCGCCCCATTACCGCCAAACGGCCCACCATTCAATCGCTCACAAATGTTTAGAATATCCTCATGCGTCAGCGGCTCGAAAAACAGCAGATCGCTGGTATCGTAATCGGTGCTAACCGTCTCTGGATTGGAATTGATCATGACCGATTCCAGCCCCAACTCCTTCATCGCGAACGCCGCCTGAACGCAGCAATAGTCAAATTCAATGCCCTGCCCAATTCGATTGGGCCCGCCGCCGATGATGATGACCTTCGGCTTGTCGGTAACGCGGATTTCGTCTTCAGGAGTAAAAGGATTGACCTTTAGATCGTTCACGACATGCCGGAACGGCATTTCGTACGTTGAATAGTAGTAGGGGGTACTCGCTTCAAATTCCGCTGCGCAGGTATCAACGAGCTTATAAACCGGTCGGATTCCGCGAGTTTGCCGGTAACTGCGAGTCGTGCCCAGTGGTAGTTCCAAGGCGGTATCTAACTGAACATCGCTGTACCCCAGTTCCTTCGCCCGTCGAATAATATCATGCGCCTCGCCCATCTGCTTACCCGAGAAATCCGGAAAGTGCAGGTTGTGCTTAATTTTCTTGGCCCACTTGCATCCGACCTCTAGGAGTTCACTTTCAAAGTCCACCAGTTCTTTCATCTGCCCCAAAAACCACCGATCGATCTTCGTCAGCTCATAAATCCGATCGATGCTCCAGCCCATCTTCATCGCATACCGGATGTAATACAGCCGGCCCTGGCTGGGGATGGCCAGCTTTCGCCGCAGCTTTTCTTCGGGGATGGGCCATTCTTGGTCGAGGCTCTCGCCTTGGATGGTTCTGTCCGTGGCATGGGCATCTTGCCCATGCGGGTTGACTGTGGACTTTGCAATCGTCGAGTCTTTGACATTGGATGTCGTCCGCATGGGCGGGACGCCCATGCCACGGTTTAGCCATTTATCGTACGCATCGAGTCCGAATCCAAACCGCTTCACCTCCATGCTGCGGATGCCTTTTTGCAACGCCTCCTTGAACGTCCGCCCGATGGCCATCGCTTCGCCGACGCTTTTCATCTGCGTCGTCAGCGTCTCATCCGCATCGGGAAATTTCTCGAACGTCCAACGCGGGATTTTGATCACGCAATAGTCGATCGTCGGCTCGAAACAGGCGCTGGTGTAATATTCCCAACTCCCATCCGCGGCCTTCTTGCTGGTGATGTAATTCGGCAATTCGTCCAGCGTGTATCCCACCGCCAGCTTGGCTGCCAATTTCGCGATCGGATACCCCGTGGCCTTGGAAGCCAGTGCCGAGGATCGCGACACGCGCGGATTCATCTCCACGACGATCATCTCGCCGTTCTCGGGATTCACGGCGAATTGAATGTTGCTTCCGCCGGTTTCCACGCCGACGGCGCGGATGACGGCGATGCTGGCGTCGCGCATCCGCTGGTATTCCTTGTCGGTAAGGGTTTGGATGGGCGCCACCGTGATGCTGTCGCCGGTGTGGACGCCCATGGGGTCCACGTTTTCGATGGAGCAGATGATGACGACGTTGTCGTTCTTGTCGCGCATCACCTCCATCTCGAATTCCTTCCAGCCGATGACCGACTGCTCGATGAGGACTTCGGTGACGGGGCTGGCGTCGAGCCCGCGCTGAACGATGGTTTCAAATTCCTCGACGTTGTACGCGATTCCGCCGCCGGTCCCGCCGAGGGTGAACGCCGGGCGGATGATCAGCGGCAGCCCTATCTCGTCCATGACCTTTTTCGCCTCGCCCAAGCCATGCACGACCCCGCTGAGCGCCACCTTCAGGCCGATCTTGATCATCAGGTCTTTGAATACCTGCCGGTCCTCCCCACGGAAGATGGCTTGCCGATTGGCCCCGATCATCTGCACGCCGAAGCGCGTGAAGATCCCCTTGTCGTAACAGGCCATGGCGGTGTTCAGCCCCGTCTGCCCCCCGAGCGTGGGCAAAACCGCGTCGATCGGTTGCGGCCCGCGCGATTCCCGTTCCAGGATTTTCTCCACCGCCTCCGGCGTGATCGGCTCGATGTAGGTCGCATCCGCGAATTCCGGATCGGTCATGATCGTCGCCGGGTTGCTGTTGATCAGGACGATGCGATACCCCTCTTCCTTGAGCGCCCGGCAAGCCTGGACGCCGGAATAGTCGAATTCGCACCCCTGCCCGATGACGATGGGCCCCGAGCCGATGATGAGGATGGAATGGATGTCGGTTCGCTTGGGCATCGCGCTTTCGGGGCAAAATTCGAGGTAATCTACAGAGGGGTCGGACGCTTTGCCAATGTGTGCCAGAAGGAGAACGCTTGACAATCCCGCGGTATTGCCTACTATTCCAGTCACAATTGAATAAGTTTCTTATCGAGAGTGGCTGAGGGTAGGGCCCTGTGAAGCCACAGCAACCCATTCGAGCCCTGGCTTGAAATAGGTGCTAACTCCCGCCCGATTTTCGGGACAGATAAGAGGAAGCCCATCCTTCGTCGATTTAAGCCTCTTCTTGTCAAATTGTCATTAGTCATTGGTCATTAGTCACTTGCGGCAAGCGCCTCTAGGCAAATGACCAACGACAATCAGGACAAGGATTTAGGTCCATGAGTTACGTCATCGGTTTGAAGTGTAAGGAATGCGGGAATCGCGCACCGGTGTCCCCGGTGCACGTGTGCGAGGCCTGTTTCGGGCCTTATGAAGTGGAATACGACTACGGCGCAATGAAGGGAAAGGTCACACGGGAATCGATTCTCTCCGGCCCCAAGAGCCTTTGGCGATACAAGGATTTGCTCCCGGTTTCCGAGCCGAAGACGGGATTCAATTCGGGGTTCACTCCACTGCGCAAGTCGCAGCGGCTGGCAAATGAACTGGGCTGTACAGACCTGTGGATCAAGGACGATTCCTGCAATTATCCGACCTACTCCTACAAGGAGCGTGTCGTTTCCGTGGCCATTTCCAAGGCGATCGAATTTGGATTCGACACGGTCGGATGCGCCAGCACGGGAAACCTGGCCAACAGCACGGCCGCGCACGCGGCCATGGCGGGGCTTCGATGTTTCGTCATGATCCCCCACGATCTGGAACAGGGAAAGGTGTTGGGCAGCCTGATCTTCGGGCCGACCATGGTCCGCATTCGCGGAACTTATGACGACGTCAATCGCCTGTGCACCGAGATCGCCGACAAATATGGATGGGCGATCGTGAACGTGAATCTGCGGCCCTATTACACCGAGGGGGCCAAGACCTACGGATTTGAGATCGCCGAGCAACTCGGCTGGCGGTTGCCTCAGCACACGGTGGTTCCGACCGCGGGGGGGACCATTTTGCCGAAGGTCTACAAGGCCTACCGTGAATTCATCGAACTCGGTTTGGTCGAGGACAATCGCCCGAAGATTTATTCGGCCCAGGCGGCCGGGTGCGATCCGGTGGTCAAGGCGATCCACAAGGGGATCGACCTCATCGAGCCGCAGAAGCCGAACACCATGGCCAAGAGCATCGCGATCGGAAATCCGGCGGACGGATATTACGTCTGGCACGCGGTGAAGGATTCGGGCGGATGGGGCGAAAGCGTCAGCGACCGGGAGATCGTCGATGCGATCAAGCTGCTGGCCAAAACCGAAGGAATCTGGACCGAGCCAGCCGGCGGAACAACGCTGGCGGTGGCGATGAAGCTGATCCAGCAGGGCCGGATTCCCCGCAACGATTCAATTGTCCTGAGCATCACTGGCAATGGCCTCAAGACGCTGGAGGCCGTGCAGGGCGATCTGGTGTATCCGGAGGTGATCGAGGCGAGACTTTGCGAGTTTGACGCGCTGTTGGAGCGGCAGCGCGGCGACGAGAAGCCGCCGATTCGCGCCGCCCGCCCGGCGGTTTCGGTGGTATAATCCGGAGTTGCCCATCGGCCAAGCCGCGGACGCGGCGCCGCGGGTTTTTCAGAAAAGGACCAAGAATGAGCGTTAAAGTTCGAATTCCCTCTCCGCTGCGGAGCTACACCCAGGGCGCCGACGTGGTGGAGGTCGCCGGCAACAGCGTCGGCGAAGTCCTGAATGGCCTGAAGGAAAAAGCCGGCGGCATCGAAACGCGGTTGTTCAAGGGGCCGAATCAACTCAACCGCTTCGTGAACGTCTACCTCAACGATGAGGACATCCGATTTTTGAAGAACCTCGAGACTCCCGTGAAGCCCGGCGACGAATTGAGCATCGTCCCGGCGATCGCGGGGGGTGAACGTGCATCCTCTATGCCGACGCTAAAGCTCACGGACCAACAAGTGACCGATCTGATCCGGCAGTTACCCCCGGCTCAACGCCGCGCCTTGTTATTGACTCTCGCCGGTGATGCGGCAGGGGGTCGGCAGTTTCGCATGCAGAAGGCCGAGGGGGAGCTTCGCAAGCTTGCCGCCGCCCGAAATCGAAATTGGGACACGATGTCCGAGTCGCAGCGAGAAGATTTTATCGATGACCTTGTACATGAGGGCCGAGGATGCACGTAGTGGTCTTCGATACGAATGTTCTTTTGTCCGCAATCGGCTGGGGCGGAAAACCAAATCGGTGTCTGGAAGCAGCCCGAAGCGGCGTGGTGGAGGGGGTGACTTGCCTTCCATTATTGGAAGAACTCGAGGAAAAGCTGAAAACATTGCTCCGGTTTTCGCCGGCGGAAGTTACCGATCAATTGGCGGACTTGCTCGGTTTTCTTACGTTGATGCCAATTTCGGGCGCCCTTCGCGGAGCCACTTCGGATCCGGGCGATGACAAAGTGCTGGAATGTGCGGACACGGCCCGGGCGACGCACATCATCACCGGAGACCGCCGCCACCTGCTGCCGATGAAAAACTATAAGGGTATTCAGATTGTCACCGCGGCGGCATTCTTGGAGATGATCTCCAAGTCCTAAAATTTTTAAGGAAATTTCCGATGAGCACAAGACCGTTTTCCCGCCGCTGCTGGTTCACATTTCCCACCCGGGCTGAGGTGGAGCAGCCCATCATCTGGCAGATGAGCCGGAAGTTTCCCGAAGTTGCTTTCGACATTCGCCAGGCCAGCGTGCAACACGAAATCGGGATCATGGCCGTGCTGCTGACGGGCCAGGAGCCCGACGTGAAGGCGGCCATCGAGTTCCTCCGCTCCAAGGGCGTCACCGTCGAGCCGATCGAAAAGAGCGTTGTCGAAGGCTGACGCGATTCCACCCCCATTCCGATTTGTGTTTTCTTCTTTGTACTTTCTTTACCTTTATCAATAGGATTATTTTTAATTTCCATGTCTGAACAATTACATTCGAAAATTCTTTCGCATTTGAAATCCGAGCGTTATCGTCCGCTGAAGCCGAGGCGGCTGGCCAGGGAGATGAACCTGGCCGAGGACGAGGTCTATCCCCACTTTCGCGAGGCGCTGCGCGAGCTGATGCACGCGGGGCGCGTGGTGCTGGGGACGGGCGGCAGCATCATGCTGCCGGGACGGGACCTCCAGTCGGAGGGGATTGTCGGCGCCTACCGGCAGAACCGCCGGGGCTTTGGGTTTGTCGTGCCGACCGATCCCGATGGGCATGAGGATTTATTCATCGCCGAGGGGGACAACGGCGGCGCGATCACGGGCGACGTCGTCCGCGCCAAGATCACCAACCGCGAGCAGCGAGACGGCAAGGTCATGTTCCGCGGGCGGGTAATCGAGATCATCACCCGGTCGCAGAAGCGGTTCGTCGGAACGTTGACCCGCCAGCACGGGCAATGGCTGGTTTTGCCGGATGGAAACATCCTGACCGCCCCGATCCTGACGCCGGATGCGGCGGCGCGGCACATCAAGCCGGGAACCAAGGTCGTCGTCGAACTGACGACGTATCCCGACGAGGACGTTTCGGCCCAGGGCGTCATCACCCGCGTGCTGGGCCAGCCGGGGGAGAAAGACGTCGATCTCCGCTCCGTCATCGTCCAGTACAATCTTCCCGAGGAGTTTGGCGAGCCGTGTCTTGACGAGGCGCGCGGCGCGGTGGATCGGTTCAACGCGATTCGGCATCGGCCGGATCGGCTGGATCTTTCGGACCGGGTGATTTGCACGATCGACCCGGACGATGCCAAGGATTACGACGACGCGATCAGCCTGCGCAAGCTGGAGAACGGGCAGTGGGAACTGGGGGTGCACATTGCCGACGTGTCGGCGTTCGTGCAGACGGGTTCGGCGCTGGACGTGGAGGCGAAGGAACGGGGCAACAGTTGTTATTTCCCGGGTTTTGTCATTCCCATGTTACCGGAGGTTTTGTCCAACGGCGTGTGCAGCCTCCAGGAGGGCGTTCCCCGGCTGTGCAAGAGCGCGTTCATCGTTTTCGACGATGATGCCCATCCGGTCCAGGCGCATTTCGCCAACACGGTCATCCGCAGCGCCAATCGGCTGCGGTATCGCGAGGCCCAGGCGATCATCGACAACGCCGATCTGGTTCCGCATCCCGATGGGCCCAGGAAGATCGACAGCTACGACCCCGCGGTGGTGGGGCTTTTACAACAAATGAACGGCCTGGCAAAGCGGATTCAGAAGCGCCGGCTGGCGGCGGGGCAGATCGTGCTGGATTTGCCGGAAGTGGAATTGGTGCTGGACGAGAACGGCAAGGTGATCGACGCCCGGCCGGAGGACCAGAGTTTCACGCACACGCTGATCGAGATGTTCATGGTGGAAGCCAACGAGGCGGTGGCCCGGATGCTGGATTCGGTGGGCGTGCCGTTTCTGCGCCGCATCCATCCCGAGCCGGACCCGGACAGCGGAAGCAGGCTGAAACATTTCGTCGAGGTCGCCGGCTTCAAATTGCCGAAGGATTTGGATCGCAAGGCGATTCAGCAACTTCTGGCTTCGGTGCGGGGCAAGCCGCAATCCTTCGCGATCAACCTGGCGGTTCTGAAGAGCCTGACGCGCGCCGAGTATTCCCCCAGTCCCATCGGCCATTACGCCCTGGCCAGCAAGCATTATTGCCATTTCACCAGCCCCATCCGCCGGTACGCCGACCTGACCATTCACCGCCTCCTGGACCAATACATTTCCGCCAGCCAATCCGGCGGCAAGCGAGGCCGCCATCCCCGGCTGGACGGGGCGCCTTCCCATGAAGTGCTGGTCGATCTCGGCAAGCACATCAGCTTCACCGAGCGCCGGGCCGACGATGCCGAGCGCGAACTGCGGAAAGTGAAAATCCTGGAATTGCTCGAAAAACAGGTCGGGCAGGACTTCCCGGGCGTCATCACCGGAATCACCAATTTCGGCATTTTCGTGCAATTGACGACCTGGCTGATCGACGGCGTCATCCGCTACGAAGACCTGCTGGACGATTGGTGGGACGTGGACGAGCGTGCCGGCGTAATCCGCGGCCAGCGCACCGGCCGGCGAATTCGCATCGGCGATACGGCCACGGTCCGGATCGTCCGGGTGGACCCCGCCCGGCGTGAACTGAGTCTGGCGATTTCCCAGCTTAAGACGCGAACCGAGGCTCCGGTACCGCCGCCGCCGCCCCAAAAAACGAAGAAGCCGCGTCACAAGGGGAACGGCCGGCCGCATCAGCGGCGAAGGCGTCGATAATTGGTCATTGAGCGCCCAGTGCGGCCAGACGCTTCTTGGCATCCTCGTTGCCGAGAGCCGCGGCTTTGCGATACCAAGCGATGGCCTGCTCGCGATTTCGAACTACGCCCTGCCCATTTTCGTACAGGGCACCGATGTTGTACATTGCCAGCCCGTCGCCCGCCTCGGCGGCCTTGCACAACCTAGCCATCGCCTGCTGGTAGTCCCGTGTCACCCCTTGTCCTTCCCTGTACAAACAACCGATGCTGGTCATCACACCCGTATCCCCCGCGTCGGCGCCCCTGCGGAACCTTACCATGGCCTATTTGTAGTCTTGAGGTACGCCTTGGCCACGTGCGCAGAGCGCACCGATATTGTTCATTGATATCGCGTCGCCTGCATCGGCAGCCGTTGGAACATGCCGGCGTCGCGTGATCATTTCATTCAGACGTCGGCAACAACGCTTGCGTTTCTGCTATTAACTTCGGAAACGATCCAGTGATGACTTGCCAAACATCTTTATCGTCGATGAGGTCGTAGCCGTGGATGAGGACATTGCGAAATGCGATGATGCGGGAGGTGTCGGAAATACGGTCGGCAACGGAAGGATCGATGCGGGCAAGTCGATTTACCGCTTCACCAATGACTTCAAAATTGCGTTCCACGGCTTGCCGGATTTGCCGGTCGTGCTGGTAGTCTTCAAGAGTCTTTCCCCGCGTGCAATCGAGAATAAACCCGCCCGCGTCGAGGATGTCCGCCAAAAGGTTGGGAGTCTTAGTCCGCATAGAGAAGCTTCCGGGTGCGGTTCACTTCGCGGATGAAATACGGGTTCTTCAGCGCCGACCCCATCACTAAATCCACGTTTCGTCCGAGTATTTGCGACAATTCATCTCGCAGATCAAAGTACCGGCCGAGCCATGGGCCCATTTCGATCCCGCGCTGGAATTCCACGATAAAATCGACGTCGCTGTGGCTCGGATCAAATGATTCATCAGCGGCCGAGCCGAACACCTCGAGGCGCGCAACGCCATAGGCGCGACAGACCTTGGCCAATTCGTCGGATTTGCTCTTCAGCAGCGAGATCATGCTTCTTATTATACCTTGAGCCGCTCGATTTCCCTTCCAATTCAGCAGCCACGAAGCTTCTCAAGCCCGCGCCCGCTTCCGTCCGATAACAATCAAGAGATGCACGAACAGCTCGTTGACGTTCTGGTTCACAGTCCTAACGAGGCGGCGGATGATCTGCTGCTGGAGGGATTGCGCCTCGGGGCCGAGGTCGAGCAATCCGTCATCATCAACGCCCTCCTTCAGCGCAAATCCGTTCGGGGACTGTCCGGCATCGTCGAGCGATACGAATCACTGCCCGAGCGGCTTCAATCGCTGGTTCTGGTGAATATCAAGACTCTGCATCACGCGCTGCGCGAATGCGGGCGAAGCGACCGGCCCGAAGTGCGGCAGGCGGCCATGCGGCTGATCGCGCTCAGCCGGCAATGCAAGCTGGCCTACGTCCTGACCGAAAACCTCCACGATGCGGATGAAACCCTGAGCAAATCGGCGGCCGAAGCGATCGTGGCCCTGGCGCGATGGGTCTCCACGGGCACCCGGCGTTTGCAGCGGCACTATCAGCCGCCAACCGACGAGTCGCAACAACCCGCGCAGGAGGCTTCGCCTTCGCTGCGGGAGGCTTCGCCTTCGCCGCAGGAGGCTTCGCCTTCGCTGCCGGAAGGCGCCGAGCCGGCCCCGTCTGGGCCGGCCGAGCCGAAGGAGGATTTCCAGGCCCTGTATCGCGACATGATGGAGCAGAGATCGGAGATCGAAACGGTGGTGGCGCGGGCGATGGACGTGCATCGCGGCCGGCATTTGCAGGATTTGCTTCGTGCCGCCCTGCTCTTGTGCGATTGGCCGCAGAGCAAGACCCTGGCGATTTTGCAGACGACCAAGCACGGCGGCCAAAGCGCGATGGTTCGGCGGCTCCAGCAGCCGCCCGAGGCCGAGCACGTCGAAGCCTTTCTCCTGGGCGCGACGCACGGGCAGCTTCGGCTGCATTTCGGCACCGTCTTTGCCCACATCGACGAGGCCCCGGTGCTGGACGGAATCCTACGCAAAACGCACTGGCTCAAAGACTTTCAGCTCCAACTCTGCATGCGCCAGGTCACCCGCGGAATCTGGTGGCAGGAAGGCGATCTGCTGCGAGACATCGGCCGGCGCGACGCCGACGATGCCTGCAAGATCGCCGAATGGCTGGCGGCGTCGGGGATACACGATCTGGTGCAGGATGAGCGGATGACCGTCCTGGCCAAACACGCGGCGACCAATCCCGGCGGGCGCCTGCGGCTGCTGTGCGTGGCGATGCGGCGGAAGAAGACCGACGGCGTGCAGTTCCTGCGATTCATGCTGGCCGATCCCGATGAGCGGCTGATGCGCATGGCGGCGCGGGAGATCGTCCGCCGTCGCCCGCCGGATTTCGAGAATATCCTCTTGCAGTTGATGACCAACGCCCCGGCGTCGGTCCGGCGAGTGGTGAGCCGGTCGATCGGGCATGAGGGGTTCGAGCAATTCTGGCAACGGTTTGACAACCTGGACCGCCCGACCCGCAAGCAAGGCGGCCGGGCCATGCTCAAGCTCCTGCCGGATGCGGCGCAGCGGCTGGGCCGAAGGCTGGCGTCGGGACCGATGGAACAACGCCTCAAAGCGCTTCAGATGACGCAGGAGTTGGGGCTGGCCGAGAACCTGCGGGAAGCGGTGACGGCGCTGGCGTCGCACCCGCATCCCAAGGTGCGCAGCAAGGCGGTCAGCGTCCTGGGCGAAACGCCGGAGGCTTCGGTGGAATTGCTGATGGAGCGGATCGTGCGCGACACGGATTCGCGCGTGCGCGCCAACGCCATCGAGGTGCTGGAGAATCACCAGACGCCCGAGTTCATCGCGTTGCTCGCCGAGCGGTCCAGGACCACCAACAGCCGCGAACGCGCCAACGCGATCAAGGCGCTGCACCGGATGCGGGTGGGAAACGTCGGGCCGGCCCTGATCGCCATGCTCCAGGACGCGCGCCCGGAGCATCGCATCTCGGCGATGTGGGCGCTGAAGCAGATCGGCTGGTGGAAGCTTCTGAACGAGGTTGGCCGGATCGCCAAGTCGGACCCGAACCTGCGCGCGCGCCGGTACGCGGTGGCCGTTCTCAAGGGCGTGGCCGAGATGGTGCAGGCGCAACAAACTTCCCCTCCGGAGTCGAAGGGAGCCGCATAATGAAAGCCGCTCCGACCTTTTCATCCGATATCCGTTGCGATGGTCTTCTGTACGGATCACCGCGAAGAAGCGAAGCAGCGAAGTTGCGCGAAGAAATTCAAATAGATACTTCTTCGCGCAACTTCGCTTCTTCGCGCCTTCGCGGTGTATCTTCTCGGTTGGCTTCCCACTCGAAGCGGATCAGAACGACCACGGCCGCCGTCGCCTGCCTTGTTTGTGGCACGGCTGCCACCGCCCTGGCGCTGCCGACGCAGGAAGAGGTGTTCCAGAGCACCAAGCAGAACATGGATTCCACCGTCGATATCAGCAGGGCGGTGCCATACCTGCTGGCTGGGATCAGCCTGGCGATCATGTGGGGGTTGTACAATCATCACCGCAAACGGCGAACGACGCCGGGCAGAGTGAATAGTCCCGGCAGGCTGAGTCGCGAAGTCTGCCGGAGAATCAGTCTCCGGCCGGTGGAAATGAAGCAACTGAAATTGCTGGCCGACGAGCAGGAGCTTGAGTATCCGCTGACGCTGATTTTGTGCCCGTCGCTGCTGGGCAAGGCGATCCGTTCGCCCGGCGCGCAGGTGGACCGCGCGGTGGTGAAGGAGATCGTGCAGCGATTGAAGCAAAGCTTGGAAGGGCGAGCGGGGACGCAAGGGTAGGTTGAATTTACAAATTCGAAATTCGCCTAGTGGCCTATTCCGATTGAACGGCCGGAAATGTGATCCATTCGTGTAAAGGCCATACATGGTCGGCCAAGCCCGCCGACATGGCGGGCGTTCGTTGGCGTCCCAGG